>Ga0315279_10000337_pt1 | contig 98214 bp, 99 predicted proteins | sample YL17G06_20_MG_FD_203694 | JGI IMG/M metagenome (GOLD analysis project Ga0315279, IMG submission 203694) | Sediment microbial communities from Yellowstone Lake, YNP, Wyoming, USA - YL17G06_20 | ecosystem: Environmental > Aquatic > Freshwater > Lake > Sediment | place: USA: Wyoming | collected... | reverse complement strand
GTCCTACAAAGAAAGACGTTGAAACTTCTGGGAGTTCCCGTCAGTCGGTTCCTTCAGGAACTGGACTGATCGGACTGGTTCTGACGGGTGGGGGGCGATACCCACAGGCTGACCTGCGGAAAAAAGGATGAAATCATGCATATCCCTTCTTTGCACATCCAATCCTCTGTCCATGCGTCCCGCGAGAGTGTCAAGAATCTTCAGGCCAGCAAGAATCGCCTCATGCTCATTCTGCAGGTCTTCGATTGCATTGCCCATGGCATGCCTCCATCCACTTCATTTGAGTCTCCCTACGAAGCTTATATCACTTGTCAATATCGCAAGAGTGAAAAAGGCCCCGCTGGTCTTACAACGAATTCCATCTCTCTGTAGACATGGCCCAACAGCACTAGTACCAGAATTGAATAGTAGAGCAGGTCGCCCCTGGAGCCACTTCCGGAGAGCGAGTAGAAGAGCAGCGCCCGCCGAGAACGATGTTCGATGCAGCAACGATTAAGTTCTTTAGCGTTGATCACGCCGAGACGACGGGATAGTTCATGCCACTCAGGGACAGGATAGATTCAACTGCGATCAATCCACCCGCGACAAGCGTTGTGAAGTTTTCGAATGTCACGACGTTCAATATTGCTTCGCCTGCTTTGAGTACACCTCTCGCCCTGTGAAATGAAACGCGATGAGATTATGCAAAAGGTGCTTGATGTTAAGCGCCAAGGCGTGTTTTGGGCACGGACCTGTTGGCTTTTCTGTTTCTATTCTCATGTACTCTTTGTCCGCATCATTGTGCAACTCAGCCCATTGATTCTTCCAACTCAATTGATTTCCTTTGAGGTTCTCTTTGCGAGTTGGATCCTCTCCTTGTATTCATCCTTGTGGAACGCATAGGGTGTCTCGAAAGTTTCAGTCAGATGTAGTTGCTGAAAGAATGCGCGCCTCAAAAGAGCGATTTTTCCCTGAGTGAACCCGCCGTACCAGGAAATTGTTCAATTGCAGACTCGCGCTTGTACCAGGATGTCCTGGAAATATTCTTTCTGGCACATGGGCACTGACGTCACAAGGCCTTCCAGGAAGCGCCAACCTCCGTGGAGCCTCCAACCACGTTCAAGGACGCCTGCACTTCCCAGCTATGTCTCAGCCCGCCAATTGCCGCACGCAATCACAAAACGTACGCGCTCGAGGACAAGAGCAGGTTCTCATCAGGTGCGCATATGGCTTACTTGGTGACCTTTGCGTCCAGGAGACGCACCTTCTGCTTCTGCTTCCGACTTCCAAAAAGTCGTGCGAAGAATGACTGTTTGCCTGTTTTGATAACCGGTGTTGCAGGCTCCGCACCAATTGCCTTGGCCCTAGCGACGGTCGCTCCGCTCCGCCTTTGCTTCCTGGGCTTCTTGATGGTTGCAGCCTTCTTCGTGCTGACCGTCGTCTTCTTCTTTGCCGGTGATTTTTTTGAAACCTTGAGAAGTTGCTGTACGTCGGATTGCGAAAACACCCTTTTGTTACCCACCTTCGTTCCTAGCTTCTGCCGCGACACATAAACTCGAAGGGTCGGAATAGAGAGTTTGGTTAGTTTTGATAATTGTTCGATAGTAAGCTTCATCTAGTTACCTCCAAGCGAACTGATAGATTGCCAGATCGACTTCACCGCCAAGTGCAGCAACCTGCATAATCGGCTACAACTTCACGTGAGTATAACAGGTATCAAGTAGTCACGCAACACCACAAGGCACATCTAGGAACTGGTGCAAGCCCATGTCAAAAGCGCGTGCGACCTGTTTGAAGGAGTCGAACACGGCCTGCAAAAGCTCTCTCCTTGAAGCCTCTCCTATTCAACTCAATGCGCTCCTCGTAATACCTCGTCAACGGTTTGATCTACGTCTTTTCACTTAGAATTATCGTCAAATGTGACATCACATATTGCGAGTTGTCCTGTAATGCACGATGGGCGTCATATCTATGCCCGACGAATGGACATCGTCGAACCGGTCTTCGGCAACATCAAGGGCAATAAGAAGATGAGCCGCTTCACTCTCCGAAGTCTATCGAAAGTTACGATTCAATGGCTGTATTATTGTCTGGTCCACGACATCAAGAAGATCGCGACTACCGGAGCAATTAATCGCTTGGTGACAGAATGGGCGTAGTCAGTTCCAGCTGCCCACCCCCTTCGATGGTCAACTTGCCCCATTATGTGAATGAATCCGTCGCTTTCTCAAGAGCTAGGCGCATCCACAATATTGATAATTCGACAGCCTCGTTTACGCAATGTTTTGTCGAGCTATTTCTTCACAAAGAAATACCACAACGCAACGAGAGCAATATCGCCTTCACCTTCTATTATCTGCTTAATGTCTTGCAGTGTGGCAATTTTCTTGCCAGTGTCGTCTTTGATGTTCTTTCCGTCAAACTCAATCACTTTCTTGCCGTGAGCATCCCTTATATTCTTGCCTTCAATTTCGCCGAGCTTTGCGCCGTTCCAAGCCCTCACCAGATTTCTGTCAATCTCTCCTGCCTTTTGTCCAGAGCTTTTCTTTAGTCGCTTTCCATCAAAAGTAAAGTCTGCCATAGGAGCCTCCATTCATTTTTCCGTGAAGCATAGGACCCATCCTATCTTCGATGTCGAACACACAGATACATTATAGCACGGTCAGCGCCACCATACGATGTGCTTCGAATCCGGCTACGATCCCCCAGTGCTGAGTTAGTGGAGAATCTCAGGATTGTCCTGGACTGGCTGGACAATAGATGGTGCAGTTTGTCAAGAATTGCCGTATCTCCGCGACAGCCGGTAGTTCATCGCAATGATCGCGTAGCCGCAGCCCAGGGCGGGCAGCACGGGAGAGAACTGGCTATCTCCCTTGTCCCTGCTCGGTCTTTCCTGGGCCTTCCGCCCGGGCCGACTCGGAACAAGCGGAACAGAGCGCGCTGATGAAAAGCCACGCAAGGATCGACGCCAGGGCGGCAGCTCGGTTCATCTTTCGCTTTCGCGGCACGTTGGCACGCCCGTGGAAATGTCATCAAGGGCACGGTCCCCTTGATGCGCGCAGTGGAATAGGTATAGATGGAGAGAAAAGGGAGACACCATGTCCGCAAGGAAGACGAAAATCGACCTCTGGGCAGAAAACAAGGAGTTGTTCACCCCCTCTGCAAAGGTACCTTCGCTGGTCAAGGTTCCTGCCTTTGCCTACATCATGGTAGATGGCTCGGGAGACCCGAACACCAGTGCTGGCTTCCGTGATGCAATCGGTGCCTTGTACGGAGCAGCTTATACGTTGAAATTCATGCTGAAGAAGCATAGCGGGATAGATTTCCGTGTTATGCCCTTGTCGGGGAGATTCCACACGGACCAGCCACTTGAGCTGCTGCCCGGCAATAAGAATGAATGGAAGTGGACGCTGATGATCCCGCTGCCGTCGCTCGTACGTCAGGCGGACTTCGTCAAGGCCGTGGCAGAGGCAGGAGCGAAGAAGCACGCCTCCCCCGCCCTCCCTCTCCTCAGGAGGGAGATCCTGAAGGAGGGCCTGTGCGCGCAGATCCTTCACAAGGGCCCCTACGCTGATGAGAAGCCGACCATCGAGAAGCTGCATGCGTTTATCCGGGAAGAGGGGTTGACCTTTGCTGGCAGCCATCACGAGATCTATCTTTCGGATCCCAATCGCTCGGCACCGGAAAAGATGAAGACGATTGTCCGCCAGCCCGTGAAAAAAGCTGAGGCGACGGGCTCGCGCTGACCAGGCCTCAGTCCAACAGTCTCTTCTGCCCCGTGAGCTCCATGATGTCCTGGACGTCCTGCGTGCATTCCATGCAGCCGAGATAGCGTCTCTTCGCATCCCGCAGGGCGTAGAACTCGATGAGGATCTTGTGCTTCGGCTGTCCCGGCGTGACCTCCAAATCGATCCAGAAGCGGGCCTTGTCCCGGACGCCCGATCTCATTTCGCCAACGATCTGTTCCACTTTTGGCAGGCTCTCTTCCGGGTGGCAGTCACGGAAGTTCAGGCCCATCGACGACATCGGCCGATGGAACAGCCTTTTCTCGTGCTTGTTCCATCCGATCACTTCGTCCTTGGCGTCGATGACCGTTGTCTCGATCGGCATCGCCTCGAGCATCGCCCGCACAGTCTCTTCGTTCATCCTGTCGATCATGGGGCTCCTCTCTCGTTTCGACGCAATGATAGTGACGAGGGCCTGTCCTGCAAGACCTCGACGGTGTGCGCCGGACCATGTAGACTCGCGTTCCATGGAGCGCATCAGCTTTCCGCAGGGCTTCATCTGGGGCGCGGCCAGCTCCGCCCACCAGGTGGAAGGTTCGCCGCTGGCGGACGGTGCGGGGCCGACGACATGGCAGGAGTTCTCTCATCGCAAGGGCAGGATCAGGGACGGCACGACGGGGGACGTGGCCTGCGACCACTACAACCGCTTTGGAGAGGATATCCAGCTCATGCGCCGGCTCGGTCTGAAAGCATACCGTTTCTCGCCGGGCTGGGCACGGATATTCCCCGAACCGGCAAAGTTGAACCAACGCGGCTTGGACTTCTACGACCGGCTTGTCGACGCGCTTCTCGACGCGGGAATCCAGCCGTGGCTGACCGTCTTCCATATGGAGGAACCTCTCTGGCTCGCCAGGATGGGCGGGTTCGTGAAGCGGCAATCCGTGGATCACCTGGTGGAGCTGGGCGTGGCGCTCTTCAAGCGGCTCGGTGACAGGGTCAGGAACTGGATCACGATCAACGAGCCAACGATCCACGCGGTGTGTGGATATTTCCTGGGCGAGTTTCCTCCGGGCCGGAAATTTGCGCTGAGGAGCCTCTTTCACTGCCTGCATCACTTGCTTCTTGCGCACGCGCGGCTCTGCGATGCCTGGTCTGCCGGCAGCGGGGAAGGCGATATCGGCCTGGCTCATCATTCCGTCTGGATATCCCCCGCGGACTCCGGACGGGAGCGGGACGTACAGGCTGCGACGTTCATGGACGATGTGGCCAACAGGACCGTCCTGGACACAATCATGAGGGGCGCGATGCCGGAGAGCGTGCTGTCGAGATTGCACCTGTTCTTCCCACGCAGCCTCGAGCGGGACCTGCCGGATATGAGAAAGCCGGGCACGTACGTCGGCATTAACTATTACACGCGCAATGTGTACCGCTGGTCGCCGCTCATGCCCTTCTCCCAGGCGGCGGAACACCTCGCCCCAGGCTCCGAGAGGAGCGCCATGTGGGAGGTTTTTCCGGAGGGGATTGCCCATACTCTCGCGCGGTTGAAGAACGAGTATGGAAACCCCCCGAGCATCATCACGGAAAACGGCTTTCCTCTCCCTGATGCCCCGGGCAGGGATCCCCTTGATGACCCGGAGAGGATCATGTACCTCTCGAATCATCTCGCCCTGGTGGGGAAGGCGATCGCCTCGGGCGCGGACTGCAGGGGATACTTCCACTGGAGCCTGATGGACAACTTCGAGTGGAACAAGGGGCTCTCCATGCGCTTCGGCCTCCTGCACACGGATTTCGACACCCAGCAGAGGAGCTGGAAGAAAAGCGCCTTCTGGTATCGTGACCTGATCCAGCGCAATTGGCTCGAGACACCGGAGGAAACCGGGACAACGGCGGCCTCCCCGCCCCGGTAGGTCTCCGCCTGGGAGGGCCGGGAGCGGCGATTGTGAAGTGATTCAGCGAAGAGATTTCACCGCCGCGGCCAGTTCGTCCAGCGCCTCGGGCCTCATGCGGGAGAGGTCGCCCGGCGGATGCAGCAGGCTGCGCACCAGCAGTCGATCCAGGAGCGTGAGCCTGTCATAGTGCACTTCGCCTCCCGGCAGTACCTTGGCAAAGGCATGGGCGAGCAGCCAGTCAGGAAACGCGGATTGCAACTGCATCAGCGCCTCCTCGCCCTGGTAGAGACAGCACAGGTAGATGCCCACCCTGCGCTGCAGCAGGGCGCCGCGGTTTTTCTCGCAGAAGGACACGACCTTCCTCTGGAGCGTCCCTGCATAGATGGACCCGCCGATCACAACCACGTCGTACTCCCGCACGTTCACTTCCCGGGCATCCGCAAGATCGGCGATCGCGGTCTCGCCCCCGATCTTTTCCGCGAGCAATCGTGCACAGGCTGCCGCGGTGCCGTACTTCGTCCGGTAGGCGATCAGGGTTTTCATCGGGACGCCTCCCCGCTTCCCTCCTGCTGCCCCGCGTCCGCCAGGCTCTTGCGGACGTGGTAGAGCCGGTTGCGCAGGAAGAGCAGGATATCCAGGCCCACCATCACGGCGTTCAGCGCATAGAGGAAGATCACCAGGTCATAGTGGAAGACGAGCTTGTGAAGGATTCCCGCCGCGTAGCCCACCAGGACGATGACCAGGAAGAAGAAGCTCTTCCCCGCCACGGCCCGTGTCTTCAGGGACTTGTAGATGGAGACAGGCCAGGCGGCGCCGAAACAGACGAGCATCGTGATCTCGAAAATACTCACCCTTCTCTCCCTGTCTCCCGGGTCAGGTCCGCCGCGTGAAGCGCTGCGAGCAGGGAGGCCGCGGTGCGGGAGCCCGCAAGGCGGGCGGGGAAGCCGATGGCACTTTCGATTCCAGAATCGTATTCCACCTCGCCGGCGAAGGGGACCTGGAACTTCCGGGCCATGTCCCGGACATGACCCGCGTCTCCTCGCACCATATTCGCAATGACCCCGGCAACGACGATTCGCATCTCTGCAAGGAAGGCAATCAGTCTCTCCACTACGGCGGTGGATGCTGTGGACGGCGTGGAGACGACCAGCGCCTCCATTCGCGGGATGAGCCGCCCGAGGTCGAGCACCTCCTCCCCGATGCCCGGCGGCATGTCGATCAGGAGGAGATCGAGCCTGCCCCACTGGGTCACGGCGAGAAGCTCGAGGATCGCATCGGACACCTCGGGCCCGCGGAGCGCGAGCGCCCGATTCCCCGCAAAGGCCGCCGCGCTCATCAGGCAGAGCCCGTCGGTCACGGCAAGGGGGAGGAGACCCTTCTCTTCCTCCGGAAAACGCGGCGGGACTCCCAGGAAGACATGTGCCGTGCTTCCCTGGAAATCCAGATCGAGAATGCCGACCTTCTTCCCCTGTCCGGCAAGGGCGAGGCCGGCCACGGCTGTGCACAGCGTCTTGCCCACCCCGCCCTTGGCGGAGCAGAAGGCCGCGATCCTGCCCACCCCGGCAAGGCGCCTCTGCACCACGGCTCCGCGGGGATCGATCGTCTGGGGATCGATCATGCGCAGCTTTCGGAGGCGTCCAGGGTGAGGCTGGCGATGCTCACCCCCCTGCCCTTCTGTACCCGGTAGTCCGGGCTGCTGCAGAAGGGACAGCGGATGAAGGCGTGCGCGGCCTCCGGGAGGAAATGGATTGCTTCCCTGGTCTGGTCGCTGAGATCCCTGGTCTCGGAGAGGGACCACTCCTTCTCGCAGGCCCCGCAGAGGAATCGTGCAGGCTCGGTTTCCAGGTGAAACACGGCGGTGCGGAAGGGACGCTCCTCCAGGAGCGTGCTCAGGGCAAAGCTGAAGATCTCGTGGTCGATCGCCTGCAGCTCCCCGACGGTCACGGTCACGGCACGGAGGCAGGACGGCTTTCTCCCGGCAAGCGCGGAGGATGTCGCTTCGATCACGGCATCGGCGAGAGCCCATTCGTGCATGGGACTAGGGCAGCCTCCCGATCAGCTCCCGCACCCAGGGATCGGTGACGGTGTAGATCCGCCGGTTCCCCTCGATGCGGGACGCCACGATCTTCTCGCGCTTCAGCACGGCGAGGTGCTGCGAGACGACGGGCTGGGGCTCGCCGACGCACCGCCAGAGATCGGACACGCAGGGCTCGCTGCTCTCGATGACGCGCAGGAGCTTCAGGCGGATGGGATGGCCGCACACCTTAAGGGTCCGGGCAATGCGCGGAATGGCCGCCGCGGAGCTGGTCTTCAGTGCAACCTTGTTTTTTTCCATGGTCTTCTGTATTTTCCAGAGGATTCTACCGAGAGGAGCCAATCATTTCAAGGATGCGTTCCGAGGACATGACCTACCTGGATTGGGCTGCCTCTGCGCCCCCGGAACCCTCCGCCCTGGACGAGGCACAGGAAGTCTCACGTCGGCTCTTCGCAAACCCTTCCTCGCCGCACGCGGCAGGCAGGCAGGCCGAAGAAAAGCTCGTCGAGACACGGGGACGGCTCGCGGGGCTTCTCGGCGTGGATGCCCGGGAGATCGTTTTCACCTCGGGCGGGACTGAATCCAACAGCTCCCTCCTGCTCTCCCTCCTGGACAGGCACAGGCTCGGCGGCGTAGAGCGGCAGAAGGCCCGGATCGTCACAACGGAGCTGGAGCATTCCTCTGTGTACGAGCAGGCGCGCGTCCTTCAGGGCCATGGCATCGCCTGCACCTTCGTGCGGCCGCGCCCGGACGGGACGGTGGACCCCCGGGCGGTGGCCGAGGCGGTGGACGAGCACACCCTCCTGGTCTCGGTAATGCTGGTGAACAACGAGACGGGAGCCGTGCAGGACGTGGCGGCCATCGCCCGGGCGGTCCGGGAGGCCTCCCGAGGCTGGGGCCGGAAAACTCTCATTCATACGGACGCCGTGCAGGCCCTCGGGAAGATCCGCTTTTCGCTGAGGAGCCTGGCTGTCGATGCCGCCTCCTTCAGCGGCCACAAGATCGGGGGTCCCCGGGGTGTGGGCGCACTGTATCTCAAGTCGGGGATTGCGCCTGGATTTCTCTCAATTGGCGGAGGCCAGGAAGCAGGCCGGAGGCCCGGCACCGAGAACCTCCCCGGCATCTGTGCCATGACCGTCGCGGCGGGCCTGCGGCTCCAGAAACTGGAAGAGAACATGGCCCATGCGCAGCAGCTCGCGCGCCTTCTGATCCAGGGTATCCGAGAAATCCCGGGGGCGTGGACGATTCCCGTCGTGCGGGACACAGACAACGCGAACGGCTGGTCGCCCTACATCGTTTCAGCCGCATTCCCTCCGCTGCCGGCGGAAGTCGTGGTGAGGACCGCAGAGGAAAGGGGCTATTGCATTTCGGCCGGGGCCGCCTGCTCCTCAAAGAAGAAGGACAGGACCCGGGTGCCGGAGAGCATGGGGCTCCCGCCGGAGACGGCGCGCTGTGCAATCAGGATTTCTACCGGGCCATCGACAACGCGGGAGCAGGTCGAGGGATTTCTCTCCGAAATGCGGGTGGCAATCCCGCCCCTCCTGTCGATCTCGCGGGGACGCGGAGGGTGAGCGAGATCCTGTTCCTGGTGAAGTACGGGGAGATCGCCCTGAAGAAGCGGAACAGGGGCGCCTTCGTGCGGCGCCTGAAGGATTCGATCCACGCGAAGCTTCCCGATCTCCCGTTCGACGTCTACGAGACATTCCACAGGGTCTTCGTGCGCTGCAGCGCCGCCGACCGTAACGCGGTGGCCGGCGCCCTGGAGCGGACGTTCGGCATCGTGTCGTTCTGCGAGGCGGTGCGCGTGAAAACCGAGATCGCGGCAATCGAAAACGCCGCCGCCGATCTGGCCGGATCCTACATCGCCGCAGGCATGGGCATGAAGTTCAAGGCCGAGGTGCGGCGGGCCGAGAAGACATTCCCGCTCACCTCCTATGAGATCGCCTGCCGGGTGGGAGACCTGCTCCTGGCCAGGTTCCCCGAGCTGAAGGTGGACGTGCACTCACCCGACTGGGTCCTTTCCATCGAGATTCGAGAGTACGCCTACCTCTACGGTCCTTCCACGCGTGGTCCGTACGGATTGCCCGGCGGAAGCTCCGGCCGGGGACTCCTCCTGCTCTCCGGCGGGATCGATTCGCCGGTTGCGGGCTGGATGATGGCCAAGCGCGGAATGGCCCTGGACGCGGTGTATTTCCACTCTGCTCCCTTCACCTCGGAGAAGGCACGCGAGAAGGTGGAAGATCTTGCGCGCAAGCTCGCCGCGTGGATGCCGGGCATCGCCCTGCACGTGGTCCCCTTCACACCCGTGCTTGCCCGTATCAAGGAGAAATCAAAGGACGAGGAGGTCACGCTGCTCCTGCGGGCCTGCATGATGCGCTTCGCCACCCTCATGGCCGGAGAAGTCGGGGCGATGTGCCTTGTGACGGGGGAAAGCCTGGGCCAGGTGGCAAGCCAGACGGTGGAGAGCATGGCATTCACGGGAGCCTATGCGGAGCAGCCGGTGTTCCGGCCGCTTGTGGGGATGAACAAGGAAGAGATCATTGCCATCGCCGAGAAGATCGACACGTTCGAGATCTCGAACAGGCCCTATGCGGACTGCTGCACGCTGTTCGCGCCCGAGCACCCGCTGATTCACCCTGATCCGAAGAAGATGAAGCTCTCCTACGAGCGCCTGGATATCGAGCATCTGCTCAGGGAAGCGATCGGGAAAACGGAGGTTGCGGCGCTGTGAAGGCGCGCTGTGAAATCACGAAATGAGAGGGCGCTCTGAGAGGGTGCTCGAAGGCGGGGCCATGAGCGGAGGGCAGCTCAGGTGGTCGGAGCTTTTTCCTTGGTGGAAGCAGTATCGGTCGTGGATTCTTTGGGCTTCTCCGGCGTCTTGTCCTTGTCCTTCGAGCTGCCGTTGCCGCCCGCAAGCGCGGAGCCCCTCTTGTTGTCAGTCGAATAAAATCCGCTTCCCTTGAAAATGACGCCCAACCCGCCATTGATCACACGGCGAACCGCACTCTTGCATTCGGGGCACCTCGAGAGCGGCTTGTCCATGATGCTCTGGAAAGCCTCGAATGTATGACCGCACTTTGTGCACTCATACTCGTATGTGGGCATACGTGAAACTCCTCACTCCTCGAATAGCTGCGCAACCTGCCCGGGACTCGGCCCGCAGGTGGATCTTCTTTTTTCCTAATATAGCGACAATACGATCTTGTGGCAACAGGGTCTTTCGCCGACGGCGAAACGCCGAACCGCCCCAGGGCGGACTTCAAGCGGTCCTTACATGAATTCCGCTGCGGATCAGGTGGTCCTTGATCCCGCCCACGGTCCACTCGCCGTAATGCACCATGGAGGCGATGAGGGCAGCGTCGGCCCCTGCATCCTTGAATACTGAAACGAGGTGCTCGGGCTTCCCTGCCCCGCCGGAGGCGACGACGGGAATGCCGACCGCGCGCGAGACCAGACGCGTCACCGTCAGCTCGTAGCCGTCCCTGGTCCCGTCCGCATCGATGGAGTTGAGCACGATCTCACCTGCACCGAGAGACTCCGCTTTCCGGGCCCAATCCAGGCAATCCAGTCCGGTGCGCGTCCTGCCGCCATCGATGACCACCTCGTATCCCGATGGCTTTGCAGAGTCACGTGCCACGTCCATGCCCAGCACAATGCACTGGCTCCCGTAAAGAGCGGCCCCCCCGGCGATAATGTCGGGTTTCCGCACCGCCGCGGAGTTCACGCTCACCTTCTCCGCGCCGGCCAGGAGCACCTCGCGCATTTCCTCGACGGTGGAGATCCCTCCGCCCACGGAAAAGGGGATGAAGATGTTCTCCGCCACCCGACGCACCGTGTCGATGCGGATGGCGCGGCGTTCGGCGGAGGCTGTGATGTCGTAGAACACCAGCTCGTCGACTCCCTGCTCGTAGTAGGCCTGCGCCATTGCCACGGGGTCTCCGACGTCGACGTTGTCCTTGAACCGGATGCCCTTCGTGGTGCGCCCGTCCTTCACGTCGAGGCAGACGATGACTCTCTTCTCAAGCATGTGCGGCTGCCCGTGCCGGTGCCTCGGCCCACGTCCCGTCCCAGGCGAGGAAGTTGCTGAGGAGCTTCAGGCCGAAGGGCCCGGATTTCTCCACGTGGCATTGGAATGCGACGAGGTTCCCGCGGGCGATGCACGAGGGGAACGTGATGCCGTACTCCGTAACCGCTGCGATCATCTCGGGGTCTACCGGGTCGGGGTAGTAGGAGTGCACGAAGTAGAACCTGGTGTCCTGCGGGATGCCCACAAAAACAGGGTGCGCCCGAGTGAAATGCATGGCGTTCCAGCCCATGTGCGGGACCTTCAGTCCGGCGCCGCGCGTGAACCTGCGGACCGCGCCGGGGACCAGGCCGAGACAGGTGGTGTCACGCTCCTCGGACCGGTCGAAGATGACCTGGCAGCCGATACAGATTCCCAGCACTTTCCTGCCGGTGGCAAGAAACGAGCGCAGCCCTTCGCCGAGGCCGGTCTTCTCCAGCACCGCCATGGATGCGGCCGCTTCACCCACTCCCGGAAATATTACGCCCTCGGCATCGGCGAGCAGTGCCGGGTCGTTCGTTGTCCTGAAGCGCGCGCCGAGGTGACGGAGCGCATTCTCCACGCTCGTGAGATTGCCTGCCCCGTAGTCCAGGACGGCGGTGATTCCTGCATCGCGGTATCCCGCGGATTCTGGGCTCATTCGGATTCCGGTGTGTCCGGGGCTGCAGGCGCCGGAGGCGCGCTCAGTCCCTTCACGAAGGAAAGGAACAGCGGGATGATCTCTTCATTGGTCACGTGCAGCCCGGCAAGCTTGACCTGCAATCCCACGGGATTCACCGTGACCGGCTTCAGCCGTTCCGCGGCGTCCGGCAGCCTCTGGGACCGCATCCATGCCACGAGCCCCAGCCGCAGGGCAAGAGCGAGGACCTTCGCCTCCCTTTCGGTGCTCGTGTTCACCGTGCCGGAAAGCTCGTAACCGTCCGTCCCCTTCACCGCATTCATCCAGACTTCCTGGATGGGGAGGCTCATCCCCTTCTGCGCCGCACTCTCGGTGAGGTTCCCGGGCAGCTCGGGCATGTACAGGACGAAATCCGAGCTCATCATGTCCTGCGCGGCATCGGGAGGGATGGTCAGGGCAACGGGCGACGCCCATCGGGAGAGCAGGCGCTCGATCCCTCCGTTGGAGGCGAGGAGGATGCCGTCGTTGGGGATCCCCATCTGCAGGCCGGCCTTGCTCCACTGCCAGTACTTCCCGGAAGGGGTCGCGTTCTCCTTCCACTCCTTGTTGCCGCTCAGCCGCAGGCCGATGAAGGCGGAGGGGTATCCACCCAGGGCCGCGATGTCGAAACGGGCCGGCGAACCCTTTGTCAGGGTCACCGCTCCGACCAGGCGCTTCGTGCGGTCCATGAGCGAGCCGACGTCCTGGAAATCTGGGCCTGCATCCTTCAACGCCTTGCGCACCAGGTCGGCGGAGCCGGTGACGGAGAAGGAAACGTACATGGTCGCGTTCTCGGGCAGGACTCCCAGCCACTCAGAGGGGCTGCGCTGCGGAATGCTGGCGCAGGAGACAAGAAAAAGCGCCACGGCCGCTGCGGAGGCAAGGACGCGAGGGACAGCGGGAGCGCGGTTCATCCTCAGACCTTCTTCAGGGAGACAACGCACGTTTCCTCTCCGCAGTCGATCTTGGTCGCATCGGCGGCCTTCTCCCATTTCCAGGATGTCGCGAGCGTTTCGGACAGAAGGTGCTCGCGGTGGTGCTCGGCGGCAGCACGCACGACATCCGACCCGGAGAGCGAGAGCTCGATGCGGTCGGTCACCTCCAGGCCCTTGTCCTTTCGAAGGTTCTGAATTCCACGCACGAGGTCCCGCACGAGACCCTCTTCAATGAGGTCCGGGGTGAGCTCGGGATCGAGGGCAACGGTGAGCGAGCCCTCATTGATCACCTTGAGGTTTTCCTTCTCGATCCTCTGGATCTCCACACCGTCCGGGGTGAGCGTGAAAGCGCGGTCCCCGACTGAGAACTCGATGCCGTTTCCCGCGAGCAAGGCGTGAATCTCAGAGAGAGAGAGGGTCTCGATGCGCGCCGCGGCCGCCTTCATGTCCTTGCCGAGTTGTTTGCCAAGCGTGCGAAAGTTCGCCTTGGCACGGTACTCCACAAGCTCGTCCTCGTTCTCCCGGAAGACGAGGCTCTTCACGTTCAGCTCATCCTTGATGAGCTCTTCCATCTCGGCCAGGATCCGGCGCTCTTCGGGATCCCGGGTCACCAGGTGCAGCGCCTTGAGCGGCTGGCGGATCTTCAGCGCGTAGTCGGTGCGCAGGCTGCGGCCCATGCTCACCGTCTTCATGGTCACCTTCATCCGGCGCTCCAGCTCCGTATCGCGCCGCGCCTCGTCGTAGACGGGATAGTCGCAGAGATGAATCGATTCAGGCATGCCGGCGGTCCTGATGTTGGAGTAGATCTCCTCTGTGATGAACGGAATGAACGGTGCGGCGGTCAGGATGAGCCTCAGGAGCGCCGCGTGCAGGGTCTGGTAGGCCTCCTGCTTGTCCGCGTCATTGCCCGAGCGCCAGAAGCGCCGGCGGGACCTTCGGATGTACCAGTTGTTCAGGAGGTCGATGAAACCCATGAACACGTCGGCGGCCTTTTGTAAATCATAGGCTTCCAGCTGGGCTGTCACCTCCAGGACCATCCGCTCGGCCTCTGACAGGATCCAGCGGTCAAGGGAGTTGCCCAGGGCGCGCGGCGCGCCATTCGCGGAGAACCCGTCGATGTTCGCGTACGTGACGAAGAAGCTGTAGGAGTTCCAGAGCGGGATGATGACGTTTTTTACCACCTCCTTCACCCCGGCCTCGGAGAAGCGGAGATCCTCGCCTTTCAGCACGGCGGAATCCATGAGGAACAGGCGCATGGCGTCTGCCCCGTAGGAGGCGATGACCTCCATCGGGTCGGCGTAGTTGCGGGCCGACTTCGACATCTTCTTTCCCTCGGAGTCGAGGATGAGCCCGCTCACGATCACGTTCCTGAACGTGGGCTTGTCGAAGAGCGCCGTTCCCAGCACCACCAGGGTGTAGAACCAGCCCCGGGTCTGGTCGATGGATTCCGAAATGAAGTGCGCGGGGAAGTTCGCGTCAAAATGCGCGCGGTTCTCGAAGGGATAATGGTTCTGGCCGTACGGCATGGCTCCCGACTCGAACCAGCAGTCCAGCACCTCCGGGATGCGCCTCATCGTGCCACCACAACTGCAGGGATACGTGAGGGAGTCGATGAAGTGCTTGTGCAGGTCCTTCGTCTTCGCGCCGGTCTTCTGCTCCAGCTCGGCCCTGCTTCCCAGGCACTCCATTGCCTTGCAGGAATCGCAGCGCCACACCGGGATGGGATTGCCCCAGTAGCGGTTGCGGGAGATGGCCCAGTCACGGGCGTTCTCCAGCCACTTGCCGAACCGGCCCGACTTCAGGTGCGACGGCATCCAGTAGATCGTGTCGTTGGCCGCGAGCATGCGCGACTTGATCTTCTCCACGCTCACGAACCACGAGGAGATCGCGCGGTAGATAAGCGGGCTCTTGCAGCGCCAGCAGTGCGGGTAGCTGTGGGTGTGCGAATCGTGGCGCACCAGCGAGCGCTGGTCCTTCAGCGCCTTGATGATCGACTTGTCCGCGTCCTTCACGAACTGCCCGGCCCAGGGAGCCACCTCCGCGGTGAACTTCGCCTCCTCGTCGACGGGGCAGACCACGGGGATGCCGGACCCCTTCATGAGGTTGTAGTCGTCCTCGCCGAAGCCCGGGGCAATGTGGACGATTCCGGTGCCCTCGTCTGTGGACACGAAGTCCCCGTTCAGCGCCTTGAAGGCCCCCTTTGCCTTCAGGCCCGCGAAGAAGGGAAACAGCGGCTTGTAGGCCTTTCCGGCCAGCTCTTTCCCGGTGTACCGGGCAACGACCTGGTACCCGGATGGATCCTTGTAGTACGCGGGAAGCCGGTCTTCCGCCAGGATGTAGTGCTCGTCCCCGTCCTTCACCTTCACGTAGCGAACATCGGCGCCCAGCGCCAGCCCGAGATTGGAGGGCAGGGTCCAGGGAGTCGTGGTCCAGGCGAGGAAGTGCGTACCGGGCTCATCGTCCAGCTCGAATTTCACCGTGATGGCCGGGTCCGAGACGTCGAGGTAACCGCCGAGGTTCAGCTCGAAGTTGGACAGCGCCGTGGAGCAGCGGGGGCAGTACGGGAGGATGTAGAAGCCCTCGTACAGGAGGCCCTTCTTCCAGAGCTCGCTCACGACCCACCAGATCGTCTCCATGTAGTCGGGATCCATTGTCTTGTAGTCGTGGTCGAAGTCCACCCAGCGCCCCAGGCGCGTGATGACCTTCCGCCACTCCTTGGTGTAGCGAAGGACGATGGACCGGCAGGCCTCATTGAACTTTGCCACCCCGTACTCTTCGATCTGTTTTTTCCCGGAGATCCCCAGCTCCTTCTCCATCTCGTACTCGACGGGAAGGCCGTGGCAGTCCCATCCGAACCTGCGGTCCACTTTGCGGCCCTTCATGGCCTGGTACCGGGGAATGGTGTCCTTCACCGTGCTGGGGACGAAATGTCCGTAATGAGGAAGGCCGGTGGCGAACGGGGGGCCGTCGTAGAAGACGAACTCTTCGTTGCCCTCTCTCTGGGAGATGGATTTCTCGAAGATGGCGTTCTTCTCCCAGAATGCGAGCACCTTCTCTTCCATAGAAGGGAAGCTCGCCTTCGGGTCCACGGGCCTGTACAAGGAGTCCTCCTTGCGACTATATACGGAAAAAAACCGGCGCGAGTCAAGGCAGCGGGCGGTTTCGAGCTGATTCGAGCGGTTTCGCGGCCGCGCCCTTGCGCATGGAGCGCCTGTTTGCTTAAATACCCGACACGTTATGAAGAAATACCAGGAGCAATGGCGCCGGATCATCGCCGAGGCGCTCGGAAGCTTTGCAGCCGAGTCGGGCGCGGCCGGGTTGGACACCGGTGCGCTCGTCGTTGAGACGCCGCCGAAGACGGAAATGGGCGACATCGCCTTCCCCATGTTCCCGTTCGCAAAATCGCTCCGAAAAGGGCCGCCGCTCATCGCCGCAGAGGTGGCAAAGCGTGTGCAGGCCGTCGCAGGGGCCGGCGAGGCCGGAACCGCGGTCGCGGCAGGCCCCTACGTGAATGTCCGGCTTGCGCCGGCCGCGGTGATCGACGACATCCTCTCGGAGATCTCGGCGCAGGGCGCCTCCTATGGTCGCAGCCCAGCCATGAGTGGAACCCGTGTCATGCTGGAGTTCTCCTGCCCGAACACGAACAAGCCCCTTCATCTCGGCCACCTGCGCAACGACGCGATCGGCGAAAGCCTGTCGCGCATTCTGTCGGCGGCTGGGTACGCTGTTCGGAAAGTGAACCTCATCAACGACCGGGGCGTGCACATCTGCAAGTCCATGCTCGCCTACCGCATGTTCGGTGGCACCGCGACACCGGAGACCGCGGACCAGAAAGGCGATCACTTCGTGGGCGACTACTATGTGAAGTACGCGCAGTACGCGAAGGATCACCCGGAGGCCGAGGAGCAGGTCCGGGAGCTGCTGCGCAAATGGGAGGAGGGCGATGCCGACGTCGTCGCGCTCTGGCGCCGGATGAACGGCTGGGTGGTCGGGGGAATCGAGCAGAGCTACAGGAGGACCGGCGTCACCTTCGACCAGGTCTATTTCGAAAGCGACGTCTACAAGCTCGGCAGGTCGGAGATCATGGCCGGCATCGAGAAGGGCATCTTCCAGAAGGACCCCGACGGCTCGGTGTGGGTGGATCTCACCGAACAGGGCATGGACCGGGAGGTGCTCCTCAGGTCCGATGGGACGTCGCTGTACATCACGCAGGATATCGGCGTGGCCATCCAGCGCTCGAAGGACTGGCCGTTCGACCGGCTCATCTACGTGGTCGGCTCGGAGCAGCGCCACCACTTCCAGGTGCTCTTCAAGGTTCTCACCGTCCTCGGGTTTCCGTGGGCAGCGAACCTCCACCATCTCGCCTATGGCATGGTGAACCTGCCCGAGGGCAAGATGAAGTCGCGGGAGGGCACGGTTGTGGATGCGGATGACCTGCTGGACGAGCTGGAGAAGCTCGCGGAGGAGGAGATCAAGGCAAAGGAACGGGAGGAGGAGGTCGGCGACCTCTCCCGCACCTCCCGGGACATCGCCCTTGGCGCCCTCAACTACTGGCTTCTGCAGATCACCGCGGCAAAGGACATGACATTCGATCCGGTGGAATCCATTTCCTTCAATGGAAATACGGGCCCTTATCTACAGTACACCGGCGCACGAATCTCGAGCATGCTGAGGAAATTCGAGGAGCGCCGGGAAAAGTACAACGCGGGTCAGTATTCAAGCGCCGCGCTTGTTCTTCCCGAGGAATGGGAGATCGCGAAGTCACTGGCGCTCTTCCCCGAAACGGTCGTCACCTCGGCGCGCGAGCTCAATCCCTCCGTGCTCACCGGGTACCTCTTCGAGCTGTGCCGGAGCTTCAGCCGCTACTACCAGGACCACCCGGTGCTCAGGAACGAGGACCAGGACCTCGTGATCTCCCGGATCGCCCTTGTCAGGGCGATGGGGCAGGTGGTGCGAAACGGTCTTCAGCTCCTGGGGATCCCGTTCCTCGAGGCCATGTAAAGGCGTTCGTCAACGTGAACCGCTCCCCGACGACATAGCCCAGGCGAAGGTACCCTGCCGGATCCATGCCTCTCACCTCGAAGAGAAACCGTCTCGATGAAGGGTCCCATTCGGACGGAGGGACAGGGTCCAGTCCATTGTAGAGCACCCCGCGCGCGGCGTCCCGCGGCACGAAACTCCCGCTCACCGTCAGCCTGTCGGAGCCCTGGACGATGAGCAGATTCTCCACGCGCTTCTCGGTGAACATCATCACGGCGACCTGGGATCCGCCGGACGGAGCGCTCCCCCACCCCGTGTGTGTCCAGCCGGATGATAGGGCGAGCTGCAGGTGCTCGGCGCTTGCCATCCAGCCCTTTTCGATTTCCACGAGACCCGGTCCCGCGCCGAGAATCTCACCGACCCGCACCTCTGTGCCGCCCTGCGCCCTGTAGCGGTCAAGGCCGGTGCTGCCGTCATCGCCACGATGGCTGAGGATGCCGGCCGCCGCCAGCCGTTCCGCCCACAGTGCTGCCGTCCGTGACAGCAGGGGGTCCGGGGCCACAACGGGGACGCCGACGTTTCGCCGTATCCCGTTCAGCCAGGCAAGCGGGTCGCCCTGGGCGTGGAGGACGGCCGGCAGGAGCAGGACCAGGACCAGGACCAGCAGGAGCAGGGACGGTCTTTTCACGACTGCGGGGATTTTATATAGTAGAAATGGGCCGTTTCAAGGTTCCATCCCGGCCGCTCCTGGCGGCATTTGCGGCTGCTTCTGGCGGCATTCCCGGAGAAAATGAATGGCAGACCTCAGTTCCATACGCAACATCGGGATCATCGCGCACATCGACGCGGGCAAGACCACGACGACCGAGCGGATCCTTTTCTACACGGGAAAGACCCATCGCATGGGAGAGGTGGACAACGGCGAAGCCACCATGGACTGGATGGACCAGGAGCAGGAGCGCGGGATCACCATTACCGCGGCAGCAACCACCTGCTATTGGCGCGAGCACCAGGTCAACATCATCGACACTCCCGGGCACGTCGATTTCACGGCTGAGGTAGAACGGTCCCTGCGCGTGCTGGACGGCGCGGTGGCCATCTTCTGCGCCGTGGGCGGCGTGGAGCCCCAGTCCGAGACCGTGTGGCACCAGGCGGATCGCTACGCGGTGCCCCGGGTGGCCTACATCAACAAGCTGGACAGGATCGGCGCCAACTTCCGCGGCGTGCTTGAAGAGATGAGGACAAAACTGGGCACCACCCCCGTGCCTCTGCAGCTTCCCATGGGCGCCGAGGCGGAGTTCGAGGGAGTGGTGGACCTCGTGGAGATGCGCGAGATCCGCTGGAGCCAGGAGGACCAGGGGCTCACGATCGGCTACGCCCCCATCGATCCCGCGCGGCAGGCGGAAGCCCGGAAGTGGAGGGAGAACCTCCTGGATCACCTGTCTCACATTTCCGACGAGCTCACCGAGATGTACGTGGCAGGCACGGAGATCCGGGCAGATACACTGCGCAAGGTGATCCGCAAGGCGGCGCTGACCCGGTCCTTTACGCCGGTGCTTTGCGGCGCCTCCCTTCGCAACGTCGGGGTGCAGCCGGTCCTCGATGCCATCGTGGACTACCTGCCCTCTCCCACCGAGGTGCCGGCGGCGCGCGGACACCATGTGAAAAAGGAAGACATGGTGGAGGTTCCCTGCACGCCCGGGGGGCCTGCGTTGGGCCTGGTCTTCAAGCTGCAGGCGAACCGGGAGGCGGGAAATCTCTGCTACGTGCGCATGTATTCGGGAAAGATCAGGGAGGGCCAGACCGTCTTCAACATCGCCAAGAAAAAGCGCGAGCGAGTGAACCGCCTCTTGCGGATGCACGCCAACCACTCCCAGCAGATCGACCACGTAGAAGCAGGAGACATCGCGGTGGTCATCGGGCTGAAGGGCTCCCAGACCGGCGACACTCTCGGCGTGGAGGGCTTTCCGATCCTTCTGGAGAAGATGCACTTCCCCGAGCCGGTCATCTCGGTGGCCATCGAGCCGAAGACGCTCTCCGAGCGGAAGAAGCTCCAGGAGGTGCTTGAAGTCCTTGCGCTGGAGGACCCCACCTTCTCCGTGAAGGAGAACGTGGAGACCGGCGAGCTCATCATCTCAGGCATGGGTGAGCTGCATCTCGACGTCCTGGTGACGAGGATCTTCCGCGAGTTCAAGGTGGAGGCCCGGGTCGGAAAGCCGCAGGTTTCATACAGGGAAACGATCAGCGCGGAGGTGGCCCACACGGAAAAGTACCACCGGATGATAGCGGGCAAGGAGCACAGCGCCGCGATCACCATCGAGGTGAAGCCGCTCGCGCGCGGTGAAGGCAATTCCTTCACCTCACGGCTCTCCGACGGGGCGCTGCCGGACGAGTTGGTCTCCGCCGTGGAGCGCGGCATCACGGCCGCCTTCGGCTCGGGCGTGGTCTACGGATACCCTGCCCTGGACATCGGGGTGACGCTGGTAGATGCGGAGTTCCACCAAGCCACCTCCACGCAGATCGCTTTCGAGGCGGCCGGCGCCATGGCGTTCGACGGGGCCTGCCGGAAGGCCAGCCCCATCCTCCTGGAGCCGATCATGGCGGTCGACGTCCTCACGCCGACGGAGTTCCTCGGGGAGGTCATCGGCAACCTCAACGCCCGCCAGGGGCTCATCCTGAACGTGGAGAGCAAGCCCGGGGCGGATCATGTGAAGGCGCAGTCGCCGCTGGTAGCGATGTTCGGCTATTCGACCGCCCTGCGAAGCGCTACCCAGGGCCGTGCCACCTTTACGATGGAGTTTTCCCATTTCGCGGAAAAAGTGGGAGGCTTCGGGGAGGCGGGCTGACCGGACCGCAGCCGGCGGCCCTCAGAATTTATTGACAAAAACGGGGTGACAGAATACTGTTGACCCCTATCCTCTTCCACCAAGGAGCCACAGGATGAGTGTTCCGACTCGCTCGCTGCGCAATGTCGCCCTTGCCGGTCACGGCGGGACGGGCAAGACCACGCTCGTCGAGGAGATGCTCGCCGCCGGAGGAGCGATCCCGAAGGCGGAGAGGGTCGAAGCCGGAAAGACGGTGAGCGATTTCACCGAGGAGGAGATTTCCCGAAAGATCTCCGTGCACGCCTCCCTCAGCCACGTCACCTGGAAGGATTGCAAGGTGAACATCATCGACACCCCGGGGTCCGCGGACTTCGTGGGCGAGGTGGTGGCCGCATTCCGGGTGGCCGACTGCGCCCTCCTGGTCGTCGGTGCCGATGTCGGCGTACAGATCGAGACAATCAAGCTGTGGCGGAGGCTTTCGCGCATCGAGATGCCTCGATTCGTGTTCGTGAACAAGATGGAGAAGGAGCGCGCCGATTTCGATCGGAGCGTTGCTGACCTCGCGGAGCATTTCAAGGCGAGCTTCGTGCCCGTGGTCATTCCGCTCGGCGCCGGACAGGGATTCACCGGCGTGGTGGACCTGGTGGACATGAAGGCGTGGATCGGGGGCAAGGAGGCGCCGATCCCGGACGCGGCAAAGGCGGCGGTGGATACGGCCCGTCAGAAGCTCATTGAAAGCGCGGCAGAAGGGGACGACTCCCTGATCGAAAAATTCTTCGCGAAAGGAAACCTCTCGCCGGAAGAGGTCAGGAAGGGCCTTTCCAACGGGATGAAGGCCGGCAAGCTCTTTCCCGTCCTCTGCGGATCCGGCCTCACGGGCGCGGGGATCCAGTGCCTGCTGGACTTCATCACGTGCGCGGCGCCGTCACCCGAAGGCGCTGCCCGGGGCAAGACGCCGGACGGGGCGGACGTTGAGCGCACGATCTCCGAATCCGAGCCTGGCTCCTGCTTTGTGTTCAAGACCGCCATGGACCAGTTCACCGGCAAGCTGTCCTACTTCAAGGTCATGTCGGGGAAAGTCTCGGCGGACGCCGACCTCCTGATCGCCCGGGAAGGCAAAAAGGAAAAGATCACGAAGGTCTATACCTGCCTGGGCAAGAAGCTGGAAGACACCCCTGAGCTCATGGCCGGGGACCTCGGCCTGTTCACGAAGAGCGCATCCCTGCGGACCAACGACACCCTTCACGCGCCGAATGCGCCGATCGTCTATCCTCCCCTGGAGCTGCCCACGCCCGTGCATTCGCTTGCCATTACGGCAAAAGCGAAGAAGGACGAGGACAAGATGAACCAGATGCTGCAGCGCATCACGGAGGAGGATCACACCTTCCTTCTCTCGTACGACAAGGAGACCAAGGAGACGGTAATCTCGGGCATGGGAGAGCTGCACATCTCCATGATCCTGGACAAGATCCGCGAGAACCAGAAGATCGAGATGGGGACGAAGATCCCGCGCGTGGCCTACCGGGAGACCATCCAGGGCAAGGCGGAAGCGGAATACACCCACAAGAAGCAGACCGGCGGCCACGGCCAGTACGCGAAGGTGGCGCTGGAGGTCAACCCGATTCCCCGCGGAGAAAAGTACAAGTTCACCAACGCGATCTTCGGCGGTGCGGTGTCGAAGGGCTACATCCCCGGCGTTGAGAAGGGCATCATCGAGGCCATGGAGGCGGGCGGCCTTGCCGGCTACCCGGTCGTGGACGTCGAAGCACGGATCGTGGACGGCAAGGAACACCCGGTTGACTCATCGGAGCTGGCATTCAAGCTGGCCGCGCGGGAAGCGTTCCGGGAGTGCGTGCGCAACGCAAAGCCGGTCTTGCTGGAGCCCGTCTGCAACCTCACCGTATTCGTCGACGAGCAATACCTCGGCGCGGTCCTCTCCGACCTCAGCGGCAAGCGCGGGAAGGTTCTGGGCCAGAACCCGATCGGCGGCGGCATCCTGGAGATCAAGGCACAGGTGCCCCAGGCGGAGCTCATGCGCTACGCTATTGACCTGAAGGCGCTGACCGCGAGCACGGGATCCTTCGAGCTGGAGTTCGATCACTACAGTCCGATCTCGGGCCGGATCGCGGAAGACGTGATCAAGGCAGCGCAGGCCGCCAAAGCGGAAGAGAAGGAATAGAGCCCCTACAGGAGGAGCCGCTCGGGCAGGAAGAAGTGGAGGATGGCCGCGGCGAACCCGAACGCGCCCAGCGCGGTGCGGTACGCCACGGGCGCCTTCACGATTCTGTCCTCCCGCGCGCTCTGGTCGCCCAGGAACAGCGCCTCCTGCTTGAACACCTCGAACAGCAGGGCGATGCCGACCGCCACGCCGACGGCGCTGGGGAAGAGGTCCCCGAGGATCAGCGGCGGGGCTGCGGGCACGAAGAGGGTCCCCAGCCCCACCAGCAACGCGGCAAGCCCTGTGATCATCCGCGCCCGCCGGGCCGAAAGAGCACCGAGGATCACTCCGAGAGAGGAAAATCTATCCGACATCCAGTCCGCGCTGAGGGTGGCGCCAGCCAGGAAATTGGCGGCGACCGAAAGGAAATAGAACTGAAGCATTCCCCCTCCCGGATTCAAGTGTAGAGCCCGGGGAGGCAATCGTCAAGGCACGGGGAGCCAGAGCGTCGCGCGCGTGCTCCCGATGCTCACCTCCGCCTGCACCTTCTTCGCGCTCGCAAGACGCGGCAATTCTCCCCGCAAGGTCATGGGAGATTTCTCCAGATCCCCTGCAAGGAATACCTGCTCGCCCGTGCCGGTGAGGGAGACGCGCGCGGTCGCTTCCGGCAGCGGTGACGCACTCTCGGCGGCCGGCGACCGGGAAATGAACGTGACCCCGACGATGAGCGTGTTCTCGAATGGCGTCACGCGCAGGATGACCTGCCAGCCTGCAAGGACGGCCTTGTTCACGGGGGTGTTCGGCACGATGCGGAAAAGGAGGAAAAGCCCGAGGGCGATTACAAGGAGGGGGAGGAACGTCAGGCGTCGTCCCCGCTTCCTTCGGCGGCTCGAAACCAGCGGCCGGCTGCCGGGGACGGCGGGCCGCGGAAGCTCACTGGCGTGACGTGCGTCCGCATCGTCGTAGACAACGGCGCCCTTCTTGATCTTCAGGACCGGGTGCTTCATCTCCAGAGTACGCGGGACACCAAGGGAACGAGGTCCTCTGCGAGGAACCACCCCTTCCGATGCGCCGCAAGACCTCCCACGAATGCGTGCAATGAGACTCCGAATCGGGCGGCATCCAGGGGGGAGAGCCCGCCGGCGATCCCCCCGGCAATGAGACCTGCCAGGACGTCCCCTGACCCGCCCGTCGCGAGCGCGGGGTTTCCGCCGTCGAGAATCCAGAACCGGCCGTCGGGTCCCGCGACGATCGTGGAGTGGCCTTTCAGGACCACGATGGCGTTCAGCTTCTCGCTGGCAGCAAGCGCGTGTCCCACGGGATCGTCCAACACCGCGTCCCGGGTCGCACCCGTGAGCCTGGTGAACTCTCCCGGGTGCGGCGTGAGCACCCAGCGTCCGCCGAGGTTGACCTTCCGGGCGGCCGCCTTCCTTCCCAGCATGGTGATCGCATCCGCATCAATGACGCCCGGGAGCGGAAGGGAAAGGAGAGAGTCCAGCCACGCGGCCTTCTCGTCGGCAAGCCCCCAGCCCGGACCTGCGAGGACCGCGGAATATCGGGAAGGGTCCCAGGCATCCCCCTCATGAGGGGCCGCGCCCTTGCTCCCGCCTGCCCGCGGCGGGTCCCAGGGCCTGCACATGACCGAAGTGAGCTTCGGCGCTACAACCGGGTAGCTCTCCGCATCGGCGAAAAGGGTCACGAGACCCACGCGGGCGCGCGCGGCCGCGGTGGCGCACAACCACGCGGCACCTGTGGTGCCCCGGGCGCCGGCAAAGACCGCGAGGTGGCCGCGCCTGTTCTTGTGGGTGTCCGGCGGGATCGGCGGGGCCAGTTTCTTCCATGCCCGGGGGAGGAGGAGCTCGCCGGCGATTGCCGGGTCTTCCACCAGGGCCGGGGGAAACCCCACGGGGACCACGAAAATGCGGCCGCACAGCGCGCGCGCGCGCGGCAGGTAGAGGCAGAGCTTCGGCAGCCCCATCGTGAGAGTAAGGTCGGCCCGCACGGCAGGAGAGCCTGGCGTGTACCCGTCGCCGACGCCGCTTGGCACATCGAGTGCCGCCTTCTTTCCCGGGCTCTGGTTCACGCACTGCACGAGGTCCGCCAGGGGCGGCCGCAGGGCGCCGCGGATTCCGGTTCCGGCGATGCCGTCCACCACCCACGAGGCTTCCGAGAGCCGGCTCATCACGAGGTCCGGCTGCACCGGCCAGTCGATGGTCTCGATGCCCAGGGCATCACATGCCGCGAGGTTGCGCCCGGGGTCCGAGTCCTTCTCCGGCCTGCCGCCGGCCAGCACGATGGACAGCGGGTGCAGGCGCTCCACCGCGGCCTGCCGGGCCATGACGAACGCATCTCCGCCGTTGTTGCCCCTGCCTGCCACGAAGACCAGCCGGCCGCGGGGCCGCCGTCCCCCCCAGGCGAGCCGGCGCAGCACGGCCCAGGCCTTCACGCCCGCGTCTTCCATCAGGAGCATCGAGGGAAACGCGAACTCGGCCTGCGTCCGGCTGTCAATGCGCGCCATGGCCTCCGAGCTCACGATCTTCACGTCTACTCCCCTTTCAGGAGGAGGTCCGAACGCCACCAGGACACGTGCGCCTTCGCCTTGTCGGCGAGGAGCCCGTAGATGATGCCCGTGGAAGAGAGATGGATGTCGCGGAAGGTGAGCTCCGAATCCTCGATGACCACGCGCCTCTGCGCGCGGACGCGCCCCGAGGGATCCACAATCTGCAGGGTGTAGAGGTTTGTATCGGTGTAGGCAAGCAGGTAGAAATACCCTCCGCTGCTCACGCCCAGCACGTCGCTGGGGGGCGAGGGTATCTCGATGGTCTTCAGGCCAGCCTTCGTCCGGTGCGGGGGATTCGTGGGGAACTCGACGAAGCCGGGGCTGTACTGCTGGGTGCGAAGGTCCAGCTTGTACGCCCGGGTGGTGACGACGTCATTGTCTGCGGGAGTGGCGGACCGCGCGTCCACGGCATCCTTGTAGGAGGAAATGACGAGATACAGGAGCGGTGACTGCAGGTCGGGGAACATGCTCAACAGCGCGGGTGTGATGCCGCGCTGGGGCTTGGCCGGCAGGTTGCCGTTGGAGACCTCCACCTGGTACAGGGGCGCGCCGTCACGCGAATACCAGAACACCTGCCAGGAGCCGGGGAGACGGCAGACCACGACGAGCTGGTCGTTCGAAGTCACGTACAGTGCCGACACGTACGGAAACGGCGACCCTCCGATTCCCTCCTCTCCGAGGGGACCGAGCTGACGGCCTTTACGGTCGAAGCGCAGGATCACGCGGCTGCGGGTCACTCCGCGGTCCGTGTCCTTGACCGCCTTCGCCTCAGAGACGGCGTCTTCCACGTAGAGGGTACGGTCGCTGGCCACCGCGATGTGCCCGATGTCGGTGAAGGGATAGGCGACGAAGCCCCGCGTGCTCACTGCGCCGCCGTATCCGGCGGATTCTGCGCCGCCGTATCCGGCGGATTCTGCGCCGCCGTATCCGGCGGATTCTGCGCCGGCGGATTCGGCGCCGCGGTCCCCCGAGGATCCCGCGGCCGGGGCGTTCACGTCCGCCGGCCCCAGTGTCGTCGGTGCGGGGTTGGTCTGCGGATTGTAAAGGAGGAAGATCAGGTCGCCGTAGGAGGAAAAGACCATGATCTTTCCAGCGCTCCCGTTGGCAACGTAAAACCATCCGTCGCGCATGGCGAGGCTGTTCGCGCGTTCGACCATCGCATTTTCGAACTGGAACAGGTCGATCTGGTCTTCCATTTTGCCCATGGACAGCGAGAACAGCTCGCTGCTCACCAGCTCTTCGATTCCCTTTCTCTGGCATCCGGCGAGCACGAGGGCTGAAATGCAGGCCGCGGCCAATAGGGCGGGACCACTGCGCCGCGGTACGCCGCGGATTCGGCGCCGCGGTACCCCGCGGATTCGGCGCCGCGGTACCCCGCGGATTCTTTTGCGGAACTTCTGCGGCATCGGCGCTCCATCGTAGCGGCCTTCCCTTGACCTGTCAATCTCTCGGGCGGTACAATGTCGGAATGCTTGAGAACATCCTCACCTTCTTTCTCGGCTCCAAGCATGAGCGCGACTTGAAAGAGCTCGTGCCCATCGTGCAGAAAACGAACACGCTGGAGCCGGAGGTGATGGCCTACGCGGATGCGGATTTCTCTCTCAAGACCACGGAGTTCCGCCGGCGCATCGCGGAGGGAGAGACCCTGGACGACATCCTGCCCGAGGCGTACGCCCTGGTGCGGGAGGCAGCCCGGAGGAAACTTGGCGAGCGCCTATTCGACGTGCAGCTGATGGGCGCGGTGGTCCTCCACAAGGGAAGGATCACCGAGATGAAGACCGGCGAGGGAAAAACCCTCGCCAGCGTGCCGGCCGCATACCTCAACAGCCTCACGGGCAAAGGCGTGCACGTCATCACGGTGAACGACTACCTGGCCGAGCGAGACGCGGGGTGGATGGGCCCCATCTACGGGCTGCTGGGAGTGAGTGTCGGGGTCATCCTCAGCCAGATGGACAACGCCCTGCGGAAGGACTCCTACTCGAAGGACATCACCTACGGGACGAACAACGAGTTCGGCTTCGATTACCTGCGGGACAACATGTGCTGGAGCCCCGCGGAGAAGGTGCAGAGGGGACACGCCTACGCCATCGTCGACGAGATTGACAACATCCTCATCGACGAGGCGCGCACACCCCTCATCATCTCGGGCATGGCGGAGGACGACACCTTCAAGTTCGCGGAAGTGAACAAGCTCGTCGAGCAGATGGTGGAGTGCGAGAAGGATCCCGACACCGGCACCTATCCCGAGGGGGACGCTCAGCCGGCGGGAGACTACAAGCTGGAGGAGAAGAACAAGAGGGTCACCTTCACCGACCAGGGCATGAACCACATCGAGGAGCTCCTCATGCGGCGCGGGCTCATCCGCGGCTCCCTGTTCACCGACGAGAACTTCGAGTTCATCCACTACTTCACCCAGGCCCTGCGCGCCCACAAGCTGTACGCGAAGGACGTGGACTACGTCGTCCAGGACGGCAAGGTGCAGATCGTGGACGAGTTCACCGGCCGCATCCTGTACGGCAGGCGCTACTCCGAGGGACTCCACCAAGCCATAGAGGCGAAGGAGAGGATGAAGATCGCCCAGCGGAACCGGACCCTCGCCACGATCACCTTTCAGAACTATTTCCGCATGTACGGAAAGCTGGCCGGCATGACGGGGACGGCGGACACGGAAGCGCAGGAGTTCGGCAAGATCTACAACCTGGACGTCGTGGTCATCCCGACCAACAGGCCGGTGGACCGAAGCGATGCGGACGACGAGATCTACCTCACCGAAGAGGAGAAGCTGGACGCGATCTGCACCTCCATCGCGGAGCTGCACACAAAGGGACAGCCCGTCCTGGTGGGCACGATTTCCATCGAGAAATCCGAGAAGCTCTCTCGGATGCTGATCGCCCGCGGCATCCGCCACGAGGTTCTCAACGCGAAAAACCATGCCCGCGAGGCGATGATCATCGCGGATGCCGGCGCGAACGGCTCCGTCACGATCGCCACGAACATGGCAGGCCGCGGGACCGACATCAAGCTCGGGGGGAATCCGGAGTTCCGGGCGCGCAAGAAGGCGGGCACCCAGGCGCCAGACGAGGTCGTGCGGGCCGCGCTTGCCGAAGAGTACGGGAAGTGGCTCCTCGATTACCAGGAGGTGAAATCCCTCGGCGGCCTTCACGTCCTGGGCACGGAGCGCCACGAGGCGAGGCGCATCGACAACCAGCTCCGCGGCCGCTCGGGCCGGCAGGGTGACCCCGGGTCCTCGCGGTTCTACATCTCCCTGGAGGACGACCTGATGAGGCTGTTCGGCGGGGAGAACATCAAGGGCCTCATGGCGCGCATGGGCATGAAGAAGGGCGAGCCGATCGTCCACCCCTGGCTCAACCGCTCGATCGAGCGCGCGCAGAAGAAGGTGGAGGAGCGCAACTTCGAGGTGCGCAAGCACCTGCTGGAATACGACGACGTGCTCAACGAGCAGCGCAAGTTCATCTATGCCCGGCGGGATGAGATCATCTCCGATCCCCATCTGAAGGACAGGGTCATCTCCACGGGGGAGGAGCTTTTCGGAGAAACGTACGAGCGCTTCCGCACCTCGGGCGACAACCCCCAGGCGCGCGTGGCAACACTCCTCGCGGAGATGAAGGAGAGTCTCTACCACGATCCCCTCAGAAGCCCCGCGGAGCTTGCCGCCCTTCCTCTGGAGGAGCTGAAGAAGGTGCTCCTCGACGAGCTGCGCGAAAGCATCAACGCGAAGTCTGCGGAGATCGGGGAAGAGGTCCTGAACCGGTTCATCCAGTTCGAGTATCTCAGGAACATCGATTCGAGGTGGCAGGATCACCTGGAGAACCTCGAGGCGCTGCGCGAGGCTGTCTACCTGCGCGCCTACAGCCAGAAGAACCCGCTGCTGGAATACAAGCTCGAGGGGTTTCAGATCTTCGACGACATGCTCTACGAGATCAAGACCAACATCGCGCGCAAGATCTTCCGGGTGCGCATCCAGCGCGCACCCGAGAAACCTCTCGCGGGCGCGCGGCCCGGCGCGGCCCTCCAGGCATCGCACAGCGCGATGGGTCAGTTCGCAGCGGGAGGTTCCGGAACCACCGCGGTCAGCCCGAAGGCCGCCCCCATGGCCATGGGCGGAAACGGCGGCGGGGGCTCACAGCCTCAGCAGGTGCAGGTGAAGCGCGCAGTGCCGAAGGTGGGGAGAAACGACCCCTGCCCGTGCGGCTCGGGTAAGAAATACAAGTACTGCCACGGGCAGTAGGGTTTGTCAGGCCTTTGCTGAACGCCGTCGCGCGAAGGCGACTGCTGCCCCGAACCCGTACAGCATTCCAGCGGACACGCACGCGAGTGTGATCACCTGCAGCATCTGGCCGGCCAGCGTGGTGGCCCCGGACCGCAGCAGGGTGAGGAAGATCCCGACCAGGGCGGGTAGCTTCACGATGAAGAGACCGAGGAGTCCCGATGTGACCAGTGAAAGGGGAACGTTCTTGCTCTGCGCAAGATCCAGGCGTCGAAGGACGCCGCCCAGCCTTACGCTGAGCATCAGGAAGCCGTCCAGGGCAAGCAGAATGACCACAAAGGCCAGAACCGGGATGAAGAATATGCCGATCACCGAAACGATCAGGAGCAGGGTGACCAGCGGAATGACGACGAGCGACACGGCCAGGGTAATGACCGTCTCCCGCCACGATGCCGGGATGGACTGGTACAGCATGCGCGCGTGGCCCTCGCGGTAGAAACAGGTCAGAAGCAGGGCGAAACCCAGGAGAATGAACCCCAGGAGCTGGCGTCCCGTGGCGAGCACCTGCACGGAGAACTGGGTGCCGAGAATTCCGAGGAACGGGATCTTGATCTGGGGGACCTGGCTCACGCTTCCACGGACCACCGCGCCCGGGGCTGCCGCCACTTTCCCGCCCAGGGTCACGACGCTGCCGGTCACCTCCGCGCGCGGAGACAGCTCGACGTCGGCCCCCAGCGCCCACACGTCCCCGTCCACCCGCGAGCTTACCGTGACCTTGCCGCCGATGCTGAGCACGTCACCGGTGCGCGGTGTGTCCACCTTCACCGGCCGGCCGACGCTTACACCGCCCCGCAGGAGAAAGGACAGTCCGTTCAGGCCGATAGTGACGTTCGTGTCCCCGCTCCTGTAGACGAGGCGGAGGGGAAGGAGGCTCCACGTGCTGGGCTCCTCATCGGACTTCTCCATGACCCCGAATGCGATCCCGATGCTGGTCGATCCGTCCCCTATTTCGACGACGCCCGGGTGGAGTGAGACGCCTGCGGCGGGCTCCGTGTAGGCCCGCAGCGCGGAGAACAATGCGATCAGTGCGAGGATGGTGAGGACCAGCTTTTTCATTTCCGACGACCCCTCGAAGATTATCGGATTCCAGGCAGATAATTCCGCGGATTTTGCGGAACGCCGTTCAACCTGACCTCGAAGTGCAGGTGGGGGCCCGTCGCGTAGCCGGTGTGGCCCACCAGCCCGAGCACGCTCCCCGTGCCCACCCGCGCCCCGCTGCGAGTCAGGATCGTGCTCATGTGCCCGTAGACGTAGCTGTACCCCAGCTGGGCCCGCACCTCCACGTAGTTGCCCAGCATGCTGTCGGAGCCCGCCGCAATCACGAGGCCGTCGGTCGCCGACTTGATGGGAGACCCTTCGGGTGCGGCGATGTCGACGCCGGAGTGATGGCTGCGCAGCCCCGTGAAGGGGTCGGCGCGCCAGCCGTAGGGAGAGGATTCCCATCCGCGGAGCGGCAGCGCCACTCCCACGCCCACCGCAAGGGAACGGGCGTAGCCGGTGTGCTGGACGCCGGGAAAGAACAGGCGCATGCCGGTCCACAACTGGGCCCGGGTGAGGGAGTTCGCTGCTAGCACGTCCTCGGGGCTCACCCCGTAGGTGCGGCACTGCGCGTCGAAATCCGCCGCCAGGGGGAGAGAGATCCCGTTCTGGCTGGGGATCCTGAGGACCTCCCCCACGGTGACGTTGTGCACTCCCCTGCCCTCCACTCGGTTCATGGAGGATATGGTGTCGATGTCCATGCCAAGCTTCGTCGCGATCCCGCTCATCGTGTCACCCGGATGCGCCCGGTAGAGCAGGACGGCCAGGGGCGGCTGCACGGTGGAGGAGCCTCCCATGGGGGACCCCGGCGAGGCCTTCATGTCCGGCCGCGCGGGCAGGGGCGGGTCCCTGTGGAAGAGCATGGACCAGTCGGTGGGATCCAGCAGGATGCTTTCCCCTGGCGAAGGAAAGGGCAGCCGGGCGTCCAGGACGAGGACCACGGAGCTGACCACGAACATCAAAGCAGTGGCAGCCATGACGTGCCGCCGGATGGGGAAGAGCGCCTCCCACAGGAGGCGCCGGACCAGGGCGGACAGGTGTTCTGTGCAAGTGCCGCATCGCCGAAGGCGGATTCTGCGCATCGGTGCCTACTTTATTTGAGGAAACGCAGCGGGTCAACCGGTTGTCCGTTGCGGAAGATCGAAAAGTGCAGGTGCGGTCCCGTGCTGTATCCCGTCGTTCCCAGTTCCCCGATCTTGTCCCCCTGCTGGACCCTCTGTCCGCGGCTCACCACGGATCGGGTCAGATGACCGTAGAGGGTCTGGTACTGGCTCGCGTGCTTCAGGATGACGTAATTGCCGTAATTGTAGTTGAAACCCACATCGGCGACCAACCCGGCCATGGCGGCGAGTATCACGGTGCCCGGCCTGTTCACGATGTCGATCCCGTTGTGGTAGTTGGGCACTCCGGTGAAAGGGTCTGATCTCTCCCCGAAGTACGAGCTGATCCTCCCCTGGACGGGGTACATGAAAAGGTTGCCGAGTATCCTGGACAGCTCGTTGGGATTCATCCGTGCGCCGGGAAGGAACAGTTCCTGCCCCACAGAGATGACCGAGCTGGCGAGCCTGTTCCAGTCCAGCACACCGTTGAAATCGACGCCCCAGGACCGCGCGATGCCCTGGAGCGTGTCTCCCCTGCGCACGACGTATTTCAGGCCGTCAACGTTCGGTATGTTCAGGACCGATCCCGCGGGGATGCTGCGGCCGTCCCTGATGTTGTTCCAGCTCACCACGGTATCGATGTTCAGCCTGAAGCGTGAGGCGATCCGGGAGAGGGAATCGCCCGACTGCGTCCGGTAGGGCACCACCTTGAGACTCGCAAGCGTCACCGGCCCTGCCGTCGGGGCGGGTCGGGGGGTCTGTTCCGGCACGAGAAGCCCGTACAGAGCAGGGTCAGTTTCGGCCGCGGCAGGAAGGACCGGCCGCTCCTGTACGAGCGGCAGCCCCGTGACCTGCAGGCTGGAGAAGGCGAACGCCAGCGCCGCGGCCGCAGCGAGGGCGATGAACAGCCACGGGCTCCGGGCCGTTCGAAGGAGGGCGGACCGGACCGCGCCCGTCGCGCGCCGGGTGTTTCGAGTGCGGCTGACCTGCTGTTGAATCGTACTGCGGTGGGCGGCGGCCTTCTGGATGATGCGGGCCCATCGTTTCTCTCCGGCGCGCTTCGCGCGCTTCCTCTGAACGCGGACGAATTGCCGCTGGAGGAAGCTGTGCTCGGAGCGCGACCGGGGACGCTGCTTCTGCACGGACAGGCTCCGTTCGAGGAGGAAGCTCCGCTCGACGTTCGGTGCTTGCACACGGGGCGCACGCGGAATATCCCTGGTGCTCCAGCGGACGCCATTCGAACGCGCCCGATTGGCAACAGGGGGGGAAGTGCGCTTGCTGACGGTCTGGCGCTGGAGGACGGTGATCATAGTCGCTCTTACCACCATATCGACATTTGTGGCCGCCCGTATTACTATCAAGCACCCGTGGGAGGGGAACGCTCACCCGTGTCAGATCGCAGCGAGACGGTGCGCGCCCGCAGGCGCCTCTTCATCTTCGCGTCGCTGCTGGGAGGCATCGCTCTCGCCCTCATCGTCCAGCTCGTCCGCCTCACTCTCGTGCTGCCCTCCCGGGAAGGCGGAGATGCGCTCGTGCTCCCCGAGGTGCAGCGGGGAAGCATCCTCGACCGGCAAGGCAGGATCCTCGCGGTGACCACGCGGATGCAGCGCGTCTCCGTCTGGACGCCGTCGGTGACGAACGCGGAGGAGACGGCCTCGGAGCTCGGGCGGATCCTCGGGATGGAGCCCGCGTCGGTCCTGGACACGATCCGTCGGCGCGACGGCTATGCGGTCATCAAGCGCCGCATCACCCCTGAGGAATCGGCGGCAATCCAGAAGGTCAAGGCCGACGGAAAGCTGGTCGGGGTCCGGCTGGAGAACGATTTCAGCAGGTTCTATCCCCAGGGAAGGCTCGCCTCGCACGTCGTGGGATATGTCGGAGCAGACAACGTGCCTTTGGACGGGGTGGAGTACACGTTCAACGACGAGCTGGCGCCTCAGCCCGTGGGTACCGACACGCAGACGGTCTACGGCGACCAGGTCTTCCTGACAATCGACTTGGACATGCAATACACCGTGGACAAGGTGGCACGGGCGGCCATGGAGGCGAACAAGCCGGATTCGCTCACGATACTCGTCATGGACGCGCGGACCGGCGAGCTGCTCGCCTATACGGCGCTCCCCGATTTCGATCCGAACGAGTTCCAGAAGGACTCCCCCCAGATCGACCCTGCGTCTCTGATGAACAGGCCGGTGACGGCCGCGTACGAGCCGGGTTCCGTGTTCAAGATATTCTCCCTCTCCTCTATGCTCGACCAGCACGTGATCACGTCCACCGACCATTTCCCCGGCTACGGCTTCTACGAGAAGAAGCTGTCCAACGGGGAGACGATCCGCATCCGCGACATCATGGCGCACGGCGACCTCACGCCCCAGCAGATCATCGAGTTCTCCAGCAACGCCGGGGCTGCCTATGCCTCGGAGAGGATCGACAGCGACAGCCTCTACCGCATGCTCACGCGCTTCGGGTTCGGCAAGCCGACCGGCGTGCCCCTCCAGGGTGAAACGGCGGGCCTGCTCCGCCCCGTCTCGCAGTGGTCGGCACGGTCCAAGCCAACGGTCACCATCGGGCAGGAAGTCGCAGTATCCGCGATGCAGATCATGGCAGCCGCCACGGCGATCACCAACGGCGGCGTCCTTCTCAAGCCCCTGCTGATCAAGAAGATCGTCTCGCCCCAGGGAACAGTGGTGAAGGAGTTCAGCCGGGAGCCGTTGTGGGAGGTGATCTCGGTGGACTCTGCCCGCGCCATGCTCTCGTGGATGGAGTCAGCGACCCTTCCCGCCGGCACGGCTCACCGGGCAGCGGTGGAAGGCGTGCGGATCTCGGCGAAGACGGGCACGGCGCAAGTGACTGATCCCCGGACCGGGGCCTATTCGGCAAGCGATTTCAGCGCGTCCATGATCGGCATCTTCCCCACCGAAGACCCCCGGCTGATCGTGTACGTGGTGGTGCAGAATCCCCGCGGCCAGAGCTACTACGGCTCGCAGATCGCCGCGCCGATATTCCGGGACGTGGCGTTGAGCCTCATGGACAAGCTGGGCATCCTGCGCGCGGGCACAAGGACGGCACCGCCGAAGGCGGATTCGGCATCGCCGAAGGCGGATTCTGCATCGCCGAAGGCGGATTCTGCATCGCCGAAGGCGGATTCTGGGACAGGCACGCTGCCGAAGGCGGGTCCTGTTCCGCCGGTGCAGTCCGCACAGTCCGGCTCCGCACTGGAAATCGGCTCTCCGATGCCCGACCTGCGGGGCACTCCCAAAAAGCTTCTCGTGCCGCTGCTGCTGAGGAATGACCTCGCGGTGACCATCGACGGCAGCGGCTACGTGGTGAGCCAGGACCCTCCGCCCGGCACCCGCATCCAGGACGGCATGAAGATCACCCTGGAGCTGCGGTGAGCCTGCTCGAGGAGAATTTCGGCATCCTCTCTGCGCGCCACCCGCGTGCCGCCGAAGCGCTCGAGAAAGAGCGCGCCGAGATGTCGAACGTCGAGATACTGGACACCCCGTCGGGAGCGCCCACGGCGAGGCGGGGCGGCGTATACCTGCACGGAAGACACGATCCCGTCCGTGACGCGGCCGTCCAGGCCAGGCGCGAGATCGACGGCACGTGCACGACGGTCATCGTCGTAGGCTTCGGCCTGGGCTACGGCGCAGAAGCGGCACGGGAGGCATTTCCGGCGCAGCCTCTGCTCCTCGTGGAGCCCGACCTGGAGGTATTCCGGGCGGCACTTGCCAGCCGGGACCTCCGGCATTTCCTGGCGGACCCCGGGGTTCACCTCCACGTCGGCGCGCAGCCCGAGGGGCTCCCCGCGGTGCTGGAGACCCTTCCGCTCGCCCGTCCTGGTTTCCTCCGGCTCCGGCCTGCCCTGCACGCCCGGCCGGGCACGTACCGCGCGTCGGAAGAAACAATCCAGTCCTGGCTCCTTCGGCGGGACATCAACGGAAACACGTTGAATCGATTCGGCAGGCTCTGGGTGCGCAATCTCTGCCGGAACATGGGGGAGTTCCTCCGCTGTCCGGGCGTGGCCTCCCTCCACGGGATCTTCGACGGGCTGCCTGCCCTTGTCGTGGCCGGAGGGCCTTCGCTGGACACCATCGCCCCCCGGCTCGCCGAGCTCCGGGAACGGATGCTGGTCGTCTCCGTGAACACGTCACTCCGGGCCTGCCGCGAGCGGGGGGTGGAGCCGGATTTCACGGCCGTCGTGGATCCCCAGTACTGGGCATCACGCTCGCTGGACTGGACGCAGGCGCACCGGGGAGTGCTTGTTGCCGAGCCCTCCACCTGCCCGCGCGTGTTCCGGCGGGAAGAGGAGCGCTTCTTCCTCTGCAGCTCCCTCTTCCCGCTCGGGGAAACGCTCGAGATCGCCGTTGGGGAGAAAGGGAAGCTCGGGGCTGGGGGCTCCGTGTCGACGTCGGCCTGGGACCTCGCGAGGCTCCTGGGAGCCCGGCCCCTGTACGCGGCCGGGCTTGACCTGGGGTTCCCGGGCATGCGCACGCACTGCCGCGGCGCATACCCCGAGGGCATGTGGCTCTCCGCCGCGGATCGACTCTCCCCGCTGGAGTGCAGCTCCTTCCGCACGGTGAGGGACATCGGTCTCTTCGCCGCCCGGTCGACCGGCGGCGGCACCACACCCACGGACCGCAGGATGCTCCTCTACAAATGGTGGTTCGAGAACCAGATGCGCATGCACACGGAGCTTCCCTCGTATACGCTTTCCGCGGAGGGAATCGCGATCGAGGGAATGCCGCTTGCTCGGCTGGAGGACGCCCTTGCGCTGCCAGTGATACGACAGGAGATCGACCGGCGGATGACGAAGGTCCGGCAGATTCATGAGGCGCAGGCAGGATCAGGGGAAGCCAGACACAGGCTCGTCGCCGCCGTTGGGGAGCTGGGCAGACAGCTCGGCGAGCTGGAGTCTCTTGCATTGCGGGGCCGGACGCGCAGCCGGGAGTTGGGGGGCCTGCTCGCGGGTCGCCGTGACCCCGCGGCGTGCGTCCGGGAGATGGACGAGATCGACCAGGGCATCCTGGCGGTTTCCGCCCGCAGCATCGCAGGCTTCCTCATCCAGTCGGTCATCCACGGGATCATGGGTGAGGGCGAAAGGAAGTCGGACCCGAAGGAAATCGTCTCGCGGAGCGAAGCGATGTACGCGGGGATCGCCGAATCGGCCGCGTGGCAGAGGGGGCTGCTTGAGCGCTCCGTCGCGATTCTGCAGGAAATTGCGCACTTCCCCTAAAGGTTCTGCGCGGATCGCCGATCTTCTCTGGTGAGGATTCGTTCCTCTTTCCATAACACGGTATGCGCTTGACGTCCAGGCATACCGTTTTTTTTGTCCGGACGTCTATACTCTCAGCGCTTTCTCAATGGCCGAGAGGATCCTCTCGGGCTTGAAGGGTTTCACGATGAAGTCTTTCACCCCCGCCTTGATGGCCTCCACGATGAGGTTCTGCTGGCCGAGGGCAGAGCACATGATGACCCGCGCGTGCGGGTCGATCGTGAAGATTTTGCGCATTGCCTCGAGCCCGTTCATGTTCGGCATGGTGATGTCCAGGAGGACAAGGTCGGGGCGCAGGCTCTTGAACTTCTCCACTACCTCCAGACCGTCTGCGGCTTCTCCCGCGATCGTGTAGCCCCTCTCCGTGAGGATCTCCTTCTGGATCATTCTCATGAAGGAAAGGTCGTCAGCGATGAGAATCGTGGCGCCCATGGGGCCTCCCATCAGAAGTGTTCCCGCCGAATGAACGACGTGTCAAGTATGAACACCAGCTTGCCATTCTCCAACACCGACACGCCCGAAAACATCTTCTGGGAGTTGAGCAGGTCGTCGACGGGCTTGATGACCACCTCGCGCTCCTCGATCAGCTCGTCGACCACGAGATAGGCCTTTCGATCGCCGTGGCGGAGCACCGCGGCGAAATACTCGTCCGTTCGGCGCCTGCCGCTGCCGAAGAGAGCCCCGAGGGAATACACGGGGATCTCCTCCTCCATCCACAGCGCGCTCTCGTGCCCCTCCTCGCCCCGGATCTCTGCGCTCACGAGCTTTGCGGTGCTGTCCACGTCGGTGAGGGGCAGGGCATAGAGCTGAACGTCTCCCCGCACCAGCAGGGCGTTGACGATGGTGAGCGTGAGCGGAAGGAGGAGGGTCACCCGGGTTCCCCGGTTCGGTTCTGTCCGCAGGACGACATCTCCCTTCAGGTCCCCGCGGATTCGGGTGGCGACGACGTCCATCCCCACGCCGCGTCCCGAGACATCCGTCACGACCTCTTTCGTGCTGAAGCCGGGAAGGAACACGAGGTCCAGCAGCTGCGCCTCGGTGAAGCTCTCCGCCCCGCTCACTCCCATGCCGACGGCCTTGCGGCGGATGCTTTCCGCGTCAATGCCCCGGCCGTCGTCTTCCAGCTCGATGACGATGGTGCCGCCCTGCCGTCGGGCGGTCACGCTCACCCGTCCCTTCTCGTTCTTGCCGCGGCGCACGCGCTCCTCCGGGAACTCGATCCCGTGATCGAGGGAGTTGCGGATGATGTGCGTGAGCGGATCGGAGAGTGCTTCCACGATGCTGCGGTCTATCTCCGTGTCCTCCCCCGAGAGCAGAAGATCCACCGGCTTGCCCAGCTTGCGGGAGAGGTCGCGGACGAGGCGCGGAAATTTGCTGAAGATCACCGAAATAGGGATCATGCGCGTGTCCATCATCGTCTGCTGCATGCCGCTGGAGATCTTGTCCAGCGAGTCGAATGACTCGACCAGCTCCTCGCGGACGGTGTGCACATCCTTGCCGCGTCCGATATCTTCGGAGAGGCGGGCAATGTGGGACTTGTGCAGGACCAGCTCCGCAATGAGGCTCCACAGGTCGTCCAGCTTCCGCGTGTCCACCCGGATGGACGTCTTCTCCACGGGCCCCGTGCGCCGCGCCTCTGGGGATTCGCTGCGCCGGGCCTGTTCGTCCTGCCCGGCGGAGGTCGTCGCGGTCTCCGGCCCCCCACCGGCAAAGGCTCCCGCCGTCCATAGCCCCGGGACCGGAACGATGAAAGCGTCGACCGCGGCGGCGGACAGGAATGCCTCGAATCGGCAGCGCTCGACCTTTACTTCGGCGATCTGGTCTACCCTCGATGCCGCGCGCCTGACCTCCTCCTCGCTGCCCGACGTGAGAAGGATGGTCGTCCGCCCGTACACCGAATCCTCGGCGGTCTCGCCTTCCATCGGAGGGACCACCTTCACGACATTCGACACCGCCTCGAGGTTGGAAAAGACAAGGTATGCCCTGGGGAACTTCATCGGCTCACCCTCGTCCACGCTCACGGTGAGCCGCAGGAGATCCTCCCCCCTGTCCCGAGCCTCTGCAAGCTGGAGCTTCTCGAAAGCCCCGAGAGTGATCGGCGCCGCCTCAACGGTCGCGGTGATACCGGGAAGAGCTTCGTTCGGTTGCCCGCCCTGCGCGGGAGCGGCGTGCGATGGGGCCGGCGGCCGGTCGTGACCGTTGCCCCGTGCCTCGGAGAGGCCCTGCAGAACGTCGCCCGTCTTGAAATCCGCATCGCTCCCGCCCTTGGCGATCGCCGCCATCATCTCGGCAATGAGGTCTGCGCCGGCGAAGAGGCTGTCCATCACGGGCTTCCCCAGACTGAGCGAGCCGTCACGGGCACAGCCCAGCACGTCCTCCATGCGGTGGGCCAGCTCGGAAAGAGTGCCGAAACCCATGAGCGCGGACTCGGATTTCAGCGAATGAGTGAGCCGGAAGACTTCGTTGACGAGGAGGGCGTTGGCCCTGTCGGCCTCCAGCGCCATGAGGGATTCGCCCAGCTTCTGGCTGAGCTCCTCCGATTCTTCGAGGAATGCGCGCCGCAGCCTTGTCTCCTCGATCCCGCTCATCGTCACTGCCCCGCCAGGGCGCCGGGGATTTCCCTGCTGGTTCCGAGAACGCGTGGGAGGTCGAGGACCATGTAGACCCCTTCCTCGCGCTGGGCGATGCCGAGGAGAAAGTCCGCGCGCACGCCGAACATCGTGGTGGCGTCAGTGGAGATCCCGCCCTCTTCGATTTCCACGATCTCCCGGACCTCATCCACGTCCAACCCATAAGGCTTCCCGCCGACCCGCGTGATGACGACCCGCCTCTTTCGCTGGTCCGGCGCCCCTCGTCCGGCGGGCTCGCCCCCGGCGATGTCGAGGCGCGTCCTCAGGCTCACCACCGGGATGATGTCGCCCCGCAGGTTGATGACCCCTTCGACGTAGGGCGGAGGCTTGGGGATCTCGATCAGGTCCTCCAGCCGCAGGATCTGGAGGACCTGATCGACGGGGATGCAGTAGCGGCCACCGGCCAGGCTGAACGATACGTAGCGCTTTCGCATCCGCTTCAGAACCTCCGTCGCCGCTTCGTTCCTGCGCGCCCCCCGCGCGCGGAAAGCGCGCGTACCTTCGGGTCGGGATCGTCCTGCGCCAGGGAGAGGATCCCCTCGAACTCCGATCGATACCCGATGCGGTTCACGGCCCGCACAATGGTCCGCCGAAGGCGGGGACCAGACCAGGCGTACAGGGCGGCAAGCTCGCCGGCTGACTGTATCACAGCCAGCGCTGCTATAGCATCCACCGCGCTCTCGCGTACCGCCTCCTCAGGGTCCCACAGCGCGTGCCGCAGGTACGCGTAGGCCGAAACAAGGCCGCGCTCACCGAGGCTTCGTGCCGCCCAGGCTCGCAGCGACGCGTCCCTGCCCAGCAGGAGCGTTTTCCCCAGCTGGGCCACACCTGCCGGCTCCCGGGCCGTCCGCGGCCGCGCGTGCATCAGAGCCGGACCGGAGGCTCGGCGGTGGAACGGCGGATGCTGTCGATTTCCCCCGCCAGGGCGGCAAGAGTGGAACCGTTGGCGCCCTGCCCGACGAGCTCATCCATCAGCCGGTCCTCGTTTCGAAGGCCGGGAATGTTCGCGAAGTCCGGCCGGGCAAGCTCGGCGTCCAGCCGCCGTGCAAGGGCGAAAAGCGCAGCAGGCCGCGCCTGGGGCGCAAGCGCCCACAGCCCGGCGAAGGTCGCCTCCTGGCGCGCCCCCGACGACCTGTCGGCGCCCCACGCGCGGATGACTCCTTCCCGGTCGAGGGAGATCCCGATGTCGATGCGCGCCTCACCGCGCCTGCCAGTCCGCAGGCCCGTCACGAGGAAGCGTCCGACGACCCCGGAGGGCCGGGTGGATTCCGCGCAGCCGGAGGCGGAATCCGCGGAGTACCGCGGCGCGGATTTGCCTGCGCCGCAACGCACGACCCGCACTTCGACGGCCCTCTGGCCATCGGCCACGGTCGTGAAGGTCATCGCCCGCGCAACCGGCGTCCGCGAGCCGGCCGGTATCAGGACGATCGCGCGCCCGCCGTGGACCTCGATTCCGATGCTGTATGCCGTGCGCGCCGAGGAATTCTCGTGATGCTCATTCTGGTTCACGCCTGTCCTTTCCGCTGCTCCAGGGAGATGATCAGCTCCACTTCTCCAAGAGGGGCCCCGACACGACTGGCGATGAGGGACGGCGAAAATCCCGCGCGGTAGAGCATCATCACTCTCTGGCGCACGTCCGGTGCAGCCGCGCCGCGGAATCCGCCTTCGGCGGTGCGGTTCCCCGCGGATTCGGCGCCGCGGAATCCGCCGGATTCCGCTCTCTCCGAAAGCTCCACGGCAAGCGGCGGCGCAGCCGAATCCGCCATTGGCGATGCAAAATCCGCCTTCGGCGATGCTTCCGGCGCCGGGCGTATCGCTCGTGCGGTCTCCGCGGGTGCGGGAGCCGCGGCGGCCGCCGCCGCAGGCGAATTTGCTGCCGCGCGATGTGGCCTTCCCTCGGCCAGCCTGCTGTAGATCTGCGATCCTACGTCGTGTTTCTCAGTCTCCCGACGGAGCAGGCCTATCTTCTTATCGGCCGTGGAAATGGACTCATTGAGGACAGAGATCTTGTCCTCCATGAGCGCGATGTTGCGGTCCGTGGCCTGGTTCAGCTCCACCAGGAGCCGGCTCACCTCGTCGCGGATCTCCGAGATCCGGGATTCCGCCGAGGTCGCGCGGCGCACCCGGTCGCGGAGGAGCAGGTACACAAAGAGAAGCCCGCCGAAATCCACGACGAGCGTGATGAGGATCGTGTACCACATGGATCAGCTCGTGATGTCGACGTTGCGCCCGAGGGCGGGATCGCGGACGACGTCCGCCGCGGGCGGGTGCGCCGCCGGAGGCTGCGCGCCTTTCTGCTTCTGCCTGCGGCGCTCGGCGCCCCGGCGCGACCGGTCCTTCACCTGCTCGGGGCCTTCTTCCTGGTCGTGCGTCTCGTTGACCGACTTGTCGCGGGTCTCCGCCTTCTGCACGAGCTGGGCTCCCTGGAGGGACTGCGCGGCAGGCGGGGCATCCTTTTGGGCGGCCTGTTCCTTTCCCACCTGGGTGCTCTGGGTAAAGAGGGTCTGGAGGTCGATGGGCAGCAGCGCCATCTCAGCGCCTCCTCATCAGCTCTTCGTCGAAGGCCTCGTACTTTGTCACCTTCACCTCCCCGCCCTGCAGGAAGAACGTGACGAACTTGAACTCTGTGCGCACCGCGAGGTTCGCGTTCTTGATGGCGAGCTTCACGCCCGGGTAGACGCGCTCCGACGCGGAGATCTTGCCGATGGTGGTGAGCGAGGAGAGGTGGGCGTTGATCTGGCCGATCTCCCGCGCCCCCTCCTCCAGCCGACGCAGGAGCTCGGAGCGCTTTTCGTTCTGCTCGGTCAGGTACTGGGCCTTCTCGGGAGGAAGCTTCTTCTGTACCTTCTGGAGGTTCTCGAGGGTTTTAATGTTGAGATCGACCTCCTCGAGGGACTTCTCTACGATCCTCTTCTCCTCCTCCAGCGCGACCAGGCGCTCCTTGCTGCGCGGATCGTAGCCCACCTCGAGGAGGGTCTCGGTGCCGGCGACGGATCCCAGGATCTTCGAGTTGATCTCCTCGGAGGCGCGCAGGCGCCCCCCGACGATCTGCGCCCTCTTGCCCTGGCAGAGGATCATCTTGTTGGCGTCCACGTGCGAATGCACGATTCCGTCGGTCACCACCACGTATTCCCCCGCGTCCACGTGCGCGTGCTCGATGAACTTGGAGTACAGGCTCTTGCCGCAGCGGATCTTGCCCTCGGTTTTTGCGGCGATGCCCTGGTGTACGACGATGTCGCCTTCCGCGTCGACGAGGCATTTTCCGACGCTGCCGAAGATTTCGATGTTGCCCGCGGCTTTCACCGAGAACCCGTCCTCCACGTTGCCGCGGACGATCACCGAGCCGAGGAAAAGGATGTTCCCGGTGTGCAGGTTGACGTCCCCGGGGATCGAATAGATCGGCTCCACATTGATCTTGCCGCCGAGCAGGAGCACCTGGCCGTTGATATCCGCCATGGCGGACACGCCGTCCTCGGAGAGCTTCGCGTTCTTGCCGACCAGCAGGTCGCAATCCTTGCCCCTCGTGGCCGGGATGATGTTGCCCGTCACCGTCTGCCCCGGCTGGCCGGCCTCCGCCGGAATCTTCCGGGCCAGGAGCTGGCCGGCCACGACGTTCTCCACGTGGGAGATATCCTTGAAGTCGACCCGCCCGTCCTTCTCACGAAGCGTGACCGCGTCCCGTTCCAGCTTGAAATTGTACTCGACGTGCGCGTTGGCCCCGTCGTGCGCACGGGTTCCCTCCGCCACGACGATCGGCCGTCCGTAGCGCGGAGAGACCTCGATCTCCTCCAGCACGTCCTCCTTCAACCCGTGGACGACTCCATTGGAGGCGAGGAAGGAGCGGACATAGTCGGAGGAGATATCGGCGCCCCCGAAGCCGGGCTCGTTGATGACGATGACGGCCTTCATGGCTCCGTCGGTGACGTCCACGGACAGCGTGGCGTCGTGGGAGGGATTGTACTGCACGTCGGCCACGCGGATGTATTCACCGTCCGCGTGCTTGACGACCCTGGAGACAAGCGCTGCGTCGAAGCTGGTCACGCCGCGCAGGGAGAGCTTCTCCCGTGCCATGATCTCGGTGGCCCGGGGGCCCCGGCCTTGCGGCCTCGTGGCCCTCAGGTAGGCGCCGTCCCCGCTGATGCGCACAAAAACTTCGCCGGGGAGGTCCTTCGGCCTCGCCGCCGCCTCCGCCTGGCTCGCTGCTTCTCGCGCGGCTTCCTCGGCGGCCTCGACGCTCGTCTTCACCTGTAACGAGTGCTCGTAGACGGAGATCTTCCAGGGAGTGCGGCCGACTCCGAAGGTGCCGGCGCTTCCCCTCGACAGGATTTCGTATTCCAGCCGGGACAGCGGAATGCCGAGCTCGATGGAAGCCTTCTTCAGCCCTTCCTGGACGTTCTCCGCCTCCACCGTGATCGTGCGGTTCTTCTTGTCCTCTTCGGACTGCTTCCGCATGTATTCCTGGATCTGCTCCAGGCTGATTCTGCCGGGCATTCGCGTTTCCTAGCGCACGCCGCCCGAAGTGCGGCGATTGAGGTCGAATCCGGACATTCCAAGGGCTGGCACTACACGATCCCTCTCTTGAAGCTCGTGAGCTTTGCCCGCAGGCGCATCACCGCTTTGGTGTGCAGTTGCGAGACCCTGCTCTCGGTAACCTCGAGGACCTCCCCGATCTCCTTGAGGGTCAGGTCCTCGTAGTAGTAGAGCACGAGCACCTTTTTTTCCTTCTCGGGAAGTTCCTTGATCGCGTCCACGATAACGCGCTTGATCTCTTCCTTCTCCACGATCGTGTCGGGGTTGAGGCTGCCAGGGCTCTCGATGCTCTCCGCGATCGAGATCTTGTCGTTGTCCTCGCCGGTGTACCAGATGTCGTGCAGGGACAGCATGGAGGTGCCGCTGATCTTCAGCATCATCTGCTGAAACTCCTTGAGATCCATCGCCATGCCCGCGGCGATCTCCTCATCCGATGCTGCGCGGCCGAGGGAGGACTCCAGGCGGCGGACCGTTTCCTCCACCTCGCGCGCCTTCTGCCGCACGGAACGGGGCACCCAGTCGATCGTCCGCAGCTCGTCGAAGATCGCGCCGCGGATCCTCGTCACCGCGTAGGTCTTGAACTTCACGTGCTTGCCGGGGTCGAACTTGTCGATGGCGTCGAAGAGCCCGAACACTCCGAATCCCACCAGGTCGTCGAACTCGACGTTCTGGGGCATGCCCATCGCGATCTTGCCCGCCACGTACTTCACCAGCGGGGCGTACTGGCGCACAAAGAAATCCCTCAGCTTTTGATCCTTCGTGCGTCGGAATACCTTCCAGAGCTCCTCTTCGGACTTCCCATCCCAAAGGCTTTCGGCCATATCCGCCCTATCCTTTTTCTTCATTCTTCAGGACCGTCCGAATGGCCCTGGCCAGCGTCGATGGATCCTGCCCGCTCAGAACGTCGCGCATCGCGTCCTCCGGCCTCTCTCCGGACGCCGGGTACCTGGTGGATCGAGGCGAGCCATGCCCCGGCCTCTGCTCGGAGGGAGGCTCGAGCGCGGCGATGTCGGGGAGTGAATCGAGATCTGCCGGGGCCTCCCGCGCCGATCGTGGAAGCTCGTCTTCCGGTTCCACCTCTTCCTCAGACCCTTCGTCGGTCTGCGCGCCGGCAGACCGGGCCGGCGCCGCCGTACCGGGAAGCTCCTCGGAAAGCTCCTCCGCAAGCTCCCCGAGCGCCCGCGCTTCCGCCTGCGACGCGGCGTCCTCGTCCAGGGAATCGGCTTCCAGTGCCTCCTCGGGCTCGCCTTCCCCGTCCAGGCCGCCGGGCTCGGAGCTCGAAACGCTGGCTTCCCGCGGAGATCCGCTGTACGCCTGGCGTCGAAGCCCGTCATCCTCCGGCAGAACGATGTCCACGGCGGCTCCGCGCTGGTCCTGGGCGGCACCCCCGCCCTCTGCTGCGCCGCGGTAGCCCGCGGATTCCCGTGCGCCGGCCTGTCCCGCCATTTGCCGGTTCGGCTCGACAAGCTCGGGGAGGTACGTCTTGACGACGAAACGCAGACCTGCGCCCAGACCCGCAAAGAGCACCGCCAGAAGCAACGCACGGAAGAAAGCGATCCCGAACGGGTTGCCGGCGACCAAGCCGATCACCAGGGAAAGGAGAAACGCACCGGTGGCGCACGCCGCGGCGATTTTCCAGACGTCCCTGACGAAGTCCTTCACCGGACTCATCCCCCCTTGCTAACAGTAGGGTATACGCCGCGCAGAGTCAACATTCCAGCGCAGCCTATCGCGACCCGAACAGCTTCTTCAGGAACGTTGGGATCCCCTTTCCGTCCCTGTATTCGTAGTTCTCCAGCCTGCCGACGAGGTGGCGGATGCACAGGGCGGCACGTGACTTCGGTTCGAGCACGAGGAACGGCTTCTGCCGCACCACAGCGGTGTGGACGACCGGGTCGTCGTAGACGAATCCGAGGTAGTCCACCTTGAGGTTCAGGAACTGCCCGGCGATGTTGATGACCCTCTCGGCGACCCTTTTGCCTTCTACCACCGATTTCACGCGGTTGACAACGAGCTTGAGGCCGAGGTCGAGGTTCTCGATCTCGGTAGCGATGATCTTGATGATGCCATACGCGTCGGTGATTGCAGTGGGCTCGGGCGTGGTGACGATCAGGGCGTCATCGGCAGCGGCAATGAAGGAGATGACGTTGTTCGAGACCCCCGCGGCGCAGTCGATGATCAGCACGTCCGCGTTCGACAGCGCGGCCAGCTCTGCGATGAAGTCGTGCCTTTCCTCCTCGTTGAGATTCGCGATCTTGGAGAATCCCGAGGCGCCCGCGATAATCTGGATCCCGTAGCTGGTGTCCACGAGGATCTCGGAGAGGGTCTTCTGCTTGCGAATGAGGTGGTACAGGTTGTACCGGGGAATCACCCCAAGGACCACGTTCACGTTCGCCAGTCCCAGGTCCGCGTCCATGACAATCACCTTCTTGCCCGTCTGCGCGTAGGCAAGGGCGAGATTGATGGCGATGTTCGTCTTGCCGACCCCGCCTTTTCCGCTGGAGACGGCGATGATGCGCGTGGCTGACCTCGACGGGGATTTTTCCGGCCCGGACGCCGCGCGCTCGGAGGATCGCGGCGACTCGGCGGGATCACCGGATCGCGCGGCCCCGCCCCCCACGAGCTCCCTCAGCTTCTCCGCCTGGTCTGCCATCTCAGGTCACCCTCCTGCTCCCGGCCGTCGCCAAAGGCGGATTTGGCGCCGCCGAAGGCGGACTTCCTCCTGCGGCGGTGCCGTTGAACTTCTTCTCCAGTGCGTCACGATCGATCCGGAAGCCCTCCATGTTCATAAGAAGCCGCACGGGCGTGGCCTCCTCCAGGTCCTGGGGCACTCCCTGCCCGTCGCAGAGGTACGCAAGAGGGGTGCGCTGCCGCGCGAGACAGGACAGGACGTTGCCGATGCGCATGGTCTCGTCGAGCTTCGTGAGGATCACGGCGCGGTATCCGAACGGCGCGTACTGCCGCAGGATTTCCTCCGTATCGCTCGCTTTCGTCGTGGCCGACAGCGCGAGGTACACGCTGGCCTGGCCGCCGCACGCGGCGAGGATCTCCTTCATCTCGGCGAGCTTGCCGAGGTCCCGCGGGCTGCGTCCGATCGTGTCGACAAGGATGAGGTCGGTGTCCTGGTACAGGGCGATGTTCTTCCTCAATTCCTCGGCGCTCTCCACGAGGCTCACGGGGATGCGCATGATCTCCGCATAGGTCTCGATCTGCTGCTTGGCGGCGATCCGATAGTTGTCGATGGTGATGATCCGCACGCGCCGCGCTGGGGTCCGGCCGTCGCCCAGCCCGTAGATGGCGGCGAGCTTGGCGATGGTCGTCGTCTTGCCCACCCCCGTGGGCCCCACGACGATCACGATCTTCGCCCCCCGCGCGGTGAAGCTCAGGGGAGGATCGATGTCGATCCGCTCGCCGATCCATCCGACGGTGGCGTTCATCAACAGCGGATAGTTATCCAGGGCCTCCAGGGAAAACTCCCGGCGGGCCCTCTCGCGCAGCCCCGCAATGTAGTCGGGTGCGAACTCGTTGGACGCCAAAAGCTCCTCGAGCTGCCGCAGGGAGGGATGCAGCTCGGGCGCATGGGCCGCAGCGGCGACAGGGCGGTTCTCCAACGATTCGCGAAGCCCCTGGATCTCTTGCAGCAGTGTCTGGAGAGTCTGCTCCTTCTTTACACCATCCAGGATCTTTCGCTTCTCTTCCTCCACCTCGGCCTTCCTTTTCCTGCTGCCGTCCTCGGAGAGATATCCAGTCACTTCCACTCCTTCGGAGGAAAAAAGCCCGAGAACGCCCCCGAGGCGGACGCTGCGGTGCGTGAGGATCCGGGCATCCTCGCCGTAGGTGCTCTTCATTCTCTCAATGGCTTCGCGATTTGACCGGGCCTGGATCGTAAAGTACTGCATGCTCGTCGATGCTCCTGCCTATCCGCCGCCACCTGGGCCGCGGGACTCCGCGGCTGAGGTGGCATTCGTGCCGCCACCTGGGCCGCGGGACTCCGCGGCTGAGGTGGCATTCGTGGGTTCCAACCGTATCTCGCCGAGGGATTCCACGGTGATGTCCGAGGCCACCTCGAGGCTCGAGATGACGGCCAGGTGCGGGATTTCGCGGGCGGTGCTCGACTTCACCAGCGGCCGGGCCGCCTCCGAGCAGAGTACCACCTCGTGGAAGCCCTGCTCCTGGACCGCCTTGACCGCGTTCACCAGGGTGGTGATCCACTTGCGGTGCAGGGCCGGGTCCAGGCCGGACACGATTCCCCGGTTGGTCTCCAGCCGGGAGTCGATGATCTTCTTCTCCAGCGACGGCTCGATCGTGAGCACCCTGAGCACTTTCTTGTCGTCGCAGTACTGCAGGCAGATCTGCCGTCCGAGGGCCTGTCTCACCTTCTCGATGAGGAAGCCGATGTCCTTGGTCACCCCGCCGTAGTCGGCGAGCGTCTCCAGGATGGACACCATGTTGCGCACCGAGACGCGCTCGGCGAGGAGGCCCTGGAGGACCTTCTGGATCTCGCCGATGCCAAGCGCCTTCTTCACCTCGTCCACCACGGCGGGGTAGTCGGTCTTCAGCGTGTCCAGGATGGACTGCACTTCCTGCCGGCCCAGGATATCCGCCGCGTAGCGCTTGATGATCTCCGTAAGGTGCGTGGCGATGATCGACGGCGGGTCCACCACCGTGTAGCCCAGCCTCTCCGCGTGCTCCCGGTCCTCCTCGGTGATCCATACAGCAGGGAGGCCGAACGCGGGGTCCTTCGTAGGCTCGCCCGGGATCTCCTCCGTGGTCTTGCTCGGCTGGATGGCGAGGTAGTGGGCCATCTTGATCCGGCCCCTGCCGACCTCCACCCCCCTGATCTTGAAGGAATACTCCGACGGTTCCAGGCGCATATTATCAATGATACGGATGCGAGGTACCACAAGGCCAAGCTCGAGCGCGGACTCCCGGCGGATCCGGGTGATGCGGTCCAGGAGCTCCGCACCCTTCTCCTTGTCCACGAGCGGAATCAGACCGTAGCCGATCTCCAGGGAGAGCGGGTCAAGCGGGACGACGGGGGAAATCTCGGCGGGCGCGGCCTTCTCGCGCTCTGCGACCTCCCGGCTCCTGGACTTCTCCTCCTCCGCGATCTGCTTGCGCGTCAGAGTAAAGCCGAGCGCGCCGATGAGACCCGCCAGCGGCAGAAGCACGTACCAGGGAAAGCCGGGAAGGAAGGAGAGCATCAGGAGGAAGGCACCCGCGATGAGGTAGGGCCTCGACTGGCTGGAAAACTGCTTCGTGATGTCCTTGCCGAACGAGGAGTCCGAGATGGCGCGGGTGACGATGATGCCGGTGGCCGTGGAAATGAGGAGCGCCGGCAGCTGGGTCACCAGCCCGTCCCCGATGGAGAGGGAGATGTAGGTATCCAGGGCGACGTTCCAGGATTCGCCGTGCAGCGACATGCCGATGATCAATCCCCCGACGATCTGGATCGCCGTGATGAGGATGCCGACCCGCACGTTGCCCGAGATGAACTTCGAGGCACCGTCCATGGAGCCGTAGAAGTCCGCCTCGCGTTGCAGCTCGTTCTTCCGCCGGGTCGCCTCCTCCTCGGTAAGAAGCCCCGAGTTGTACTCCGCCTCGATGGCCATCTGCTTGCCCGGCAGCGCATCCAGGGTGAATCGCGCGGCCACCTCGGCGACGCGCGTGGCGCCCTTCGTGATGACGATGAACTGCACCGCGATGATGATGATGAAGATGATGAGCCCGATCACGTAGCCTTCGAGGCCCTTCGTGCCGACCACGAACGTCGCGAAGGCCCGCACGATTTGCGCGTTGAAATTGTGACCCATGACGAGAATCAGGCGCGTGGAGGAGACGTTCAACGCCAGTCCGAAGACCGTGGCGATCAACAGCAGCGTCGGGAAGACGGAAAACTCCAGGGCGTGCCGGGTGTACAGGACCGTGAGGATGATAAGGAGGGAGAGCACGAGGTTCACGGCCATGAAGATGTCCAGGAGCACGCCGGGGATCGGGATGAGGAGCATCATGATCACCACGACCACGCCAACGGCGACGAGGACGTCGCTCCTCTGGGTCCAGAGGTTTCCGACGACCGAGCGGGCATCAGCCATGGTGTGTCTCCCTTACCGATCCGCTCATCCGGTGGCCTCCGCGGGCGCCTTGCCGCTCAGTTTGTACACCTCGGCGAGAATGATGGACATGGCGTCGTAGAACTTCTCGGGGATCGTGTCGCCGATTTCCACTTCCCGGAACAGCGCCTGCGCCAGAGGCTTGTTCTCCATGAGGGGCACCCCGTTCTCCGCAGCTACCTCCTTGATCTTCTGCGCGACCAGGTCCGCCCCCTTCGCCACGACCGTCGGGGCGATCATGAGGGCCCGGTTGTACTCCAGGGCCACGGCGTAGTGGGTCGGGTTGGTGATGACCACGTCCGCCTTGGGGACCGCCTTCAGCATCGTCCGGCGCATGATGTCCCGCATTCTTTCGCGCAGGCGGCTGCGGGTGAGGGGATCCCCCTCGTACATCTTGCGCTCCTCCTTGACTTCCTGTTTCGACATCTTGAGGGACTCGATGTGCTGCCGCCTCTGAAACCAGTAGTCCGCGGCGGAGAAGACCAGTAAGGCGATGGCGGATTCCAGCACGATCCTGAAGGCAAGCTGGGAAATCAGCGACACCCCCGCGAAGAATCCCGAGAGGGCAAGGCGCGTGAGACGCGGGATCTCGGCCGTGATGTTCAGGTACCCGATCGCCCCGATGACGGCGATCTTAACGATCGACTTCGCGAAATTGAAGAGCGCCTCCCCCGAGGCGAAGGATCGCTGCAGCCACCTGCTGAACCGGGGCACCACGCGGCTGAAGTCCGGCGTGATGGGCTTCACCGTGAAGAGGAAGCCCACCTGGATGACGTTCCCGAGGATGGCGACCACGAATACCACCGCGAGCACGGGGAAAACGATCTTCACGAGCCAGCTCATGAAAGCGCTCATCAGGCTGGCGTTCAGGGCATTGGGGCTCGCAGAAATAGAAAGGAAGAACGTGAGCATCTGCGCCGATGAGCGCAGGATATACCCCCCGAGAAGCCCCAGCGCCGAGATGCCGGCGAGCAGGACCAGGGAGGAGCTCACGTCGCTGGACCGTGCGACCTTGCCCTCTTCCCGCGCCTTTCGGATCTTGTGCTCGGAGGGCTCCTCTGTCCGTCCCTCGTCCTCTGCCGCGAACCACTGCAGGTGCACGTCGAACGCGGTGAGATACAGGATTTCCACGGGCGCTTCCGCGCAGATCGTTCTCATCTTTTCAGGGCCCCCGCTGTCGTGATGAAGCCGCTGAGGCTCTGAAAGCTGCCATCGATGACCCTCTCCATCGCCGTCATCAGGAACGGCATGGTGGCGAACAGCAGCAGGAAGGAGACGCCGATGGAGACCGGAAAGCCCATGGTGAGGATGTCCATCTGCGGCGCCGCACGCGCGAGGAGGCCCATGGCCACGGACACCAGGAGGAGCGTGCCGAGGATGGGGAAAGAAATGGTGAGCGCGCTTTGGAACAGTCCCCCCAGGCCGTTGATGAGGAGGCTGATGATGCCTTCCCGGTGAGTCACGAGGTCAATGGCGCGCAGGTACTGGAAGGAACGCTGCACGCCCACCAGGAGGAATTTGCTCATGCCCGTGGTCGTGATGAACACGAGCATGGCGATGAGATTGAGGAACTCGCCCATGAGCGGGATTTCCACCTGGGAGAGGGGGTCGAATACTTCCGATGCGCTGAAGCCCATCTGCAGGGAGAAGAACTGCCCCGCGAGCTGGAACGCGGCAAAGATGAGGTTCAGAAGGAACCCGATGAGCAGGCCGATGCCCACCTCCCCCAGCACCAGCAGGCCGTAGTCCAGTGCGCCGGAGGGGATCGGGTAGCCGGACGCCAGCACCATGGGGAACACCGCCGCGGAGATGAAGAACGACATGCCCACCTTCGCAAGCTGGGGAATCGAGGAGGAGGAAAGCAGGGGCGCGAGCTCCACCATCGCGATGATGCGGAAGAAGACGAGGAGGAAGAGCCGGATGTTCGTGACAAGCGCTTCGATCATATGTTCGAGATCATCGAGAACAGCCGGTGCGTGTATCCGACGAGGCTGTCCAGAAGGAAGCGGCCCAGCAGGACGAGGCCGATCAGGATCGCGGCCATTTTCGGCACGAAGCTGAGGGTCTGCTCCTGGATCGAGGTGGTGGCCTGGAGGATGGCGACGATCAGCCCCACCGCCATCGCGATCAGGAGGATCGGCCCCGCGATCAGGAGGGTCTCCAGCACTCCCTCCCGGACGAGCTGAAGCGCCATTCCCATCGTCATTTGAAGCTCCTCACGATCTGCTCCGTGAGCATGCCCCAGCCGTTCACGAGGACGAACAGAATGAGCTTGAACGGCGTGGAGATCATGACCGGCGGGAGCATGATCATGCCCATGGACATGAGGGTGGAGGCCACCACCATGTCGATGATGATGAATGGAATGAACAGCAGGATTCCAATCTTGAATGCCACCGTCATCTCGTGGATCACGAAGGCGGGGATGAGCACGTAGGTCGGCACGTCGGCGCGCGTGTTCGGCTTCGGCAGGCCCCGCATGCTCATGAACAGCCGGATCGAATCCGCGTCATTTCCCATCTGGTTGAACATGAAGGTGCGCAGGGGCTTCTCCGCCCCCGTGAACATCTCCTCCACGCCGATCTTTCCATCGCCAAACGGCTTCAGGGAGTTCTGGTAGATCGTCGTGAATGTCGGCCACATGATGAACAGGGTGAGGAAGAGCGCGAGGCCCATCATCACCTGGTTCGGGGGCACGGTGTTCAGCGACAGCGCGCGGCGGATGAAGTCGAACACGATGGCGATCCTCAGGAAGCACGTCGTGAGGATCAGGATGGAGGGAGCGATGGCGAGCACGGTGAGCAGGAGGAGGAGCTGCACGGAGAGAACGACTTCCCGGTTGTTGCGCGCCGTGCGCACGTTCAGGTCGAGGAAGGGCACGGGAAGGTTCGTTGCATTCGGCCCGGCGGGCGTGCCCGCGGCCGCGGAAGCCGTCGGTGTACCGCCAGCGGCCTGCGCGAAAGCTCCCAGGGGGAGGAGTGAGAGAAGGAGGGCGGCAATGAGGATCGCGGCGGGTGCTTTCCTCATAGCTTCTTCAACCTCTCGCGCTGGCCCTTGAGAAGCCCGATGCCGTCGCCGATCGTGAAGGGCCTCTTGGCCGGCCGGAAGATCTCCGAGAGTGTCTGCTGGAATGTGCGTCGCCCCGCCGGCGTCTGCTCCGCGGCCTTGAGGCGCACGGCATCCAGGCTCTCCTTCTCGGTGATCTCTGCGATCAGCTCCACGCCGCCGTCCGAGGAGCCCACGAGGTAGACGCTGGTGCCGACCTCCACCACGTGGAGTGCGCGGCTTCCCGAAAGGCCGCGGGACCCGAGAACCCGGATCAGGTCGCTTTCCTGGATCCTTCGCCCCGTTCCCCTGCGCAGCAGCCAGAACAGGACGTAGATGACACCGATCACGCAGGCGAGGATCAGGATCATGCGCACGAAGTCCCAGGTGGAGACACCGGGCGTGGCGGGCGGTGCCGCCGCCGTCCCAGCAGGCGGGCCTCCCGTGACCGGGTTTCCCAGCGGTATCCTTGATTCGTCCAGCGCGGCCGCCGAAGGCGGCATTCCTGCGGCCGCCGAAGGCGGCATTCCTGCGGCCGCCGAAGGCGGCATTCCTGCGGCCGCCGAAGGCGGCATTCCTGCGGCCGCCGAAGGCGGCATTCCTGCGGCCGCCTGCCCCGGAGCGCTGCCGGCCGGCGATGTGCTGGTCTGATTCGCCTGCGCCGCAAGCGGCTGCACGGCGACCGCGAGCACCAAAGCGGTGCACGCTGCGCACACGATAAGCTTTTTCAGATTCCCCCTCCCAGTAAAAATCTGAAATCGTTCTGCGCCCGCCCGAGCACGGTATCCCGTGCGGGGCGGAGCGCCTATGTCGCTATGCGAGCTCGTTCATCCTGTCGATCTGCGATACGATCTCCGTGACGCGAACGCCGAAGTTCTCGTCGATGACCACGACCTCTCCCTTGGCAATGAGCTTGTGATTCACAAGGATGTCGACGGGCTCGCCGGCGAGCTTGTCCAGCTCGATGATCGTGCCCTCTCCGATCCCCAGGATGTCCTTGATCCGCTTCCTCGTCCTGCCCAGCTCGACGGTCATTTCCATGTACACGTCCATGAGCAGCCCAATGTTCCCCTGCTCCCCCCCCATCTGGGCGGGCTGCAGGTTGGCGAACTGGACGGGCTGGACGTTCGGAGGCGCCATTGCGGGTCCCTGCGCGGGGCCGCCGAAGGCCTGGCCGAAGGTCTGCTGGAAACCTGCGGGTCCGCCGAAGGCGGCCTGCGGCTGGGCCTGCGCGCGCGGCGCAGCCTGACGAGCGGCCGCCGGCGCAGGTCCGGCTGCCATGCCCGCCTGAGCGAAGGAGGCCGCGTCGGCGGCCCCGCTGCCCGCGGAGAGTGACAGGATTTCCTTTGCCAGCGACAGCGAGAACACTTCGGTAAGCGTGGCCGTGGGGAATCCCTCGATGGAGATGGGATAGTCCACGGTGACCGCGTAGTCTCCCTGCGGCACGCGCACCTGCTGTCTCTTTGTCTGGCGGAGGTCGGGCGGCGCCGTCTTCACCATCCGGCTCACCTGGTTTCCAATGGCCGTGGCCTCCGTGCCCGTGATCTGCGAAATGGCTTCCGCCACCGCTGAAAGGGAGGCCTCGTCCAGCTCGCCGCCGGGCTGGCCCATCATGAGACCGGCGATGGTACCGGCAACGCTCGCCGGCACGATGTAGGAATGCTCGCCCTGCAGGCCGTCGGTGAGGTCCACACGGACGTCCACGACGTCCTCGGGCTGGCCGCTGGTGAGCTCTCCCGAGGTGCGCGCCTTGACGACGGGGTCTCCGATGGTGACCGTCTTTCCCGTGAGGATGGAGAGGTTGGAGCCCTGGCTCTCCGTCACCCCCCGGAGCATCTCCTGGAAGGCGGCGCGCTCGCCGTCGGACAGGGGGGAAGAGGCCGGGCCGGCCCCCGTGTCCATCTCTATCGCATCCGTCCCCTGCAACAGGGCGTCGATCTCGTCCTGCGAGAGCGATCCGTCACTCATGCTTCCTCTCCCTCATCCGCGATGAGCTCTTCGAACTCCGCCTGCTCGATGTCCTCGAGCTTCTTGAGCACCTGCACGGCGATCTTGTTCCCCACGACGCCGGGCCTGCAGAGGAACTTCCGCCGGTCCCCGATCTTCAGCATCATCGGGTCGCTCACGCGCATGTTCTGGAGGCGGATGATGTCCCCCGTGCGCAGGGTGAGCACGTCGCGCATCGTAATATCGATGGAGCCAACCTCCGCCACGAGCGCGATCTCGATCCCGGCCAGCCGGTCGCGCAGCAGGCTCAGGTTCTCGGTCGTGGTTCCCCTCCGCATGGAGGAGTACACGTATTGGGCCGAGAGCTTGGGGATGATGGGCTCGATGGTAAGATAGGGGATGCAGAAGTTCATCATCCCCTCGACCTCGCCGACCTTGGTTTCCAGGGTGACGAGGACGACCATCTCCGAGGGCGGGACGATCTGCGCGAACTGGGGATTGGTCTCGATCTGCCCGAGCCGGGGGCGAAGGTCGATGACCGTCGCCCACGCCTCGCGCAGGTTGCCCAGGATGCGCACGATGATTCCCTCGATGACGGAGGCCTCGATGTCGGTGAGCTCCCTCGTGAACTTCGCCCCCTCCCCCTGGCCGCCGAACAAGCGGTCGATGATGGAGAAGGTGACGGCGGGGTCGATCTCGAGGATGGCCGACCCCTTCAGCGGGTCCATGTTGATCACCGCGATGGTCGTGGGGTTGGGGATGGAGCGGATGAACTCCTCATAGGTGAGCTGGTCCACCGAGGCCACGTGCACGTGCGCGAGGCTTCGAAGCTGGGAGGACAGGGCCGTCGTGGTTTGACGGGCGAAGGTCTCGTGCATGATGGAGACGGTGCGGATCTGGTCCTTGGAGAACTTGTCGGGCCTCTTGAAGTCATAGATCTTGATCTTGCGCTGGTCCACCTGAGCAATGGGCTCTTCGGTGGACACCTCGCCGGAGGAGATCGCCGTGAGGAGCTGGTCTATCTCATCCTGTGAGAGAACTTCCGTCATCCCGGTTCTTCCCGCTACTTCTGTACCACGAACTGCCGGAACATCACGCTCTTCACCTTGCCGCTGCGCATCACCATGTTGATCATATCCATGAGCTCGGCCTGCACCTCCCCGTAATGCGCGGGGGAAAGGTCCGCCGCTTTCTTCTGCGAGATGTCCTTCAGGATCAGGTCCTGGATCTCCCGACGGCGGTTGCCGATCTCCACGCTGATCTCCTTGTCCTTCGTATCATACCCGAGGCTCACCTGCATGAGGAAGATGGCGGGGGGGTCGTCGGCGGTCTGGCCCCGGATCTGCTCGATGTCGTCATAGGAAGCCAGCGGCTCGGCCTTTGCCGCGTAGGCCGGGGAGATGGCGGCAAGACCCTGGGGATTGGCGCCCTTGCTCACGATTCTCACCGTGATGATGGTCGTGGTGACGACGATGATGACCGCCCCAATGCCGATCGCGGCCCACTTGAGGATGGTGAGAAGCATTCCAGAGAGGAGGCCGCCCCGGCGGGGTCCCGAAACGTCTTCTGCGCCGGCGCCGACATCTTCGAGATTCAGGTCCTGCTGTTCGTCAGACATCCCCTCCCCCCCTCTTCGATCATATCACAGGAATACATTTCGACGCAACAGTGCCGCACGACGCACGGGCTCGCTGCCGTGCATCGCGGCCGCTCCTGGCGGCATTCCCTGCACTCGGGCTCTCGCTGTCCGCTCCGCGGCCAGCTGCCGCCTCAGACTCGCCCTCGCCTTCCATGGCTACGCGTCATTCCTCATTCTTGAAAGCCCCGATGAGCTTTCGGTACTCGATGATCCGGGAAAAAACAGTCTGGTAGTCCTCGCGGACTACCAGCTTCTTGCCCGACAGCATGGTGAGCGTCGTATCAGGATTGCGCTCGATGTACTCGATCTGGTGCGGGTTGACGTAGTAGGTCTTCCCGTCCAGCCGCGTTACCTCAACCATTCCGCCTCCTTCAAGGAGGGATTCCCTCACGCATGCCGATCCTCACTACCTCTTCAGCTGCAGAAGCTCCTGCAGCATCTGGTCGGACGTCGTGATCGTCCGCGAGTTGGCCTGGAAGCCCCTCTCCGTCACGATCATGTCGGTGAACTGTTCGGCGAGGTCCACGTTCGACATTTCCAGGGTTCCGGCGATCACCTTGCCTTTCCCCGCCGTCCCCGAAGCGCCCACGTTGGGCTGGCCGGAGTTGTTGGAGACCACGTACGTGTTGTCACCCGCCTTCTCCAGGCCGCCGGGGTTGGTGAACGAAGCGAGGGCGATCTGGCCGATGACCCTGTTGGAGCCGTTGGTATACACGCCGGTGATGGTGCCGGTCTGGTCGATCTTGAAGGTCTCGAGATAGCCCATCCCGTAGCCGTTCTGCCGGGTCGCCTTGGTGGAGCTCGCATCCGCGAACTGCGTGATCGCTTCCCGGTAGGCGCCGACGCTCCCCAGGTTGAGGTTGAAGGCCTGCCGCACGGTCGCGACACCCGGTGGGAGGGTGGCATCAGGCACGTCGTAGGACACCTGTGCCTGCAGAGCCCCCGCGTTGATCACGTTGCCCGCGGCGTCCCTGACGTCAGCCAGCGCGCCGAAGTTGTCGAAATCGAGCTGGAAGGTGTTCGCGCCCGCCGCGCCGGCCCCGATCTGCACGCGCGGGTTGGTCCCGACCTGGGCGGCCGGGTCGACCTGTACCTCCGCCTGCCAGCGGTTGGCCACGCCGGGCACCTTGGTGAAGTTCACCTGCAGCTTGTGCACCCGGCCGAACGAATCGAAGATATCGAATGTCGTCTGCCAGGTTCCTTCCTGAATCGTCTGTGCAGTGGCGTTCGCGGGGATCTCGGGCGTGCGCTTGTCCAGGTTGCTCGCAAACCAGACGTCGGTAGTCGCCTTCGCGGGATCCTTGCTCCCCACGGGGATGACGAGGTCCTGCACGTCCGCAGCGTTGTTCACGAAGGTCTGGCCGCCGACAGTCTGCGCCATCCAGCCCTGAACGCGCATGCCGTTCGAGGGATTCACCAGCCTGCCGTCCTGGTCCAGGCCGAAGGCGCCGTTGCGCGTGTAGAAGCGCTTGTCGCCCGCGTTCAGGACGAAGAAGCCGTTGCCCTGGAGGGCCACGTCCGTCATCACGCCGGTGGACTGCAGGGCGCCCTGGGTGTGGATGGTGTCGATGGTGGAGACCTGCATGCCGAGGCCGACCTGCTGGGGGTTCACGCCGCCGACCTCGTTGGTGGGCTTCGCCGCGCCGGCCAGGGTCTGGGAAAGCATGTCCTGGAAGGTCACGCGGCCCTTCTTGAAGCCGTTGGTGTTCACGTTCGAGATGTTGTTTCCCAGGACGTCCATCCGCGTCTGGTGATTCTGCAGGCCGGACACGCCGGCCCAGAGCGATCGCATCATGGCTGTTACTCCTTCAGACTCGTCTTGACCTTCTGGACCTGGGAATAGTCGTAGTACTGGCCGTTCACCAGGATCTGGGGGAAATCCCCGCCCGTGACCGCATCCACGATTCCCGAGACCGTCTCGCCGCCGCTGGCGATGTCCACCGCGTTGCCGAGGAGGCTCACCGCCTGGCTCTTTGCCACGAGGTTGGCCACCTTCGCCAGGCCCTCGCTCATGTTCGTCATTTGCTCGAGGCTGGAGAACTGGGCCATCTGCGCGATGAATGCCTTGTCATCCATGGGCTGCGTCGGGTCCTGGTGACTGAGCTGGGTGATGAGGATCTTCAGGAAGTCGTTCTTGTCCAGCGCCGCGTTCGCCCGCGCTCCCTTGCCTTCGTTGAGCGTCCTGTTGAACGAGTTGACCTCTTCGGCAACCCGTGCCTGATCCTGCGGCGTCATCGTAAGGGAAATGTCCATGCCGTTCCTCCGCTTCCGTGCTACACGAACAGGTTCACAAAGAGGTCTCCCAGGCTCACGTTCTCCACATCCGGGATGTTCCTCTCGAAACCCTGCGCCGTGATCCTTCTCACCGCGGCGGGAGCCTGCTCCCGCTGCTGCCGCTCGTCGGTGTCCGCGTTCTGGCCTCCCACGGAGACCTGCAGGGACCCCGTCTGGAACCCTTCCGCGGTCAGGGCGCGCCTGAGGGCGTCGACGCTCCCGTCGAACACGTGCTTGACCGCCGATGAATCCACGATGATACGGCCCTCAATGGCATTATCGACAACATTCATGCGGATGCGAACACTTCCGAGAGACTCGGGCTTCAACACCAGCCTGATCTCGCCGCCGCCGTCCTTCAGCACGAGGCTGGTCGCCCGCACGAGCTCGGAGCCCGCCATCTCGCGGAGCCTCTCCAACGGCGTCTGCGCATGGGTCGCGGCGGCGGGAGCCGGCTTCGGGAGTGTCTCCACGAAGGGCTCGCGCGCCGCGCCGAGCCGCAGGGTGATTGGCGAGGAGGCGTCCTTGTCCGATCCGGGGGCGCGCTCGGCCGTGCTGAAAACGGCGTCCGTGGAAGCATGGGGCTTCTCCGCGTGCCGAAGGTCGAGGATCCTGATCAACGGCTCGGGCCGGGAAGCGACAGCCTTGACCTCACCGAGCGGTGCCTTCTGAGGCTGGGCGGCTTCCTGCTTCTGCTCCTTGCCGGCAGCGGGCGCCTTCTGGTGGGTGTTCGCGGCAAGCTGAGCCGCGTGGATATCCAGGGCGGCAGATTTCGTGCGCGATGCCTTTCGGGCGGCGTCGAGCCTCTCCTTTGCGGCGACTTCCTCCGCACCCTGCGTCCCTGGCAGGATTTCGGGAAGCTTGGGAGTCGGCACGACCGGCAGGTGAAGCTTCAGCAGCGCCGCGAGGGACGCCGGGCCTTTCAGCCCCTCCGACTGCGCGGCGAGCCGTGTGGCGGTGAGCCCGGCCGCATGCTTCGCGGCCGCGCGGGCGCTCATGAGCTGCAGGAACAGGGCGGACCCCTTGCTCAGGCCCCGGCCCAGCGCCTCGGAATGGGACGTCCCGGGCGTCTTCCTGTTCTTCGCGTTCGCGGAAACGGGCGCCTGCGGCGCCGCAGCCTTCACTCTCAGCCTCCCGTGCTTCCTGCCATCTTTCGCTGCAGGGTCGCTGCCCTGTCAGCCGGCATCAGCGAAAGCCAGATCGGGACCAGGGAATCCGTGCCGGCCTTCTTTGCCTGGGCCTCGACGGTACGGAACGTGTCGATCACGTACTGGTCGTCCTGCTTGGCCAGAATCGCGACGGCATTCGCCGGGGCCATGCTCGTCAGGTAGATGGCGTTCTGGTCCAGGTTCACCCTTCTATCTTCGATCGCTTTTCGCGCGTCATTAAGCGCTTTTTGCTGGGCGTCCAGGGCGGCCTGCCGGTCGTTGAGGTCCTGCCCGAGCTGGTTGAGCTGCTTCTCCTTCGCCGCGAGGGCCGCCTCGCGCGAATCCAGCTCCTGCCGGGTGAGGACCAGCGCGTCCTGCTGCTTCGCCAGCCGCTCCTTGTCCAGGAGGTTCGGGTCATCAGCGCTGGCAACGGCACTCCTCTTCCCGAGCCCCAGGAGCTGGTAGACGGGAGAGATCATGGATTTCGCGTCCACCACACCGAGATAGTCGAACCAGATGACGCCGCCAAGGGCGAGCACGATGATAAGGAGAAAGAGTATGAAGATCCGCACGCCCGGTCGTACTTCGGAGAACTCTGCCACGACTCCCCTCCCAAGCCCGCTTGGCGCTAGCCGCGCGATTTCACGGCCGCAGCGGCTTCAAATCCGCCGTGTACGTCGGTGGAAATGCCGCGGGATACCGCGGCGGCCGTATTCAAATCATCGACCGTCTTGAACTCCTCGTCCCGCTGACGATCATAGTACTCCTCCGCCCGGCGCTCCTTGAGCTTGTCCAGGACCTTGCGCTCCTTGGACGCCTCCAGGTAGCGAGCGCGCACCTTTTCCATCTCCTTGCGCTTCTCCGTCAGTGTCACCTGGGTGCGCTCGCGCTCCCTGGCGAGGCGCTGGACGTACAGCTCCCGCCGCGTCATTGCCTCGATGTCCACCCGGGCGCCGACCGTAAAGACGGCCAGCCGGCTGGCCCCGATTTCCGTGCCGATTTCCCTGATGCGGTTCTCGAGCAGCAGGCATTCTCCCAGGATCTTCGCCAGGGCGAGCTCCCACTCCCGCTCCTTCCAGCGGCGAAGGTCGAGGAACCGTTCAAGCCTGAACTGGAACCGCCTCATTCCGTGCCAGCTCCTCCCGGCGCGGTACTCCGCGCATTTCTTCCCGGCGCGATACTTCGCGCATTTCTTCCTCTGGGATCTCGATGCCCGCGATCTGCCCCGCGGCGCGGAGCGTGTCCGCGAGCGGCGCCTTTTCCTCGATGCGCTGGATGAGGAACTTCTCGATATCCGGGAACTTCTCGATGGCCTCGTCGATCTCGGGATTGCTTCCCTTGACGTAGGCGCCGACGCTGATGAGGTCCTCGGCACCCGCATACGTGGCCATCAGACGGCGCAGGCGGCCGCAGGCCTCGCGCGTGCGCGGCCCGGTCACCGTGATTGCCAGACGCGAAATGGACAGCAGGACGTCGACCGCCGGGTAGTGGTTTCTGCTGGCAAGTTTCCGGGTGAGAATGATGTGCCCGTCCAGGATGCCGCGGACATTGTCCGAGACCGGGTCGTCGATGTCATCGCCCTCCACGAGAATCGTGTAGAACCCGGTGATGCTTCCGCTTTCAGAAGTGCCGCTGCGCTCCAGGAGCTTCGGCAGCAGGGAGAACACCGACGGGGTGAATCCCCTGTTCGCGGGGGGCTCCCCGATGGCCAGGCCGATTTCCCGCTGGGCGCGGGCGAACCGGGTGACCGAATCGAAGAGGAGCATCACGTCCCTGCCCTGGTCCCGGAAATACTCGGCAACCGCCGTTGCCACGTACGCGCCGCGGATCCGGGCAAGGGGGGGCTTGTTGGAGGAGGAGACCACGATCACCGACCGCGCGAGCCCATCGGGGCCGAGGTCGTTCTCGATGAACTCCCGGACCTCCCGGCCGCGCTCACCGATCAGGGCGATGACATTCACGTCGGCCGATGTGTTGCGCGCGATCATGCCCAGCATGGTGGACTTCCCGATTCCGCTGCCGGAGAAAATGCCCATGCGCTGTCCCTTGCCCACCGTGAGGAGCGAGTCGATGGAACGGACCCCCGTGGAGAGAATCTCGCGGATGCGTTTCCTCCTCAGGACGTCCGGCGGGGAGTTGAATACGGGGTACCACAGCTCGGACCCGATGTCACCCTTGCCGTCGATGGGCTTGCCCATCGAATCGAGGGTCCGGCCGAGCAGCTTTCCCGACACGGGGACCCGCAGCGTCTCGCCCATGCCGATCACGATGTTGCCGACCTCGATGCCCTCCATCTCGTCATAGGGCATGAGCTGCACGGTCTTCCCGCGCAGGCCGACAACCTCCGCCCAGACCATGCCCCGGCCCTTCGGCACGAGGATCTGGCAGAGCTCTCCCACCTGGGCCGAGGGTCCGGTGCTCTCGATCAACAGTCCCTGCACCCGCTCCACGACCCCGGTGAACTTGATGGGATCCAGGTCTTCCAGGACCACCGTGTATTTGTCGAACACTCCCATGTCTGGAGGCCCCCTACTCGCCCTTCGACCTGATGGGCATGAGCTCGAGGATGCGCTCCTCGATCTCGTGCAGCTGGGAGGAGATGCGGGCGTCGATCTGCCCGAAGTCCGTTTCGATGATGCAGCCGCCGCGGTCCACGGAAGAGTCCTCCAGGACGGTGATGGACTTCACGTTCTCCACCATCTTCATGAAGTCTTTCACGTGCTCCGAGGTGAGCTCCAGGTCGGCGAGGTTCACCCTGATGACCACGTCGCCCCTGCTCTTCAGCTTCCGCAGGGCCTGCACCACGTTGTTGATCACCACGTTCTTCTGGTTCTCGGAGATGACCTTGATGACCTTCTTCACGATGAGGAGCACGAGGTTGATGATCTGCGTCTCCGCTTCCTCGATGATCTCGTTCCTCTTCTCGATGGCCTTCGTTATGATCGAGTGCAGGCTTTCCACCAGGCGCTGCACCTCGGCACGGCCTTCCTCGAAGCCCTTCGCATGGCCGTCCTCGTGGCCGCGCTCGTATGCCTCCCGCTCGGTCTGCGTGACGCGCTGCTTGATGTCGGCCTCCAGGTCCGCCGCCTTCTGCTTCGCCTCGGCGAGGATCATCTGGGCCTGGTCCTCGGCATCCTGGCGGATTTTCTGCGCCTGGTTGTTCTTCCGCTTGACCTCGTCGAAGGCGACCTTCTCGGCGTCCTTGCGAATTTTGTCCGCGTCCGCCTGCGCCAGCTCCAGGAGGTGCTTCTTCTCGTTTTCCCAGTCCTTGCGGAACTGCTCGGCCTCCCTGCGGAGGTCGTCGGCGGTCGGGCCCGTGTATTCCCCGGTCTCCTCGACCGCCTCCACCTCTTCCACCGGTTCCACGGCGACGATTTTCGGCGGCTCGATGAAAACCTTGCGGGAGATGTACATGATGTCCTGGGGCTTGAAAACGTTCTTCGCCATGCGCTATACCACCCCTGCTGCGCGGTACTCCGCGCATTTTCTGCGGGTCGTCATCAGACGACCAACTCTTCTTCGCCGGCGCGGGCCACGACGATCTCGCCCTGCTCCTCGAGCTTGCGGATGATTGCCACGATCCGCTGCTGCGCCTCTTCGACGTCCTTCAAGCGTATGGGGCCCATGTAGTCCATGTCTTCCTTGAGGAGGGTCGACGCGCGCTTGGACATGTTGCGGTAGATCTTGTCCTGCACCTCGGAGTCCACGCTCTTGAGTGCCTTTGCGAGCTCCGCGGTGTCCACCTCGCGCAGGACCTTCTGGATGGCGCGGTCGTCCAGGAGGACGATATCCTCGAAGACGAACATGCGCTTCTTGATCTCCTCCGCCAGCTCGGGGTCATCTTCTTCCAGCGACTCCACGATGGTCTTCTCCGTGGACCTGTCCACCATGTTGAGGATCTCCACGATGCTCTCCACGCCTCCCGCCGCGGTGTAGTCTTCCGAGGAGAGCGTGGAGAGCTTCTTCTCCAGAACGCGTTCCACTTCCCGAAGGACCTCGGGCGAGGTGCGGTCCATGGTGGCGATGCGTTTCGCCACGTCCGACTGGATCTCGTGCGGCAGGCTGCCCAGGATCACCGACGCCTTCTGCGGCTCCAGGTAGGCGAGGATCAGGGCGATGGTCTGCGGGTGCTCCTGCTGGATGAAGTTCAGCAGGTGGGCGGGATCCGTGCGCCGGATGAAGTCGAACGGCCTCACCTGCAGGGAGCTGGTGAGCCGGTTGATGATGTCCACCGCCTTCTGTGTGCCCAGGGACTTTTCCAGCAGCTCCCGTGCGTAGTCGATGCCGCCCGTGGAGATGAACTCCTGGGCCATCATCAGCTCGTGGAACTCCATCAGCACCTGGTCGCGCTCCTGGGGCTCGATGCTCTCCAGGCGCGCGATCTCGAAGGTGAGCTGCTCGATCTCGTCTTCCCGCAGGTGCTTGAAGATCTCCGAGGCGATCTCCGAGCCGAGGGTGACCAGGAACACGGCGGCCTTCTGCCGGCCCGTGAGCGCCTTCTTGTGGGCGCCCCCGCCCTTTCCCTCGCGCTTCCCCTGCGCCGGTCCGCCGACCGTGCGGTCCTTGTCCTCGGCCCCCGCCGCCTTGTCCTTCGCGGGCGCCGCCGGCCTGCCTGCCTGCTTTGCCATGTCCTATTCCTCCACGAGCCAGGTGCGGATGAGCTGGGCGACGTCCTCGGGATGCTCGCGCGCCATGTTCGCCGCGTTTTCCTGCATCTCCAGCCGCGCCCTGTCCTCCACGGACAGCTCGACCTCCACCCCCTGCTCCTCCGCGGTCCTGAGTGCCGCCTCGCGCATCGCCTGGTGCTGCCGCGCCAGCTCCTCCTCTCGCATCCGCCGCCGCCGCTCCAGCTCCTTCGCGATCAGGCGGTAGGCGAGGGCCAGGATGAGGAGCGCGCCCAGCCCGATGAGGGCGCCATAGATGATCCGCCGCAGCTGCAGGGCCCGCCGGAAGACCCCGTCCTCCTTGGAGAACTGCAGGGTACGGTCGAAGGGCAGGGTCTGCACATCCACGGCGTCTCCGCGGTCCCGGTTGAACCCGATTGCAGCCTGGATGAGGGACTTCGCCTTCGCCAGGTCATCGTCGGTAACCGGGATGTAGTCCCGCTGGATGCTGCCGTCGGGGTTCAGCATCACCCTCCCCCCTTTATCATACTTCTGTTTCCAGATGCCGTCGATGGCGACACCCGTGCTGATGCCCCTGATATCCCAGGGCTGCTTCTCGGAGGTGGTCACCTTCTTGTTGATCTCATTGTTCGTGGTCTGCGAGGTCTTGTCGTACTTGCCCACGAGGTTGGAGAGGTCCTTGTAGGCGGGCGGGGTCTGGCCCTCCACCCCCGCGGGGCCCTCGGGGTTGAACCCAGTGCCCTGGAAGTGCTCCTCGGTGTTCTGCGTGGAGCGGGCGATCGAGGGAGCGTACTGGGCCGGCGCGAAACGGGTGGCGGGCACAACGGCCACCGGGGAAAACTCCTCCGCGGTGGAGTTCTCCTTGCTCATGTCGAGCTTGATGTCGATCTTGAGGATCCGCACCCTGTCGGGGCTGAAGATGTCGCTGAGGGCGGTACGGATGTCGGAGGTGTACTTCGCCTCCAGGTCCTGCTTCACCTTCAGCTCCCGCTTCGCCAGCTCCAGGCGGTCGATGTCGACCAGCCCCGTGAAGTCGTTGAGCTGCACCCCGGTGTTGTCGGTAATGACGATGTTCTCGTCCTTCAATCCCGCCACGGCGAGCTTGATGAGGCGCTGCACGCCCTCGATCTTTTTCCTGTTCGTCGTGAAGTCGGAGCCGGGCTTCGGTGTGACGCTGATGGACGCGCTCACCGGCTTCTGGTCCGCCGCAAACAACTCCGTGCGGGGAATCTGCAGGACCACGCTCGCGTTGTCCACGTCGTCGAGGGCGAGGATGTGCTGCTCGAGCTGCCGGGTGATTGCGCGCTGGAGGTTCACGTCACGCTCGAAGTCGGTCGTGGTCCAGCTCTGCGTGTCGAACAGCGCCCAGGGGTCGGTGCCCTTCGGGATGAGGTTCTCCTGGTTGAGCACCATGCGCACCCGGCGGGCAACCTGCTCGTCGGCCACGTAGAACTCGTTGTCCCCCCGCAGCTGGTACTTGATCTGCATCTCGTCCAGCTTGGCGGCGATCTGCAGCCGGGCATCGGCGTCCGTGATGGGGCTGGAAATCAGCGGCACGGCGGCCGGCGTCGCGCTCAGCGCAAAGAGCAGGATGATCGCGAGTACGCTCGCCCCGATGATGGAGAACAGGATGATCTTCTGCGTCCTGTTCCACCGTGCCCACAGCCCCGTCAGCTGCTCACGGATCCTCTTCAACCAATCGTTCATGTCCCCTCCCCGTCATGCCCCTGGCGCCCTTCTCACTTCCCTGCGTGAGCCTGTCTGCCTATCTGATATTGATGATTTCCCGGTACGCCGCGAGCGCCCGGTCCACGATTGCCTTTGTCATCGACAGCGCGAGGTTCGCGTCCGCCAGCGCGATGGTGACATCCTCCACGTTCACGGACCCCGGGTCCGTGACCATCTTCTGGGACAGGTTCATCGCGGTGAGCTGGCTGTCGTTCACGCTGCCCAGCGCCCCCAGGAGAAGCTTCCCGAAGCTCTTGTCTGTCCCGCCTGTCTGCTGCTCGGCAGCAGGAGCCTCACCCGCGCCCGCGAGGTGCAGAGGGTTCGTCCGGGCCATTTTCACAATGTCGCCGACCGCCTGGGTCGGATCGATGAATGCCATTCATCACCTCCCGATCTCGAGAGCCTTGAGGAACATGGCCTTCGTGCCGTTGATCACGGCCGAGTTCGCCTCGTAGGCCCTGTTCGCTTCGATCATGTCCACCATCTCATTCACGATGTTCACGTTCGGGTATTCCACGTACCCTGTCTTCGGCCCCGTTGTGATCGCATCAGGGTGCGTGGGGTCGTAGACCAGGCGCGGCTCGCTCGCGTAGTCCTTCTGGATGGAGGTGACCCGTACGCCCTGCCCGATCCTGTCCTTGAGGAAGGTCGGGAGAAAGGGGCTGCGCCAGTACGGCTCTTCCACGCGGGGGGCAAAGATCACCCGGCTGCGCCGGTAGGGGCCGCCCTCCGTGGTGCGCGTGGTGTTGACGTTGGCGATGTTGTCGGCGATGACGTCAAGGCGCATCCGCTCCGCGGTGAGCCCCGAGCCTGCCGTCGTGATGCTGGTGAACATGCCCATCTTCCGTCCTCCGCTTATCTCAGCACGATGTTCACACGCTGGAACTCGCTGGAAATCACCTGCGCGAGGGTGGTGTAGAGCAGCTGGTTGTTCAGGGAATCGATGCCCTCCTGCTCGATGTCCACGTTGTTGCCGTTGTTCTTCGCCTCGGTGAGGTAATCCAGCACGCGCCGGGGGCTCACGTCGCGCCAGTCCATCGGCTTGTTGAAGGCGATGTGCCGGGGATCCGTGACGAACTCGGTGAACGGCGGCGTCACCTTCTCCGAGTCCAGCGCGCGCTTGAGCTGGCTCTCGAAGTTCACGTCGCTCCTCTTGAAGTTCGGCGTGTCCGCGTTGGCGATGTTGTTCGCGATCACGTTCCGCCGGAGGGTCGTGACCTCCATCTCCCTGGTGAGAAGCTCGAGGTTCCTGCCGAATGCGCCGCCGAAGGCGGATTGCGCGCCGCCGAAGGCGGATTTCTGTGCGCCGGTAAATGTCATCGTGCGCTCCTTCTGTTACTCATTCTCGGCCTCTTTTCAACCCTCCTCAACATGTACTTCCTATAATATGTAGCGAGTCAGGTCCTGGTCCTGGACGATGTTCTTCAGTTTCTCGTCCACGTACCCGGGGGTGATCGTGATGGTCTGTCCCGAGATCTCGGGCGCGTGGAACGATACCTCCTCCAGGAGCAGCTCCATGATCGTGTGAAGGCGCCGGGCGCCGATGTTCTCCGAGCGCGAGTTGACCTCCGTCGCGAGCTCCGCCAGCCGGTCGATGGCGGGAGGGGTGAAATCCAGGGTCACTCCCTCCGTGCGCAGGAGCTCCGTGTACTGAGTGATGAGGGCGTTCTTCGGCTGCGTCAGGATCTTCACGAAATCTTCCTTCGTAAGGGCCGACAGCTCGACCCGCAGCGGGAAACGGCCCTGCAGCTCGGGAATCAGGTCGGAGGGCTTGCTCATGTGGAAGGCCCCCGCGGCGATGAAGAGGATGTGCCGCGTGTCCACGATTCCGTGCTTCGTGTTCACCTTCGAGCCTTCCACGATCGGCAGGATGTCGCGCTGGACTCCCTCGCGGGAGACGTCGATGCCGACCTTCTCTCCGCGTGAAGCGATCTTGTCGATCTCGTCGATGAAGATGATGCCCATGCCCTCCACGCGCTGCCGCGCGAGCTCGGAGACCCTCTCCATGTCGACCAGCTTGTCCATCTCCTCGGTGAGCAGGATCTCCTTCGCCTGCTTGACGGTGACTTTCTTGCGCTTCTTCTTGCCCCCGAAGATCGAGCCGAGATTGCCGAAGTTCAGCTCCATGTCCTCCATGGAGGTGCCCGAGAAGATCTCCATCACGGGCATGGCGGACTTCGTGACACTCACCTCCACCAGCCGATCGTCGAGCGTGCCGCGTGTAAGCATCTCTCTCATCTTGTCCCGGGTGCTGCGCACTGCCGCCTGGTCCCCCGCGGGTTCCGCGGGCGTGGAGACAGCGGGAATCGCCGCGTCCGTGCTCTCCAGAGGCTCGACCTCCACCGGCTCGTCGCTGCCCTGACGACGCGCGCCCTTGCGGACACCGGGCAGGAGCAGGTCCAGCAGCGACTCTTCCGCGCGCCGTTCCGCTTCGAGCCGCACTTCTTCCGACAGCTCCGCCTTCACCATGGACACGGCCACGGACACGAGGTCCCGGACCATGGACTCCACGTCCCTGCCCACGTAGCCGACCTCGGTGTACTTCGTTGCCTCGACCTTCAGGAAGGGCGCGCCGCAGAGCTTGGAGAGCCTGCGGGCGATCTCCGTCTTTCCCACGCCCGTGGGACCGATCATGATGATGTTCTTCGGCGCCACCTCGTCGCGGAGATCCTCCCGCAGCCTCAGGCGTCGTGTCCTGTTCCGCAGGGCGATGGCGACGGCCTTCTTGGCCTTGTCCTGGCCGATGATGTACTTGTCCAGCTCGGAGACGATCTCGCGCGGAGTGAGCTCCGCGCCCTTTGCCGGGCCGTTCGCCGTGCTCATGCCAGCTCCTCCACGACGATCTCGCCGTTCGTATAGATGCAGATTCCCGCGGCGATCCTCAGGGAACGCTCCGCGATTTCCCGGGCGCCGAGCTCCGAGGCGTCCAGGTACGCCCTCGCCGCCGCGTAGGCAAAGCTCCCTCCCGACCCGATGGCGATCACCCCTTCGTCCGGCTCGATGACGTCCCCCGTGCCCGAGATCAGGAAGGTGGATTTTTTGTCCGCGACCAGGAGGAGGGCTTCCAGCCGGCGCAGGATGCGGTCGGTCCGCCAGTCCTTGGCCAGCTCGACCGCGGCGCGGGTGATGTCGCCTCCGTATTCCTTCACTCTGCCCTCGAAGCGCTCAAAGAGAGTGAATGCATCCGCCGTGGCGCCTGCGAATCCGACGAGCACCTTGCCGTCGTAGATCCGGCGGACCTTGCGGGCATTGGTCTTCATCACCGTGGCTCCCATGGTGACCTGGCCGTCACCGGCCATGGCGACCACGGAACCGCGCCGTACGGCGATGACCGTCGTGCTCGTGAACTTTTCACCGTGCATGGGGGTGCGCCCTCCTGTAGACTTTCTTCAGCTTTTCCATCCCCACGTGCGTGTACACCTGCGTGGTGGACAGGCTCGCGTGGCCGAGAAGCTCCTGCACCGCCCGGATATCCGCCCCCCGGTCGAGCAGGTGCGTGGCGAAGGAATGGCGGAATGTGTGCGGGGTCACGCGCTTGCCGAGGTTCGCCCGCGCAAGGTACTCGCCCAGGATGAATCTCACGCCCCGGTCGGTGACGCGTCCGCTCCTCTGGTTGATGAACAGCGCGCGCGCGGAGTCTTTCGCCGCCTCTTCGGTGGAAGCCGCCGGGCGCGCGTGAAACGGCCGAAGGGTCATGTACGAGCGCAGCACCTCCACCGCGGCGGCCCCGAGGAAGAGGTTGCGCTCCTTCGCGCCCTTGCCCATGACCCGGGCCGTATGGTTCTTCAGATCCACGTCGTGCAGGTCCAGGGACACGAGCTCGGAGATGCGGCAGCCGGTGGAATACAGGGTCTCGAGGACCGCGCGATCGCGAAGCTTCCAGAACTCCTCCCCGTCCGGGCAGGGCTCGTGGCTGGGCATCTCCACGAGACGCGCCATTTCCTCTTCGAACAGAAACGAGGGCAGGCGCTTCTCGGTGCGCAGGCTGCGGATCTCCGCAAAAGGGTTGCCGGCAACCTGACCGCGGCGTTCCAGGAACCGATACCAGCCCCGGACGCCGGAGACCATGCGGTTGATGGACCGGGGAGAAAGGCCCTGGCGCGTGAGCCATGCAACGAACCCGCGCGCATCGGCAACGGCTGCGTGTTCAGCCGCAATGCCGCTTTCGCCCAGGTACACCTCGTACTTCTCCAGGTCCTTCCCGTAGGACTCCAGGGTGTGGGTGGAAAGGTGGCGCACCGCGCCGAGGTACATCAGGTAGGCCTCGCACCGTCGGTACTCCGCGGATTTGTTACACACTCTGGTCGTCCGCCTCCTTGGTATGAAGGTAGTCGCACGCGGGGTTGATGCACGACTTGTAGGTGCCGCGCTGCCGGTCCTCCTTCTCCACGAGGAAGTAGCCGCACTTGGGGCACGGGGAATCGGTCGGCTTGAAATAGGTCACGAAATCGCATGTCGGGTAGTTCGTGCAGCCGTAGAACTCGCGTCCCCTGCCGCGCTTGCGCTTGCGCGCCACGATCTGTCCGCCGCAGCCGGGCCGGGGGCAGGAGGCAAGGGGAACGGGCTTCGTGTTCTTGCACTCGGGGAAGCCGGTGCACGCGAGGAAGAAACCGTAGCGTCCGAGCTTCTTCACCATCGGCCGGCCGCAGACGTCACAGACGACGTCCGTCTTCTCATCCATGACGCCCTTCACCGACTCGAGGGTCTCCTGCACCGAGGTCACCTTGCCCTGGAACGGACCAAAGAAATCGCGGATCATGGTCTGCCAGTCTGATTTCCCCTCCTCAACCTCGTCCAGCTGCAGCTCCATGGCGGCGGTGAAGCTGGGATCCAGGAGCTCGGGGAATGACTTGCTGAGCATCTCGTTGATGATCTTGCCGAGGATCGTCGGGATGAGCTGCCGGGATTTGCGCACCACGTAGTAGCGATCCAGGAGGACCGAGATGATGGGCGCGTACGTGGAGGGCCGGCCGATTCCCTTCTCCTCCAGGGTCTTCACGATGGTGGCATCCGTGTACCGGGGGGGCCCCATGGTGAAGTGCTGCTCGGGGTGGAACTTCAGCCGCTCCACCTCCTCGCCCGGCTCGAAGGCCGGCAGCGCTTTCGTCTGCTCCTTCGAGGCAAGCAGAGACAGCGCCTTCTGGAAACCTTTCTCCACGACTTTCGTGCTTGAAGCTCGGAAAAGGCCCCGACCCGCGGAGAAATCCACGGTGGTGGTGCTCGCCTTGGAAGGGTTCATCTGGGAGGACACGAACCTCTCCCAGATGATGGAGTACAGCCGGAACTCCTCCGAGGTGAGGTGCTTCTTCAGCTCCGCTGGCGTCCGCGTGACGTACGTGGGCCGGATGGCTTCGTGCGCATCCTGCGCCCCCTTGCCGGCCGCATAGACGATCGGCGCCTCGGGGAGCTCGCCCGGGTACTCCTTGCCGATAAACTCGCGCGCCTCGGTGAGCGCGCTCTCCGAGATCCTCGTGGAATCCGTGCGCATGTACGTGATGAGACCGAGCCGCTGGGAGCCGATGTTCACGCCCTCGTAGAGACTCTGCGCGATCTGCATGGTCTTGCGCGCCGTGAACCCGAACCTGTTCGCCGCGGTCTGCTGGAGGGTGGACGTCGTGAAAGGCGGCCGGGGACGTGACACCTTCTCCGTCACCTTCACCTCGGCAACCCGAAAGCCCTCGTCCTTCAGCTCGTCGATGACCGCACGGGTAGCCGCCTCAGATCCCAGGGATGGCTTCTCCCCGGCGAGTGACACGAGCTGGGCCATAAACAGGTGCTTGCCCTTTCGCAGCTCCGCGTCGAGGCTCCAGTATTCCTCGGGGAGGAAGGCTTCGATCTCGGCCTCCCGCTCGCAGATCAGCCGCAGGGCGACGGACTGCACGCGTCCCGCGGACAGGCCGTTCTTCACCTTCTTCCACAGCAGGGGCGAGAGGTAGTACCCGACGATCCTGTCCAGGATCCGGCGCGCCTTCTGGGCATTGACCTTGGACATGTCGATCGTCCCCGGGTGGGCCACGGCCTCACGGATCGCCTTTGGCGTGATTTCATTGAAGGTAATTCTCTGGATCTCCGGATCTGATTTCCCGCCCTGCAGGACGTTGCGCAGGTGGTACGAAATGGCCTCTCCCTCGCGGTCATTATCCGATGCGAGCAGGATCGTATCCGCCTTTTTCGCCTTCTGCTTCAGATCCTTGAGGATCTTCGCCTTGCCCCTGACCGTGATGTATTCCGGCTCGAAGGTGTTGCCCACGTCGATGGCAAGCCGGGATTTCGGCAGGTCGATGAGATGCCCCATGGAGGCGGCCACCGTGTAGCCCTTGCCGAGGTACTTCTCGATCGTCTTGCCCTTTGCGGGTGACTCCACGATGAGGAGGATCTGCTTCTTCCGCCGGGCCGGGGCCGCGCGCGCCTTGCGCTTGGACACAGGGGTCTTGCCCGTGCCCTCTGCCGGCGCGGCCGGACTCTGTGTCTGTTCCTGGAATTCCGGGGTGGTCCCCGGATCACTGTTGTGCATCATGTTCTCCAATATGTCTCACCGGCGCGCTGTGCACAGGCTCCGCTGATTTCTTCCTTCATCATCATGGCCAACCGTTCCCCCTCGGGAAGCAGTGCGGATGGGCCTACGCGACCGCGGGCCCGCGGGGCAACGCCCCACTCGTTCAGGATCTCCGCGGCGGCGCGGATCACCGGCGCCCCCGACTCTGCGAGGCGCCGGGTCCCTGCCCCGGTGGTTCCCGTCAGTCCCGCAGCGTGGACCCAAAGGTCACGGCCCTCCTGCAACGCGTGCTCGGCCGTGAACAGCGCCCCCGAGCGCTCGGGTGCCTCCACGACGACCACCCCTCGGCACAGCCCGCTGATGATCCTGTTCCGCGCGGGGAAGTGGTAGCGCAGCGCCGGAATCCCCGGCGGGTACTCGCTGACGATCGCCCCGCCGCGCTCCAGCAGGGCCATGGCGGCGGAACGGCTGGAGGCCGGGTAGATCAGGTCGATGCCGTTTCCCAGCACCGCGATCGATCGACCCCCCGCCTGCTCGGCCCCTTCGTGCGCTTCCCGGTCGATTCCGCGGGCGAGCCCCGAAACCACGCAGATCCCGTTCCGAGCGAGGTCGAAGCCGAGCCGGAAAGCCGCCGAACGACCCGCGCCCGTCGGGAAGCGCGTGCCCACAATTCCTGCGAGTGTGTCACCGTTGTCGGGGAGCGATCCGCGGATGAAAAGCGTCACGGGCGGATCGTAGATCTCGCGAAGCTGCGGCGGGTATGCCGGATCCCAGTAAAAGATGCTCCCCATCCCTCCGCGGGTCAAGTCTGTGCTCGTCGCCTCCGCGAGGCGGCGAATTTCATCCGGGCGCCACGTCCTGGTGGTGAGCCTCCGGCCCACCATCCGCCCGATCTCCGAAAGGGGAAGGTCGAACAGCCGGGCCGGGCCGCCCAGCATCTCCACGAGGAGGAGCTTCTCCTTCGGGCGCAGGAATTCGAGATGGGAAAGACCCAGAAGCCAGAGCCGGTCCTGTGCGTCCATGACTCTGTTCAACGGCCGGATCGTCTGCGCGGCTTTCATCCGCGCTCTCCCTGGTCCGTGCCGCCCTTCACACCACCCCTGGGGTGGAACTCTTCATGGGTCCGCTTCAGGACCTCCTGGCTGACGTGCGTGTAGATCTGCGTTGTCCCGATGTCCGCATGTCCCAGGAGCTCCTGGACGGACCGCAGGTCGGCGCCGCCCTGGAGGAGGTGCGTGGCAAAGGAATGCCGGAGGGAGTGGACCTTGCCTTCCAGCCCCGCGCTCAGCGCAAGGCGCTTGAAGATCTTCCAGACCGTCTTTCGCGAGAGCATTCGGCCGCCGCGGCCGAGGAACAGAACGCTCGTCGGTCTGCGGTCGGTCAGAACCGGACGCGCTTCCGCGAGATAGCGCTGCAATTCCCGCTTCGCGCGGTCGCCCAGGGGGACCATCCGCTCGCGCGAGCCCTTGCCCATGATGCGCACGGCGCTCTCCGCCAGCGACACACGGTCAACGGTGAGGCGAACCGCCTCGGTCACCCGCAACCCGCACGAATAGATGAGCTCGAAGAGGGCCCGGTCCCGGATCCCCAGCGGCTGTGCCGCGTCGCACGCGTCGAGCAGCGCGTCAATCTCTTCTGCTGCGAGGAACCGCGGAATCTTCATGTCCAGGCGCGGCAGATCCACCAGCCGGGCCGGGTTGGCGTCCATGCGGCCTTCCAGGACCAGGAACCGGAAAAATGCGCGTATCGCGGAAGCGGCCTTGGCGAGGGTGCGCGCGTCGATGTTTTTTACCTTCCGGCTCACCAGCCAGTCACTCACGTCGTCTGCCGTCGCAGCGGCGACGGTCCTCCCTTCCTTCTGTATGAAAGAGAGGAACGCGCGCGTCTCCGACGCGTAGGTGGCGACGGTGGTCTGCGACAACCGCCGCTCTGCCGCGAGGTAGGCGGAGAAGGGAACAACGTCGTCCGTGTCTGCACCTTCGATTCGGGGTTCCATCAGCGCCTTTCAGTCCTTCTGCCCGGCAATGCGCTTTTCGCGCAAAACCGTGGGAACGCTCAGGTCAGCCTCGCGGGAGTTTCTCCCCATGAGGAAATCCTCCGCGGTCTTGCGGCTGCTGTTTTTCCCCATTGCCGCCCACTCCTCGTAGGGGATGATTTCCGTCTCCGCGCGCTCGGGCTCAGGGAGAGCCTGCCGCGGCTTCTCGGCGGAGAAGCCGGTGGCGATCACGGTCACGCGCAGTCGGTCATTGAGGGCCTCGACGATCGACGTGCCGGCGATGATCAGCGCGTCGTCATCGGCGTTCGCCGTGATGATCTTCAGGACCTCTTCGTATTCCGAGAGGCAGAAATCGAAGCCGCCGGTAACGTTCACCAGGATGCCCTTGGCCCCTTCGACGCGGGCGTCCTCCAGGAGCGGGTTGTTGATCGCGTTTGTGGCGGCATCCGTGGCCCGGTTTTCGCCCGTGCCAATACCGATGCCCATCAGGGCATCGCCCTTGCCCTTCATGATGGTGCGCACGTCGGCGAAGTCGATGTTGATCTCTCCGGGTTCGGTAATGAGATCCGAGATGCCCTGCACTCCCTGGCGCAGCACGTCGTCCGCCATGAAGAAGGCTTCCCGTATGGGCGTGCGCTTCTCGGCGATTTTCAGCAGGTGCTGGTTCGGGATGGTGATCAGCGTATCGACTTCCTGGCGCAGCTTCTCGATGCCCTCTTCGGCGAGCTGCATCTTGCGCTTGCCCTCGAAATCGAAGGGCTTGGTCACCACGGCGACGGTGAGCGCGCCTATTTGACGAGCGACGTGCGCCACCACGGGGGCGGCGCCGGTGCCAGTCCCTCCCCCCATGCCCGCGGTGATGAAGACCATGTCGGCGCCCTTCAGAAGGTTGGACACGCTCTCCTGGTCTTCGAGTGCGGCCTTCTCCCCGATCTCGGGGATGCCGCCGGCGCCGAGCCCGCCCGTGAGCTTCGTGCCGATCGCGAAGCGGGTCTCCGCGTTGGAGTTGTGCAGCGCCTGCTGGTCCGTGTTGATCGCCACGAACGAGACGTTCTTCAGGCCCATGGCGATCATGCGATTGACGGCGTTGCTGCCGCCGCCTCCCACGCCGACGACCTTGATGACCGTCGGGCTGGTGCCGTCATTGTTGAAAAGCTCGATGTTCATGTCCCCCTCCCCCTCCATGAATCCGCAAAGGGCGGTGCGCCTCCGGGCTCACCGTCCCCGAGCCGTGCTGTCTTAAAAGAAATCCTTGAACCAGGTCCTCATTCTCTCCCACACGCTGGTAAACGTGCTCTCGCTGGAGCTCGTGTCGAACCCCTCCACGCCTTCGCGAGAGGCGCCGTACATCACAAGCCCCACGCCGGTCGAGAACATCGGGTCGTGATATTCCTCCACGAGGCCGCCCAGCTTCATCGGGTAGCCCACGCGCGCCGGCAGGCCGAAGATCTCGGAGGCGAGCTCTCCGGCGCCCGAGAGCAGCGAGCCTCCCCCGGTGAGCACCACCCCGCCGCCCAGCAGGTGCAGGTATCCCCTCTTCTCGATCTGTTCCTTCACCATTCCGAGGATTTCGGCCATCCGCGGCTGGATGATCTCGGCCATGCTCCGCCGCCCGATCTTCCGCGGGGGCCGCCCGCCCACGCCCGGGATCACCACCTCGTCGTCCTCAAGCACGGCGGGCACGTAGCAGCAGCCGTGTTCCTTCTTGATCTTCTCCGCGACCTCCAGGGGGGTCTTCAGCATGATCGAGACATCGCTCGTCACCTGCTCGCCGCCGATGGAGAGCACCTCCGTGTGGTACGGCGCGCCCTCCAGATGCACCAGGACGTCGGTCGTTCCTCCCCCGAGATCGATGAGCAGGACCCCCAGCTCCCGCTCGTCCGCGGTGAGCACCGCCTTGGACGAGGCCAGGGGTTCGAGCACGATGTCGTTTACCTTGAAGCCCGCGCGGTTCACGCACTTCACGATGTTCTGGGCGGAGGTGACCGCGCCGGTGATGATGTGCGCCTCGGCCTCCAGCCGCACCCCGACCATGCCGACCGGGTTCTTGATCCCGCCCTGCTGGTCGACGATGAACTCCTGGGGGATGACGTGCAGGACCTCGCGGTCCATGGGGATGACGATGGCCTTTGCCGCGTCGATCACCCGGTCGACGTCCTCCTTCGTGATCTCCCGGTCCTTGCCGGTCACGGCAACGACGCCGCGGGAGTTGATGCCCTCGATATGGCCGCCGGCCACGCCCGTGTACACGCCGTGCACCTCGCGCCCGGACATGAGCTCGGCGGACTCTACCGCGTTCTGAATGGACTTCACGGTGGACTCGATGTTGATCACCACGCCCCGGCGCAGACCGCGCGACGGCGTGGTGCCCACGCCGATGATCTCCAGCTGTCCTGTTTCGTTGAACTCGCCGATGATGGCGCAGACCTTCGTCGTGCCGATATCCAACCCGACGATCAGTTCCGTGGGAGCAGCCACCGACCTATCCCCCCTTCACCCCGGCGACCGCCCCGGGCGCATTTCTTCCGGGCTTGTACACGACGTCCCCGCCCCGGAAATCGAGTTCCTGAATATCCTTCAAAACGCCCTGGCGCGACAAGAGGTCGATGGCCATGAGCGCGTACTTCACCAGGGCTTCGTCGATGGACCCCCGGGCCCTGATCGGCACGGGTGACGAGGTAAGATAGACGAGGAGCTCCAGGTCCTGCGGCGCGAGATCGGCGGAGCCGCCGCCCACCACCCGCACCTCGGAGACCGCCGCGCACAGCGCGGGCGCCTTCTCCCGCAGGGCCCGCAGGTCGGCGAACAGTCCGCGATATGCCCACGGGAGCTGAGCGCCGAGTGCCATGTCGCCGGCGGTGAGCCCGGAGACGACCGGGAGATCCAGGTCGGCGCTGCTCGTTCCCACCTTGAACACGACACCGTCCTCGTCGACCAGCACGGGCAGGCTGCGTCCGTCGACCGCGGCAAGAACCAGGGCCGAGGGCTGTCGGCCCCACAGGGTCATGCGGATGGTGTCGGGGAAAACCCTTTCCACCAGCGCGCGTCGGACGAGCGGGCTGGCTTCCAGCCTTTTCTGGATGGCCGTCGTGGACACTGTATACCAGTGCTCTCCGCTCTGGATGCCCGAGAGGATAAGCACCTGGTCGTCAGCGAGGGGCACGTCGCTGTGCACCGTAACGTGGCGGATGGTCATGAGCGGCTCGCCGACGAACCTCCCCAGGAGCACCAGGCCGCACAGCGCCGAGATCACGATCAGCACGGGCCGGGCCCAGCCCGCCGCCGTAGGCGGATTTTGCGCCGCCGTAGGCGGATTTTGCGCCGCCGTAGGCGGATTTTGCGCCGCCGTAGGCGGATTCTGCGCCGCCGAGCCGCCGTAGGCGGATTCTGCATTAGACATCGGTCACCCTCCGGGAGAGATTCACGAGCAGGCCGCACATGACGAGGGTCGTGAACAGGGACGAGCCCCCCGCGGAGAAGAATGGCAGCGTGACACCCGTGGTCGGAACGAGGCCCGAGGCGACCGCCATGTTGAGGAGAGCCTGCAGGCACAGCGCGGAGGTGAGCCCGAAGGCGACCGAGGAGGAAAAGCGGTCCTTCGAGCGGAGCGCGATCCGGTATCCCCTCCAGGCCAGCAGAGCGAAGAGGGCGAGCACGAACAGCGCCCCGAGCAGGCCCGTCTCCTCACCCACGATCGTGTAGATGAAATCGGAATAGGACATCGGGAGGGGCCCCAGCTTTGCGGCACTGCGGCCCAGCCCCTTGCCGAACAGCCCGCCGCTGACGAGCGCGGCTTTCGCAGTGACGATCTGGTAGCCCGTCCCCGAGCTGTGGGAGGAAAGGTCGAAGAATGCGAGCAGGCGCTGGACCCTGTGTTCCTGCGTGAAGAGGAGGAGAAACCCGAGGGGAACCGTGAAGAGGGTCACAAGGAAGAAATGCAGCAGCCTCACCCGCGAGATATACATCATGGCCAGACCCGTGACGAGGACGAAGATCGCGGTGGAATAGTCGTTCTGCAGCAGGATGATCCCGGCGAAGACGCAGGTGACGATGAACGGCGGTATGAGAGTATTCATCGTCACCGCCTCACTCTCGTCGCGCCGCGCGAAGTACGAGGCGATGTAGAGGATCAGGGTCAGCTTCACCAGCTCCGAGGGCTGGAAGGAGAAACCGAAGAGCGAGATCCACCTCCGGGATCCGAGCACGGAGGTCCCCAGTCCCGGCAGGAACGGGAGGAGGACCGCGGCGAGGGTGCCCAGGAGGATCAGGGGCATCCAACGGCGGAAGACCGAGAGCGGCGTCAGGGAGACGATGAATGCCGCCGCGCCTCCGAGCGCCGCCCAGATCAGCTGCCGCTTCATCAGGAAGAGCGGGTCGTTGTAGGCCCGGGCCGAGAACGACCAGGAGCTGGAAAACAGGAGCGACATCCCCACCCCGAGGATCACGACCAGCAGCATCACGAGAAACATGTCGCCGCGCTGCTTTTCGATGCGCTCCATTCTCCCCCGCTTACTGGATCTTCAGGGTCGAGAGACCCAGGATCGCGAACAGGCCGCCGAGAATCCACAGCCGCGCCACCACCTTGCTCTCCTGCCAGCCGCTGAGCTCGAAGTGGTGGTGGAGGGGCGCCATCTTGAAGACCCTCTTTCCCGTGAGCTTGAAGGAGACCACCTGGATGGTGACCGAAAGGGTCTCCAGGACGAAGACACCGCCGAGGATGAGGATCAGGATCTCCTTCTTGAGGATCAGGGCGACCACGCCCAGGACGCCGCCTAGCGAAAGGCTGCCGGTGTCCCCCATCCACACGTCCGCCGGGTGCGCGTTGAACCAGAGGAAGCCGACCGCCGCGCCGACAACCGCGAGGCAGAAGACGGCGATCTCGCCTCCGCCCTTGATGAAGGGAATCTGCAGGTAGTCGGCGAAGTCCACACGACCGCTCAGGTACGCGAGGACCGTAAGGGCGAGGGCCACCATGATGACGAGGCCGACGGCCAGGCCGTCCAGCCCGTCGGTGAGATTCACCGCGTTGGAGTACCCGACCATCAGGACCACCGCGAAGGGGATGTACAGCCAGGACAGGTCCACCACCGCGTGTTTGAAGAAGGGCAGGTACAGGAACGTTGTGGTGTCGGTCCTCTGGATGTACAGCACCGTGACGATCATCGTGGACACGAGGATCTGCCCGCCGAACTTCACACCGGCGCTGATCCCCTTCTTTCGGGACGACATCTTCAACAGGTCGTCGGCGAACCCAATGGCGCCGAACCCCAGGGTGGCGAAGAGAAGGAGCCAGGTGTGAACGCTCGTCGGATCCTGCCAGAGAAGCACGGAGATTCCCACGGAGAGGATGATGAGCACCCCACCCATGGTTGGCGTGCCCGCCTTTGCCTTGTGCGAGGTCGGCGTGTCTTCCCGTGCCGTCCACCCCGTCTTCAACGCCCGCAGCCGCGCGATGACCCACGGTCCGAAGAGGAAGGAGATCAGCAGGGCGGTGATCGCCGCGTAGGCGGCGCGGAACGTGATGTACTGGAAGATGTTGAAGAATGAAACGTACTCGCGCAGCGGGAAAAGGAACTTCAGCACCTGTCCCCCCTGTTGGAGTGTGCGGCAAGGAGGGGCAGGAGCCTCTCCAGCTCCAGTCCGCGCGAGCCTTTCAACAGCACGATGTCCCCCGGTCGCACGAGCGACTGCAGGCGGCCGCCCAGCGCGTCCATGTCCACGGTCCAGGAGATGCGCGGCGCAACGGCTCCGCCGGCCGCGGCCTTCCACGCATGCTCCATCTCCGCTCCGAAGAGGAGCACCGCGTCCAGGCCCGTGCCGCGCAGCCGTTCGCCCAGTGCCGCATGGGCGGGGCCGGTCTCATCGCCCAGCTCCCTCATGCCGCCCAGCACGGCGATGCGCCTCCCCTCCCCGGGGAGCGTCTCCAGGAACTCCAGCGCAAGCTCCATCGAGTCGGGATTGGCGTTGTAGCAGTCGGCGATCACGGTCACCGTGCCGTGGATGACCTGGGACCGCCCGAACAGCGGAGTGACGGCCTCGAGGCCGTCACGGATCTCCGCGTTCGGGACGCCCAGCTCGCGTGCCACGGAGAGTGCTCCGAGTGCGTTCGCGAGGTTGTGCGGGCCGAAGAGCGGGAAGCGGATCCGGAACCCCTCCCAGTGGATGAGCGTTCCACCCAGTCCCATGCTCTCGCTGCCCTCAAAGCCCGGGGTGCTCCCCGGCCCGAAAACGATCATCTTTCCCCGGACCCCTTCCGCGAGGAAGGCCTGGTAGCGCTCCCCCTCCGGAAGGAACCCGGTCTGCCGCCCGTCGAAGTGGGCGAAGATTTTTTTCTTCTCGGCCGCGATCGCGTCGCGGGACCCGAGAAGCCCGATGTGCGCGGTGCCCACGTTCGTGATCAGCGCGAGGTCGGGACGGACGATGTCCGCGAGCACGTCCATCTCCCCCCGGCGGTTCATGCCCATCTCGAACACAGCATAGCGATGCCCGGAGTTCACGCCGAAGCAGGCCAGCGGCAGCCCGATCTCGGAGTTGAGGTTTCCCTCGTTCACTGCGGTCGGCGCATGCCGAGAGAGGAGGCTGCCGATGATTTCCTTCGTGGTTGTCTTGCCGTTGGAGCCGGTCACGCCGATCCGTGTCACGGCCGCAAAGCTGCGCATTCGTGCGCGGGCGAGATTCTGAAGCCCGGCAAGGGTGTCCGCAACGGAGACGATGCCCAGCCCGTATCGGGAGACAAGGGCATCCAGCTCGGCGCGCCGGCGCGAGGCCTGCGCATCGGAGACGAGCAGCGCGGCCGCGCCCGACGCGGCGGCTTGAGCCAGGAACTCGTGGCCGTCGGTGCGCTCGCCCGGCAGCGCCACGAAGAGACTGCCCTTCGTCACCGCGCGCGAATCGTGTGTCACCGATTCGATCCCCGCGTTGCTTCGCGGCCATGCGAGAGCGGCGCCGCCGCTGCCGGCCACGAGCGAGGTGAAGGATTCGATCACCTTGGATTCGCCGGTGGCCATCACTGAGCGGGCCCTCCGGCGGAGTCCTGCCCGACCTGCAGCCGGGTCACGGCGGACGGGTCGGCCGGCACCAGACCGAGGGCCGCGGCCTTTTCCGCGACTCTCTCGGGCGACGTTTCATAGGCAATCTGCCCGATCGTGTCCCGGTTGGCCTCAAGCAGGTCCTTCTGCTGCTTTTCAAGGGCCGCGACCTGGTCGGAGAGCGCGTTAAAACGGTAGCCCTGCCATGCGTTCAGGAAAAAAAGCCCGGGAAGGGCAAGGCAGAGCACAGCCGTCAGGACCTTCTTCGTTCTTCCCCCCATCATTCGTCCCCCTTGCGCGGCTTCTGCGCGACCCGCAGCTTCGCGCTGCGGCTGGCCGGGTTGAGGGACACCTCCTCGTCGGAGGCGGTCACGGGCTTGCCCGTGACGAGGCGGAGCTCCGCTTTCCCCCCACATTGACAGATCGGCCATTCCGGAGGGCACGTACACTCCCTGCTCTTTTCGCGGAAGAACCTTTTCACGATCCTGTCCTCGAGAGAATGAAAGGTGATGACCCCGATGCGCCCTGCCGGGGCGAGCACCCGCACCGCCTCTGCGAGGCCGGTCTCGAGCTGCTCGAGCTCCCGGTTGACGGCGATCCTGAGTGCCTGGAAGGTGCGCGTTGCGGGGTGGATTCGTCCATGGCGGTAGTGACCCGGGACTGCCGCCGCAACAACCGCGGCCAGGCGCGCCGCGCTTGTAAACGGTTCGCGGGCGCGCTCCCGGATCACGCGCGCGACGATGGAGCGCGCGTAGCGCTCCTCGCCGAACGTGAAAAGGATATCCGCGAGCTCGGCGGCATCCGACGCGTTGACGATGTCGGCCGCCGACGTCGAAAGATCCGGGGACAGCCGCATGTCGAGTAGCTCGTCACGGTCGAACGAGAAACCGCGGCCTGCCGCCTCGTAGTGAAAGCGGGAGACGCCGAGATCCATCAGCACGAGGTCGGGACCCGGTCCTGCCGGATAGTTCTTGAAGAACCGGCTGTACCAGGAGTTCTCGAACCGAACCCGTTCCGCGAATGGACGAAGCCTTTCCCGTGCGGTTGCGAGTATCGCGGGATCGGCGTCCACACCTACCACGGACAGCTTCGGGTAGCGCTCGAGGAACGCAAAGGCGTGTCCGCCCTCCCCGAGGGTCGCGTCGACGAACAGCCCGCCGTCGGCCGGAGGCACGAGAAAGGTGAGCACTTCCTTCAATAATACAGACTGGTGGACGATCACAGGGTGATCCTCCCGCCCAGTTTCTCCGCTGCTTCCTTGAACTTCGCCTCGTTGGCATCCAGGTAGGCCTGGTAGGAGCTTTCCGACCAGATCTCCATGTACTTCTTCAGGCCCAGGATGATGCATTCCTTCTTCAGATCCGCGTACTCGCGGAGAGTGGGGGGCACGACGATCCGACCGGCCTTGTCGATCTCGGTCTCCTGGGCGGGGGCGATCATGCGGCGCTGGATCAGGCGGGATTCCTCCTGGAACAGCGAGGTCGAGCCAATGAGCTTCTCTGAGAAGGATTTCCATTCCTCGGGTGGAAAGAACCACAGGCAGTTCTCCACTCCTCGGGTCAGGATCACGACATTGCCGGTCACTTCTGACCTCATTCTGGCCGGGATGAGCAATCTTCCCTTTTCGTCGAGTGAACAGCGGAATTCGCCTGTGATCATGGCCTACTTCACCACTTTTTCCTAATCTCCCCCACTTTTTCCCACCTCCTTGCCACATAATAACGCTGAAAAGTGGGATGTCAATCATGGCAAGGAAGGAAAAAGGCCAGGATTTGAAGATAATTATCGGAACTATGAAACCTTTGTATAGTAAATGGCATAATTTGACAGGGAAAGACTACTTGGCTATGCTGACAATTGGAGCAAATCAGCGTGTCACTCTACCGAGTTCACTTCAAATGGAAAGAAAAAGAGGTCGAGCTCATGGCAAAGAGCCTCGATCTCACCCACCCTTATTTCGTCTCGATCAAGAACCTCGTTTTCCCCACCGAGCCGAAACTCGTCATCAATCCCGCGGAGGAGGAGACCCGCAGGACCTTCGGGAGATCGGATCATCTGATGATTCCGTTCCAGACAGTGCTTCTCATCGAGGAGCTTCCAGAGAATGCCGCGGGCAAGGTGGTGCCCTTCGAACTCCTCGAAGGTTCAGAGTAGGAAACGATTGAAAAAATCGCACGTTGCGATTAGAATCTGCGGCAAGTGGTGCGAACGATCACGATCGTCTACCCGGAAGGAGACAGCAGGGAGATCGAGCACGATCTGCGGGTGAACCAGCTCGTGGATCTGAACGGCAACCCTCTTCCTCTCCCCCTGCCGAGTGCGCGGATGATCGTCTACCGCGTGTGGAAGGTTTCAACCCAGGCGGAACGTCACGAAGAGAGCGTCTTCTATCACCTGGAGCTTGTGACTCGGCCCGAGCTGGAAAGCGCGACCCTGAGAGGAGAATGATCGATGTTCGAGAGAAAGAATATCTCCAAGGACGAGGTCCTCCTTTCGGTCGTGGGGTCATTGTCGGGAGAGACAACGAACGAGTTTCACCGGCAGGTGGAGGAGCTCGCTGCCGCATCGTATGCCATCATCTCCCTTGATCTTTCCAGGACGGACGCCATCAACTCCTCTGCCTTGGGAAAGATTCTCCTTTTCAGGAAAAAGCTCGCCGAGCAGCAGCGAACGCTCCAGATCAAGGGATGCAGTGAGTCCCTTTACAAGACTTTCCAGATGATCAAGTTCGATACTTTAATACCTATCAAAAAATAAGATATATACCTGAAGATCTCAACGTTTTGCCGCCAGAACCATTACAACATCTCCAAAACCCCATTTCTTTGCCAGCTTGTCCATCGGACGCTTGATGAGGAGCGGTGCAGTTCCAATTGCCAGCCCACCCCAGGTAACGGTTTGCCCTAAGTCGAATCCTGACTCCAAAACAAGGCTCTGCAAGGTCTTCCGGGAAAACAAAATGAGGTGATCCGCAATCGCAGACCTCCAAGCCTTCCCGAACAGCCGGGCTTGGAAGCCGTCGATGTTCGGCGTGGTGATAACCGCGTATCCGCCCGGGGCGAGGATTCGCCTTACTTCCGCCAGGAAATTGCGCGGATCAGGCACGTGCTCGATGAGGTGGGAGAAGTGCACGACCCCGAATGTCCCTTCGGGAAAACGCGCCTCCTCGAGCGTTCCCGGAAAGATATCGACGCCCCGATGCGCCCTCCCGAACTCGGCCGACTCCCGGCAGACATCCACGCCCCGCACGTCCCATCCCTCTTTCCTCACGGACTCGATCAGCATGCCCGTGGCGCACCCGATGTCCAGGAACGTGCGCGGCGCGCGGAGCGCGGCGGTGCGTTCCTGGAAATGGATGTCTTTCAAGCCCAGCCGCATCAGACGGAAAAAGTTGTTCTCATTCGCCACCTCGTAGGAGAAGTAGTCCGCCCCATAGCGCTTGCGCACGTCCTCGAAGACCGGGCGCGGGTTCTGAAAGACGATGGCGCAATCCCGGCAACGGACGAATCCAAAGCCGTCGCACGCAAGGATGGGGCGCGACCGCCCGCTCCCGCAGCAGGGACAGGGCACGGTTTCCTGCCGTTCCTCACCGGGGACGGACGAATATGTCTTGGGCATCTGATCCTCCTACTCGTGGACAGAGAAAGAAATGATCTTCACCGTTTCGTTGCCGGCAAGATCGCGCGCCGCAAGGCGCAGGTGCGATTCGCCGGAGCGCAGCTCCACGGTTCCGCATCGGAGGAGTCCGGATGAGTCGTACACCTGGCCGCGCGACAGTGTGCTCCCGCTGAGGACCGCCTTCCCCTCCACCACCTGAAAGGAGTCGAACGAGATACGCGAGACTTCCACGCCGTCGATGGAGACGCTCACGCTGGCGGGGGCCAGGGGCCAGCTGAAGGCCACGTCCTCGCGCAGGTCGTAGGCCTCGGCCAGGATCTCGGCGCGCCCTGGTTTCAGGGAGACGCCGTTTTCCAGGGGCTGCCTCTGGTCGCCGGCGGCGATCAGAACGTGCCGGATCACAGGCGGCTGGCGATCCGGCAGGGACGGGAGGAACTCCAGCGGGTTCACCGTGGAACCCGCCTCCTCGTCGAATACCGTGAAATGCAGGTGCGGACCGTTCGCATGACCCGAGTCCCCGATGATCCCCAGCCTGTCCGCGGGAACATAGGCTGCGCGTTCGGGGCCGAGGCTCCCGTTCTGTAGGTGGCAGTACAGGGAGAGGATGTCCTGATCGTGGTGGATCACGACGAACGAGCCGACTCCCCGCGGCAGCGAGGAATAGTCGGAGGCCTCGTCGTAGCGGAACACCAGCTCTCCCGGCAGGACCGGGTGCACGTCCTGGTTTCCCCCGCCGAGGTCGATTCCGTTGTGGAAGTGGTCGCCGCGGTCTTCGCCGAAGGTGCCCGTGATGATCCTGGCGGCCACGGGCCAGTCGAGCGCACACACCGGCAGCCCGGCTGTCAGGATGACTGCGCACGAAGCGAGTGCCCGGATCCAGCTGCTCACATTGCCTCGATGTCGATCCGCGCGAGCTGGCCGTCCCACCCGAGGAGGAGCTGGCCGTCGATGGTTCCCAGGAACAGCTCGCGCGCGGAGAACTCCTCGCGGGACACCGCAACACCTGCCGGCGGCTCGATCGCCAGCTGTGCCCGTCCGCCGTCACTCGATGCGATGGCGGCAAGCCTGCCGCTGACGGGAAAGGCGGCGCCGACGAGCTTCCCGCGGAGGCTCACCCACCGAAATGCCTTCCCGGCCGGATCGAACAGGCCGGCTCCGCTCGGTCCCTCGAGAAAGAGATACCGCGAATCCGGCGAAAAGCCCATGCGGACCTCGCGGCGATAATCGGAGGGAAGCTCCAAGCTGGCAAACGGCGCATACCCGTCATTCCGCCGGCGGAGCACGGTGAGATACTGCGGCCCTATCCCGCAGACGGCGGCGATGAGTGAACGGTCCGGGGCCACGGCGGTTCCTAAAACGACCGGTATCCTGCTCCCCCCCGGAGAGTACTCGAAAAGCGGCGAGCCCAGGCTGTTGATGAGGAGCAGAGACCCGTTGAGCAGACCCACGAGGAGGGAGTCTCCCTGGAGCGAGACGCTGGTCATCAGCGCAGGGAAGTCCCGCTCCCAGAGAGCCCCGCCGGTCCTGTCCAGCTCGATGATGCCGGAAAGGTCGGTCTTCACGTTGAAAATCCGGCTCCCTTCGGGGCCGAGGAGCGGATACCCGTTGCCCGAAAAGCTGGCCAGCCGCCGGCCCGACCTGTCCTGCAGGATCCAGTCCGTGCCCAGCCGGGTGTAGTTCACGAAGGCCGTGGACGATAGGGCGACCCGGTACAGCGCGGTACCGGAGTACTGGACCGATCCGTCACCCTGCACGTAGCCGAACTTGTTTCCAAGCTGGAATTGCCAGGACGGGCGCGCCGGGTCTGCGGCGAGAGGACTTCCTGACGGGGGAACCGGGACCGCCCACCGGGGACGGGCGACAAGCTCACGGCCCAGGGGATAGGGAAAAAGAAGGAAATACAATACGATGAACAGGAGTGCGGCGAAGAGGACGCGTGCTGGTCGTTTCTTTCTCACGGAAGAAGCCACTCTCGACGTTCCTTCGACCGGCCCCATCCTAGTCACGCCAGGGGGTGTCTGTCAATGCTGCAGCCTGATGCGCGCGCGCTGATCGCCCGGGCCCGCGATGCGGCCGTCTTCAGCTACTCTCCCTATTCCGGTTTCCCCGTCGGCGCCGCCCTGCTGTGCGCGGACGGCACGGTAGTCCTGGGCACGAATGTGGAAAACAGGTCCTTCGGGCTGGCCAACTGCGCCGAGAGGAGCGCGCTGTTCGCTGCGGTGTCGCAGGGGAAGAAGGAGTTCACGGCAATCGCGATTGCCTGCCCGAAGTCAGATGTGCCGGTGTCTCCGTGCGGCGCCTGCAGGCAGGCGCTCAGTGAGCTGTGCCCGCCCGGCATGCCGGTGTATTTTGCCGGAAGGTCCGACGAGTATGTGCAGACGACGATCGGCGGGCTCCTTCCCCATGACTCGCTGCACGATTTGAAGGAGCGCGGCTGAAAGCCTCGCTATCGCTTGGGCTTCTCTTCTGCCTTTTTCAAATCATTTTCCATTTTCGACCGCCAGATGTCCGCTTTCTTCTTCACCACGTCGGCCTGGTCGCTCTCGCCGAGCACGATGTGCAGCCGGCGCACGGCCGAAAGGTAGTTGATGGCGGCCTTGATGTCGTCGATGCGCAGCGTCGAGAGCTCGTACTTCTCCCGGTACCTGTCCGCGGCCTGCTGGAGCAGGTCCCGGGCCAGGGCGAGGTGCGCGATCCGTGCCGAGTACCCTTCGGACCGGGGATCCATTCCCGCGATGAACGTCTTCAGGTTGAGCAGGTTCTTCGCGACGGCTGCGAACCTCCCCTCAAGCTCGACGAAGGACCACTTCCACTTGGAGTTGTCTCCGTACCCGTCCTCCAGCGAATCGATCGTGAAGCCCATCTTGCGGACGAGGTTGTAGCGGTTCTCGTCGGAATAGGCGGCGATACCCTCGAGCCCCTGCTCGTAGTCCGAGAAAGGAGCGTCGACGTACGCGGAGACGATCTCTTCCAGGGAGATAATGGCCTTGTAGATGCTCTTGCGCCCCTCGTTGAGGAATGCCTCGTTCTTCACGCCGAGGAAGGACAGGGAGAGCGAGCTCATGAGGAGGTAGGTGGCCACGATATTCAGGTTCTCGTCCGCCAGGGACAGTTTCTGGTAGCTGGCGCCGGCCGGGTTCCGGGCAATGGCTTCCTTGACGGTCTTTTCCCTGCTCAGCGCCGCCACAATGCCGTTCTTGTAGTCCTGGATGTATTCCGTGTAACGGCGCCGTGCCTCATCGCTGGGCTTCTTCATCACCCCTCGTCCCTTCCCGGGCCGTACTTCGCAAGAAGCTCCCCCGCGTGCTGCAAGGAGAGCTCCCCCTTGCGGTCACCGGCAAGCATGCGCGCGATCTCCTCCTGCCGCGCGGCCCCCGCGACCTTCTCCACCCTGGTGACCGTGCGACCCCCCTGGGTCACCTTCTCGATCCTGAGATGATTATCGGCGCGAACCGCGATCGTGGCGAGATGCGTGATGCAGAGGACCTGCTTGTGGCGGGAAAGCGCCGACAGCCGCTCCCCGACCGACAGAGCGATCTCCCCGCCGATGCCCACGTCCACCTCGTCGAAGATGAGCGTGCTCACATGGTCGGACTCCGCGAGGACCCCCTTGATGGCGAGCATCACGCGTGAGAGCTCGCCGCCGGAGGCGATGGACCGCAGGCGCTTGAAAGGCTCACCCAGGTTGGGCGAGATGACGAACTCGATTGCGTCCTTCCCCCAGGGCGTGAGGACCGGCGTCCCGTCCGCCCGGGCGGCATCCGCGATAAGGACACGGAAGCTCACCTTGGGCATTCCCAGCTCGCGCAGCTCATCCTCGATCTTCTTCTGCAGCACGACGCTGCCCGCCCTCCGCTTCTCAGAGAGCTCCCGCGCCGCCTCGGCGATCTGCTTCTCCGTGCGCGCGATTTCCCCTTCGAGGTTCTTCTTCTCCTCTTCCCAGTTCTCCATTCCCGCAAGTTCCTGCTCCCCGGCGGCGCAGTAGGCGAGCACCTCCTCGATCGTGTCGCCGTACTTCTTTTCCAGCGTCCTGATCGCAGAAAGCCGGGACTGCACATCGTCCAGCCTCCCGGGACTGAAATCCGCCTTCGACTTGTACTGGCGGATGCTTTCCGCGAAATCCTCGATCTCGTAGAAGGCATCCTCCAGCTGGTGGGCGGGCCGCGAGAGGGAGGAATCGATGCCCAGGATCTCGTCCATGGAGTGACGGGTCTTCCGGAGCGCCGCGAGCACCCCTCCGGCGCTCTCCGCCACCTGGCCGTGCACTTCCTCCAGGAGCGTGAAGAGCTTCTCGTGATGGACAAGGATGGCCAGCTCCTTCTCCAGCTCCTCCTCCTCGCCGGGCTTCAGCTTGAGGGCCGTGATCTCGTTCACCGCGTACGTGAGAAGGTCCGTGCGGCGGAGACGCTCACGCTCGTCACCGATGAGCTTGGAGTGACGCTCCCGCAGGGAGGCGAGCGCCGCGTACATCGCATGGAAACGCTCCGCGAGAGGCTCGGTGCCGGCCCAGCGGTCCACGAGTGTGCGGTGGTTCTCGAGGTCCAGCAGCGACTGGTGCTCGTGCTGGCCGTGCATGTCGAAGAGGTGCATGCAGAAATCGTGCAGGTCGGCCCGGGTCACCGGCGTGGACTGGATGAATATGGAGCCCCGGCCGCTTGACTTCAGCATCCGGCGCAGAATCACTCCGCCCTCTTCAGTGGTGATCCCGCGGCCGGCCAGCCAGGCCGCCGCCTCCGCGTTGTCCCCGATGGACACGATGCAGGAGACGGTCGTCTCTTCGGCGCCGGACCTGATGATCGAGGTGTCAGTCTTGTCCCCCAGCAGGAGCCCCACGGCGCCGACGAGGATGGACTTGCCCGCCCCGGTTTCTCCACTGAGGATGTTCAAACCCTGCGTGAACTTGACCGACAGCTTGTCGATGATTGCAAAGTTGTGGACATGGAGCTCCTCAAGCATTCGGCTCCCCCGCCCAGTTGAGCTTCGTCCGAAGGACCTCGTAGAAGGACCTCCTGTCGGTGTGCACGATGCGCGCCTTGTTCGGCGCCCGGCGGATGAGGATGCAGTCCCGCGGCTGCAGGAGGAACGACTCCTGCCCGTCGATCGTGAGCACGGCCTCCACCTTCTGCGGCTCCTCCACCTCCACGCGAAGGATCTCGTTTGCCGGGACGACCGTCGGCCTGTTGGAGAGCGTGAATGGACAGATCGGGGTGAGGATGAACGCTTCCATCTCGGGATGGAGGATCGGGCCCCCCGCGGCCATCGAATATGCGGTGGAGCCCGTCGGCGTGGCCACGATGACCCCGTCCGCGCGGTAGCGGCCCATGTACGTGTTCGACAGGAAAATCTTCAGGCGGATCATGCGTGAGATTCCCTTGATGCCGATGACCGCCTCGTTGAGCCCGAGGAAGGAGGCGCTCGGCGTCCCTTGCCTCTGGACCTCCACGGAGAGCATGAGCCTCTCACTCACCCCAAGCGTGCCCTGCAGGAACTTCTCCCAAGTGTCGCGCAGCTCACTTTTCGACACCTCGGTGATGAAACCGAAATCCCCCATGTTCACGGCAAGAATCGGCACCTCCCGCGGGGCGAGCATCCGCGCGCAAGAGAGAAGCGTGCCGTCGCCCCCAAGGGAGATGGCAAGATCCACGCCGCTCAAGTTCTCCGCCGAGGCATGATTGGAGAAATCCAGCGTCACCGTCTCTATTCCGCGGTCCTTCGTGAGCTCCAGGATGGAGCGCACGACGCTCTGCGCGTCGTCCTTGCGGGAGTTGATAACGAGGAGTACTTTCCGAATGTCGCGCTGCTTGCCCGGCATGTGGGCATTACTATAGTTGCGCCGCGCAGAGATGGCAAGTCGGCGCGGGTCTGCGGCTCCCTGTCTACGGGCTCGCTTCCGTGCATCCCCTTCCGCGCTTGCGCGGAGTTGCACTCGGGCTCTCGCTGCCTGCTTCGCAGTCAGCTGCCGCCCTAGGCTCGCCCTCGCCATCCATGGCTACGGCAACGTCGAGAGCACCCGACAGACCGCCTCGACGTCCCGCTTTCCCAGCATCGGGTACAGGGGGAAGAGCAGGCAGCGCAGTACCAGCGAGCGGGCATTCCCGCAGTGCGCCGCAGGCGACTCCTCGAGCGCCGCGATGGTATCCGCAAAAGCAGGGGCCGTGTCCACGTTCTTCTTCAGCGCGTAATGGCGGACATCCTTCATCCCGTCGGACAGCGCCACGGGGAACGATGAGAGGACATTGTCCGCATCGAGCTTCTGCACGAGCGAAGTGTGCCGCGACTTCAGGAGGGCCTGCGCGTAGGCAGCGGCCACCTCGCGCCGCACAGCCACGAAGGTTTCCAGGGCCGCAATCTGGGCAATCCCCAGCGCCGCGTTCATGTCGGCCAACGGCGAGTACAGCGGGGAACTCTCCTGGATCCTCTTGAGGGCGGCCGCCGTCACGCGCGACCTGCCCAGGACGAGCGCGCCGCCGCCGCAGGTGATGATGTTCTCGGGGTCCATCGACAGCAGGCAGACATCCGCCGCGCCCCCGCAGGCGGCCTCACCCATTTTCCCGCCGAGCGCCTGCGATGCGTCTTCCAGGATCGGAAGCCCCTGCGACCTCAGCGCCTCAATGTCCGCCACGATCCCCAGCATGTGCGGCACCATGATCGCCTTCGCCCCCTTCTGCACGAGGGCGGCCGCCTGCGCGGGATCGATGGAGCCGGATTCCGCGTCCACGTCGGCGACGAGCGGCACCATCCCCTTATCCAGCAGGACCCGAAGCCAGAGAGCGGGCGCCAGGGCGGGCAGGATCACAGCGTCCGACGCGGCGAGGCCGAGCGAGTCCAGCGCCACCGAAACGGCAAGGTAGCCGTTTGCAAGCGAGACCCCGCCCGCGTGCCCGAGAAGGTGGCAGGCGCGGGAGGTGAGCTCGCGCGAGATCTCCCCCGGGCCGAGCTTGTCCGAGACGATGCAGGAGAGGACGCTCCCCATGTCCTTGCGCTTCACCGTGGGCCTGAAAACTGGTAGTGCCATCTCGCGTATTGGGCGCCGGACCGGGGGCTTTGTCAACGCCCCGGTTCCGGGAAACCGCCTTTACCGAGCAGCGGCACGAACCGGCAGCCAATGCTCGAACGAATGGAGAAAGACGAACCGCTCCTCCGGGCGACCACGAGCTCCTGCATGCCGCGAATGTCGCCCACCGGCAGAACCAGAAGGCCGTTGTCCGCAAGCTGGTTGCGGAGCGTCGTCGGTACCTCCGGCGCGGCAGCCGTCACGATGATCCCATCAAAGGGTGCTTTCTCGGGCCATCCCTCGCTGCCGTCCCCGGTGCGCACCCCGACATTGACGTACCCCAGCTCGGCCAGGATCCCGCGGGCCCGGTCCGCAAGCTCGGGGATGCGCTCCACGCTGAAGACCTTAACGCACAGCTCCGCGAGGATCGCGGTCTGGTAGCCGCTGCCGGTGCCGATTTCCAGCACGCGCTCCGCACCGCGAAGCTCCAGCGCTTCCGTCATGAACGCGACGATATAGGGCTGGGAGATCGTCTGGCCGTGCCCGATCGGCAGGGGATGATCCTCGTAGGCTGCCGCGCGGCTGCCCGGGGGCACAAAGAGGTGACGGGGAACACGGCGCATGGCCGCGAGGACACGCCGGTCACGAACGCCCCGGGACTCGACCTGCAGTCTCACCATCCGGTCCGCCGCCTGGTTCTGCTGCCCGGGGGTCCACACGGCGGCGTCCGGGGCTAGAAGGCGACGAGGACCGGCAGCTCGCTCCTTCGGATGAGGTGCGATGCGGTCGAGCCGAGCAGGTAGTCGCGGATCTTGTGGCGCCCGTGGGAGCCCACGAGGATAAGGTCGCTCGCCTCCCGCTTTGCCACCCGGGGAATCGTGTCCACGGGCTTGCCTGCTTCCATGAGCAGGCGGTACGGGATGCCGTGCGTGCCGAGGTAGCCGAGCTCGGTGTCGTACGGGAAGCTCTCTTCCATCTCTTCGGTGACCGTGAGGACGACGATCTCGTCCCAGATGTTGCCGAACGCGTTGACGAAGAACTGCAGGGCGCCTTCCGCTACGGGGCTGCCATCATAGGGGAAGAGCACCCGGGCGGGAGTGCGGAATGCGGCAGGGCAGACCAGCACGGGGCGCGGAGAGGAGCGTACCACGTCCTCGGTGGTGGAGCCCACGATCGCCCGTTCGATGTGCGCGTTTTCACCCTTCTGGCCGATCACGAGGAGGTCTCCCGACCGGGCCTCCTCCGTGAGGATGCCGGACGGCACCCCTTCCCTCACGACGGAGACCATCGGAACCTTGGCCGCGTCCGCGTCTCTCTTGCAGAGGAGGAGGCAGTTTTCCGCGAATGAACGGATGTCCTGCCGGACCTTGTCGTAGAAACCCTTCAAGCCCGGCTCGGGAGGGATGTAGACCCGTTCGAAGCCGTAGTCGAAGTGGCTGGCGGTGTAGATGATGGGAAGATCGGTCTTGCGGGAGTCCACAACGAAAACGACTTTGACCTCGGCTGTGACCCTGTGCGCGAGGTCCAACGCATACTGAAAGGCCGTCAGGGAATTGAGCGAACCGTCAATGCCCGCAACGACCTGCCCGATCACTGCCCACCGGTCTCCCCGCCCGCCGCAGGCTTTCCCAGGAGGCTGGAGTCCTTCGCGTGCAGCTTCGAAAGCTTGTACTGTTTCAGCAGGAGGCGGATCGCGTCATTGATCCCCTCCGTTCGGCTTGCGTAATACCCTTCCCGGACCATTTCATCCAGCCCTTCGAGGAGCTCGGTCGAGGTTTCCACGTACGTCTTCGACACAGCCAACCCTCCCTCTCGCGTGCTGGGCAGATACTACCCCGGCCCTCTGCCGAAATCAAGGACGAACTTTCGCCCCCCCGTACACCTAGGGAAGAACCCTGGACGGCAGTCGTTCGACGTGGCTGCGGGGCGCCGCTTTCCATTGTTCGTACACCGCCACGAACCATCCCGATTCAAGGCAATCCCTGAGAAACCGGTACAATCCCTGGGAGCAGCGCCGCGCATTGCGGCGGAAATCGCGCAGGGCATCCTCATCCCCGAGGTCGGAGACGACGCGGATGCTCATGGGTGGAATACGCGCCCGCAGGGCCCCGACGAACACCCCTGCGGTCTCCCAGCTGGAGGCGATGGCCCCGCTCACCCTCTGGAGGGACTCCCGCACCTGGGCGGACTGGATGAAGAACTCGCCGCATGCCTGGATACCGGTCCTCACGTGCAGGCCGTTGTCCTTGCCCAGCTCCGTGAATGCGCGTACGAGCTTCTGCCCTTCCCTGCGCGGGAAAAGCTCGAAAACGGACGGCAGCTTCATCTCCGGGATGATCCGCTGGGGAAGACCGTATCCCGAGATGTCGTACTCGAGGCAGGACATGCCGAGCACGACCGCGTTGACGATCAGGTCGCCGTCGAGCGCTCCGCAGGTCCCCGTGTCCGCCACGAGATCGGGCTGGAAATGGCCGATAGCCGCCACGGTGGACGCTGCGGCGCGCGCCTTCGCCGGACCGGTTTCAACGGCCATGATGTCCGCGTTGCCCACCGCGCCGCGCGCGATCCGGCATCCGAGGAGGCTCGGGGCGTCCCGGAGAGACAGGGCTGTTCGACAACTCGTGTATTCCAGCGGGATCGGACAGACGAGCAGGAGGCGCACGCGGACCCCCGGGATGGTATTCGGAAAAAAATGTGGGGATAGGTAACACCTATCCCCGGGCGAGACAACGGGACAAGGAAAGGAGGTGAAACTTGCCCCAAACGAATCTAGATTCCGTCCTGTCTCTATACTGAAAACACCAGGAAGCAGGATTGGTTACACAGACCTTTGCCATTTTCCCTGCTCCCGCGCTCCTTTCGATCCTGCCTCGGCACGGGCAGCAAGAAAGATGCCCGCGAGGATACAGATGCCGCCGACGATTCGCGACCACGTCGGAACCTGCGAGAGCAGCGGGATGGCGAGCAGGGTTGCGCCGATCGGCTCCCCCAGGAGGGTCACCGTCACGAAGGTCGCGGACACGTACTTCAACGCGTAGTTGTACGCCGTGTGCCCCAGGATCTGCGGCCCGATCGCCAGAAGCAGGACCCACAGGTAGCCCTCTGCCGGGTACCCCGCGAGCCGCAGGCGGGTGACGCCCACGACCGAGAGAAGCGCCGCCGCCGCGGTGACGTAGGCGATGCCGACGTAGAGCGGAAGCGACATGCGCGTCCTCAGCCGCCGGCCCACCAGCAGGTACCCGGAGGCCGCAACGGCGCCGAGAAGCGCCTGGAGGTCGCCACGGGCGGTCGCGGCTCCGCCCTGCCCCACGTCGGCGAGACCGACCACGACTCCGCCGATGACCGCCGCCCCGATTCCCGCCAGGGTGGCGGAGCGGAGCCTCTCCTTGAAAAGGAGCATCGACGCGGCGACGACGAACAGCGGGTTTGTGCTGACGAACACTACCGAGCTCATGATGGAAGTGGAGTCCAGCGAGCTCGTCCAAAAACCGAAATGCAGGGCCAGGAGAATCCCGGAAAGCACGCCGAGACCGAGATCCCTCGCCGAGAGGGCACAGATCTCTGTCCGGCATCGCAGCAGGGCGACGGGAGCGACGACCAGCGCGGCGATGGCCATTCGCAGGGCGGCGATCGAAAGAGCGGGCAGTCCCTGCGCCCGGGCAAAGGTGATCAGGATCGCCGCGGAGGAGACGGCCGCCACCCCGAGTGCGAGTGCGGCGGCTGGGACCGCGCGTTTTTCGACAGGTCGTGCATTCATCTTCTCACTCCCAACCGGGCGCGGCATTGTAGTATATTGGGGGAGAAGCAGGGAAGGCGGAAGAATGGACGTAAAGACGAGCAAGGTGGCGATCATCGGGGCAGGGTCGGTGGGCGCAACGCTCGCGTACAACCTCTCCCTGAAGGGCGCGGTGACCGAGATTGCCCTCATCGATTCGAACAGGGAAAAGGCGGAGGCGGAGATCCTCGACATCAAGCAGGGAGCGTCGTTGGGCAGGCCGGTGAAGATCGAGGCCACCGACTACGACGCCTGCCGGGACAGCGGCATCGCCATCATCACAGCGGGAGCCCGGCAGCGCCCCGGAGAGTCGCGCGTCGATCTCATGGAGCGCAACGTGGCCATCGTGAAAAGCATCGTGCACTCGATGAAGGACGCGGGGTTCCAGGGGATCCTCATCATCATCACCAATCCGGTGGACGTGCTCACCTGGGTCGCCTTCAGGGAGAGCGGCTTTCCGGCTTCACGGATCATCGGCTCCGGCACCACGCTGGATTCGGCCCGGCTGCGCGAATACGTGGCCCGGCGCTGTCGGATCAATCCCCAGAACATCCACGGATACGTGCTGGGAGAGCACGGGGACACGTCATTTCCGGCGTGGTCCCTGCTCACCATCGGAGGCATTCACTTCGACGAGTTCTGCCCGGTCTGCGGCGACTGCGGTGAGAATGACGATTTCAAGAAAAATGCGGCCGAGGACGTGCGCCGGACAGCATACAGGATCATCGAAGCGAAAGGCTCGACGTGCTACGCCATCGGCCAGGCGGCATCCCTCATCGTGGAAGCAATTGTCCGCGACGAGCGCCGCATCCTGCCGGTCTCCACCGCGCGCACCGACTTCGGCGGGATAGCAAAAACCGCCTTCAGCTTCCCGACCATCGTCGGCCGCGAAGGCGTGGCCCAGGTGCTGAAGTTCCGGCTCGCTCCGGAGGAAGAGGAGCTTCTTCTCACCTCTGCCCGGTTCGTCGCGGAAAACATCTCTCGGTCGGGGTACTAAGGAGTCGACACAAAATAACCGCTCCAAGTTAGTGTAACGTAGGAAGAATGGTGTAGTTCCATTCGCCATGGAACTTGTCCTTTACGATCTTAACGCGTTTCATCTCCTCGTCGGAGATCTTGC
>Ga0315279_10000336_pt1 | contig 98256 bp, 92 predicted proteins | sample YL17G06_20_MG_FD_203694 | JGI IMG/M metagenome (GOLD analysis project Ga0315279, IMG submission 203694) | Sediment microbial communities from Yellowstone Lake, YNP, Wyoming, USA - YL17G06_20 | ecosystem: Environmental > Aquatic > Freshwater > Lake > Sediment | place: USA: Wyoming | collected... | reverse complement strand
GCTGTCGCCATGATCGGCATCGGCATGTTGAGCCACACCGGCAACAACGTGGCCATGGACTCCTACGGTCCCATCTCGGATAATGCCAATGGCATCGGCGAGATGGCCTGGCATGATTTGAAGGACGAGGAAACCAAGAAAGCCCGCCAGATCATGGCCGACCTGGATGCGGTGGGCAACACCACCAAGGCCATCACCAAAGGCGTGGCAATTGCCTCGGCGGTCATTGCCGCGGTCAGCCTGTTCGCCTCGTACATCACCGACGTGGGACGCGTCCAACTGCAATTGGGAATGCCTGTGTTGGAATCCATCCGCATCTCGGAGACGAAGGTGTTCGTCGGCCTGCTGCTGGGCGGGGCACTGCCGTGGTTGTTCTCCTCGCTGTCCATCCGCGCTGTCAGCCGTGCAGCCAGCCAGATCGTCGAGGAAGTGCGCCGGCAGTTCAAGATCCCCGGCATCATGGAAGGCACAGTCCAGCCTGATTATGCCCGGGTAGTTGGCATTGCCACCGCTTCGGCGCAGAAAGAGCTTGTCCCGCTGGCTGCCATCGCGGTGCTTATGCCGCTTGCCATCGGCTTGATCCTGCAAGTCGAAGCCCTGGGGGGCTTCCTGGCGGGCATCATCCTGAGCGGACAATTGCTCGCGGTGTATATGGCGAATGCCGGCGGCGCCTGGGACAACGCCAAGAAAATCATCGAGGACGAGCCGCGTGACCTGGAAAAGAATACCGGAAAAGGTTCGGAAAGGCATAAGGCGGGCGTGGTCGGCGATACGGTCGGCGACCCGTTGAAGGATACTGCCGGGCCAGCGCTGAACCCGATGATCAAGGTGGTCAACCTGGTCAGCCTGCTGGCCGCGCCGGTCATCGTCAAGTACAGTGCGACAGAAGGCGGCGTAAGTGTGGGGGTTTTCATCGTGGCTGTCATTTTGCTGACCGGCGTCGGTTGGGCGATCCGGCGTTCGAAAGCGCCCGTCAAGCCATTGGATGCCATATAAAAAGAAGTAACACGAAATGAGAAGTGCCACGTACCTGCAAAGTACGTGGCACTTTTATTGTCGAGGCACTGCTGCCCTTCGACTTCGCTGCCACGAACAGGCGGCTCCCCTCAAGGTGATCTGACCACCTCATGCATCTGCACAGGCTCGGTGCGCCCGCGGATCTCCACCGGCCCGATACTCGTCATCTTGAAGCATCCCTGGATGGCCTCGTAGGTGAGCGGACCGACGAACAGGCGATTGGGCCGCGCCAGCGCCTCCATCCGGGAGGCGACGTTCACCGTATCGCCCAGCACTGAAAGTTCGACCCGCTCCTGCGTGACCACGTAGCCGGCCATGACCGGGCCGGTGTTCACCGCCACGCCGACTTTGATGGGATAGCCTTCGTCGGCGTAGTTCTTTTCGAGCCGCTCCAGCATCTGCAAGCCTGCCTCTACGGCTTGCCTCTCTACATCCTTTTTAGTGCTGGATAGGCCAAAGACGGCCATCACCCCGTCGCCCAGGTACTTGTCAATCAGGCCGCCATAACTGAATACGATGTCGGTCATATCCTGGTAGTAGCGATTCAGGATGGCCCCGAAACGCTGCGGTCCCAGCTTTTCCGCCAGGTGCGTGGAATCGGCGATATCGGCAAACAGGACGGTGGCCGTCTGCTCGCTGAGTTCGGGCAGTTTGCCGGTCTTGAGATAGCTATCCAGCATCGCGTGGGCGTCGGCGGGCGGCAGGAAGCGTTTGAGAAGTTGGTGGATTTTTTCCTGGTCTTTCAGCTTTTCCGACATGTGCACCCGCTCGATGGTCAATGCGGCCAGGTGCGCCACAGCCACCGCCACGTGCAGATCGTTCTTGTCCAGCAGTCGGCCTTTGGATGAAGTGTTGTAAAGATAGATGAGAGCCATCACCTGCTCGTTCAAGATGGCAGGTACGCATACCAACGAGCGGATGTGCAGTATCTTCGCGCTTTGGCTGATATCCTGGGTCGTGTTTACCGTCAGCTTGGGGATGAAGATCGCCTCGCGCTGCTGGATGGCGCGTTTTGCGTAAGTGGTTGGGAAGCTCAACCCTGCAAAATCCTTGAACTGGTGCGGCAGGAAAATCCCGCACCGTTCGACGCCCAGCGAACGCTGTATGAGCGCAGCGATCTCTCTCAGCGCCCCTTCGATGTCGAAAACCTTGTTCAGCCGGTCAATGATCTCGTAGAGCAGGATGGCGTGCTGGTCGAGCGATTCGAGAACCATGGCCTGGGTAACGGACAGGCTCTCGGCGATCGTGTTGACCTGAGTCTTCTCCGCTGGGCGAGAGAGGCGCATCTCGTGGAAACCGATGCGGATGGCGTCGTCCGGCCTCAGGACGTAGGGCTTGGAGGCGGGCAGGCGCTGGTGGTTGACGTAGGTGCCGTTGGTGCTGTCCAGGTCGGTGATGACGACGTGGCGGCCAGGGGTGTCCAATTGGATTTCGGCGTGGACGCGTGAAACTTGGCCGTCGCTCAGAGCGATGGCGTTGCCTGCGTCGCGGCCAATGCGCTGCACACCCGGCTTGAGGGTGTATTCGCGCGGTTCAGAAACGGGGGAACGGACGGTGAGGATCCACATCATGAGAACTCTGTCGAACGGGATATATGTTGACTACCAGTACTTCACGAAAAGGATCGTAGTGGCGACTTTAGTCGCTTTTTGGCGGCACGACTGAAGTCGTCACTACATTTTCGTGATTTACCGATTATAAATCCTTTCTTGCATGGGACTCAACTTGTTCTTGCGTGGGAACATTCCCCGCGCGAGTCGGGGAGAGGTTGTCCGCACTAACGGTATGGCTCACCTGCCTCCGATTCTGACAAGACGACAAACCCTACCAACCACATCGCGGGCAAAGTGCGCCAACATACCCACGCCGAAGGCGGTCAGCGTGGAGCCGGTGTTGGGCGGGCATCATGGATGGAAAGAGAATTTGCTCGATGTACGCCATCACGGAATTTCTGCGATGTAGCATAAACGGAGATCAAAGGCTTAAGGCAAGGGAGTGCCATTGAGTTCGAGCAAGCGACTCCTGAAAAATGTGCCCGACTCGGTGGTCTCGAAGTTTTGGTAGTCCTTCAGGAGGACCGGTGCCCAGGTGGCAGCGAAAATCCAGGCTGTCCAACTGATGTGGTGCGCCTCCAGGTAGTCGATGAGGACCTGGTGATAGGGGATGCCGCCAATGAGTGGGTCCGTACTTGGGATGTCATAGCCGTACTCGGTGGCGAAAACCGGATACTGGGCACTCAGGTTACCGAAAGCGGTATCCCAACTGAGGTGCTGGTTCTCGAACCCGCTGGGATAAGGATGCGTGGAGTAAGCTACATTGTTGGAAATGTCCACGATGGGCGCAGCCGCCACGTACGACAGATCGTACGCAGAGAGTAGACCGCCAACCAGGACGATCTTATCCGGGTCGTTGGGGCGGATGGTGTTGTTGATGAGATTTTCCACGAGGCCTTTCCAGATCAACCAGTCTGAACTTGGATAGGGATAATATTGGTGTATGCTCCAGGATAGGGCTGGCTCACTGAACAGCTCGTAGAAGGTGACCACCGCGTTGCCGGCATAGCGGCTAGAGATGGTTTGCCAAAACCCCGTCCATTCCTCAACGCTGGTATCCCCACCCTCGTTCGGGTACCAGTTGTCCGGAAACCAACCCACGGATTGGAAGGTGATGATGACGTACATGTTGTTCTCGCCGGCCCAGGCAATCGTCTGGTCCAGGGCTTTCAGCACCGCCTCCAGGCCATACGTGTGCAGGCTGAAGGGCACAATCGGTATCCGCAGGATGTTGGGACCCCAGCTGGCAAAGGCCTGGAAGTAGGCTTCGTTGAAGGCCGGCATAAAGGGATCGCCACATATATTGGGAGCAGTACATGCGGACATCAGGGTCGGGTCGGGGGAGGCCATGCCGCGGAAGATCATCTTCTGGCCGAACTCGTCTACAAAGGCATTACCCTCCACGTGGAAGCGCCGCGGAAAGCCGCCCGGGCCGACGGTTGGCGTGGGTGTGATTGTGGGTGTTAGCGTGATTGTTGGTGTGTATGTTGGTGTGTATGTTGGTGGTTCCGGCGTTGGAGTGGCAGTGGCTGGAATGGATGTTGCTGATTGACAACCCGCCAATACAAGTGCGATAACGAACAGCATATTCAATCTGTAGGTTTTCATTTTCCGTCTCCACAAGACCTGAATGGTGTTTGCGTAAAGCCCGCCCAACTCTGTATTCACCCGCCGTTTAGCGGGTCAACGGCTTATGGGCGGCGCAAGATTAGAATTTTGTAATTCATTATAGCATTGCTGTCAACAGCCTAAATACTTTCTCTGCCACTCGAATTACCCTCCCGCAGGCTCCGAGCCTGTGGGAGGGTAAGCAAGCATATCACTCGAATAAATACTTGCGCAACTTTATGGCCATTTCTACTTCTTCGCCATAATCCATCACAAAGTGAATGTAATCATCCGGTGACGAGAAATGATCCAGGATGAAGTTATCGTCTTTCAGCGTTCCGGAACGCATGCCAATCCAATCAGCATAGTTCGAATAGGGCCATTCTTGTGGGAATTTTGCCAGCCCCGCTTTGACTGGATTGTAATGGATGTACCGGCATATGTGCACCAAATATCCCCAATCATCTACAATCGCCAGGCGGTAACTTCCCTCGAAAAGTGTACCCTTGCGTCCCTGCTGTTGATTGACCGCCTGAACATAAGCGTTGAAGATCAGGTTGATGAATTTGGATAATTGAAAAAGATGTCTCCCTTTCCCGCGCCGCGGTTGTAGATATGGTAATACTGGCCAGGGGCAAAGACATTTCCTCGGTGAGGCATATTTTCTTCCAGTGGAACCTCCCGCAGGTTTAAGAACCTGCGGGAGGTTCAGTATACTTCCTCTGCCACTCGAACAACTTGTTCAATGCCTCGATGGGTAAAAGAGCCGCCTCATCCCGCCAGCCCGGATAAATCCATAGCCTTGTCTGACCACGCTTTTGCCTGTACGGAAAGCAAAATCCGCAGGCGGTGATCCCTGGCGGACGAATCCCAAGCTCGCTGCCAGAGGGCGATCAAACGCTGCATTTCCACGAGTTCCGCGGCAGTCGCAATATCTGCATCGGCCGCTGTCCATTCGATCAAGTGTTTGGCCTCATCCAAAAGGTCTCCAACGGTGGATTGGTCCTTTGACTCCCTGGCGTTGGACGAGATTCTCCCTAACGTGGCAGAGAGATTTCCCAGGCGCACCGGCAACGCGTCTCGCAGGAAGCGCTGGCGAAGTTTTTCTCTGTCCATCATCGCACACCTCCGAGAATTTTGCGAGTGACCGCATCAACTTGTTGGCGCACCTTCTCATCCTGGATCAGGATATTCCGATTACCCAGTCGGGGACGGATGTTGATGAGCGATTCAAACTCAACCCGTTGTTCATCTGGATACCAGTTCGCTCCCCATAGATCATCTTGCTCGCTGCCTGTTTCAAGAAGCACCGTTTCGCAGTCGGCGTGCATCTCGCCGCCTCCGGCCAGTGTGTGCAAGCGGATATCCACGACAATCTTGACCATGCTCTTGTTTTCCTGGAGCATTTCCTGCATTTGTGTGTGTGTCGCTTTTTCTTTCAACAAATGGATCATCACTCCTCCAAGGGGGGTCTACATCCCGGTATACTTCCTCTGCCACTCGAACAACTTATTCAACGCCTCGATCGGCGACAATGAATTCACATCCAGCGACTTCAACTCATCCAGCAGGGGGCTTGTCTCCGGGAAGAGGGCGGCCTGCTGCGCGGCGTGCGGGTTGATGTGCACCGCCTGGCCGGAGGATTTCTCCAATTCGCGCATGATCTCGCTGGCGCGCTGGATGACCGGGCGCGGCAGCCCGGCCAGTTGCGCCACGTGGATGCCGTACGAGCGGTCCGCGCCGCCCGGCACGATCTTGTGCAGGAAGACGACTTTGGCGTCCGCTTCGGTCACGGCCACGCTGTAATTGCGCACGCCCGGCAGAAGGTCCGCCAGTTGGGTCAGCTCGTGATAGTGGGTGGCGAAGAGTGTCTTGGCGCGCAGTTGCGGGTGGTTGTGGATGTACTCGACCACCGACCAGGCAATCGAGACGCCGTCGTAGGTGCTGGTGCCGCGCCCGATCTCGTCCAGGATGAGCAGCGACCTTTGCGTGGCGTGATGCAGGATGTTGGCCGCCTCGATCATCTCGACCATGAAGGTGGACTGCCCGGCTTGGATCTCGTCCTGCGCGCCGATGCGGGTGAAGATGCGGTCCACCAGGCCGATCTTTGCGGAAGCCGCCGGGACGAAGGAGCCTATTTGCGCCATCAGCACGATCAGCGCCGCCTGACGCAGATAAGTGGACTTGCCCGACATGTTAGGCCCGGTGATGACGCGCACTATCTCGCCCTTCTCGATGGTGACATCGTTGGGGACGAAACGCTCGCCTTGCAATGTCTGCTCGACGACCGGATGGCGGCCTTCACGGATGTCCAGCAGGTCATCCTCCCGGACCTCGGGCCGGCAGTAGTTCCCTAGGGCGGCCGCCTCTGCCAGGGCGGCGCGAACGTCCAGGTCGGCCAACGCACGCGCCGTGTCCAGCAAGCGCGCGGTGGACTTCGCCAGCATCGCGCAGACCTCGTGGAACAGGCGCAGTTCTATCTCGCGGATGCGCTCCTCGGCGTTCAGCACCAGAGTCTCGTATTCCTTCATCTCTGGTGTGATGTAGCGTTCCGCGTTGACCAGCGTCTGCTTGCGGATGTAATCCGGGGGCGCTTTGGCGGCCTGTCCTTGAGAGATCTCGAGGTAATACCCAAATACCTTGTTGTAGCCCACCTTCAGCGATTTGATGCCGGTGCGCTGGCGCTCGACGTTTTCCAGGTTGTTGATCCATTCACGAGCGTGACGGGAGGCCTCGATGACCCCATCCAGTTCGGCGGAGTAGCCGGGGCGGAGGATGCCGGTGTTTTGCAGCGTGGCGGGCGGGTCGTCAGCAACTGCTGATTGGAGGAGAGCAAGTTCTTCGAGGCAATTATCGAAGGTCGGTAAAAAGTGAGAAGTGAGAAGCTCTTCTGCGCCTTCTTTATCTTTGCGTATTACTTCTTCCTTTTTACTTATTACTTGATTTACAACCGGCAGCCGCATCAATGTCTCCCTCATCGCCACCAGATCGCGCGGCTGGGCGTGGCCGGACAGGATGCGGTTGGTCAGGCGTTCCAGGTCGGCCAGCGGCTTCAGCGCGGCGCGCAACTCGGCACGCTTCATCGAGTTTTTGAAAAAGAATTCAATCCCTTCCTGGCGCAGGCGGATGCGGGTGGGGTCCAGCAGCGGCTGGTTGACCCATTGGCGCAGCAAGCGTTTACCCATCGGCGTGACGGTCTGGTCGAGCACACCGAGCAGCGAGCCTTTGCTCTCGCCGCGCAGGGTCTCGGTTAGCTCCAGGTTGCGGCGCGTGGCGGCGTCCAGGGTCATGAATTCGTTCAGGCTGTAGACGCGCAGGCTCGTCAACAGGTTGAGCGCTGCGCCCTCGGTCTCTTTGAGATACTGGATGATGGCACCTGCGGCGCGCATGGCGAGCGGCAGATTTTTCAGCCCAAACCCTTCCAGCGTAGAGGCGCTGAAATGAGATAAAAGGGTTTCCTGGCATTTGCCTGGCTCGAAGCGCCAGGCAGCCCATGGCGTGACGTGCCCGGCGATGCCATTGGGCAGAATGACATTATCGGGGTGGATGATCTCAGCCGGGCGCAGGCGGGCAATTTCAGCACGCAGGGGCGACCCGCTTGCTCCCGAATGGGTGTGGGGTCGCCCTTCCGCTGCCAGGTCAGCCGCCTCTAATTCGGTGGCGGCAAATTCGCCGGTGGTGATGTCCACGTAGGCAATTCCCGCCCTTTGTTGTCCGACAGTTGAACTGTCGGACAGCGAGGCGTCAAGTACGATGGCGGCGAGGTAATTGTTGGCATCGCCGGGCAGCAGGCCGGGTTCCACGATCGTGCCGGGAGTGACCACGCGTACCACCTTGCGCGGGAAGATACCTTTGGTGGGCTGGTCGCCGACCTGTTCGCAAATGGCAACGTGATAGCCCTTCTCGATCAGGCGCGCCAGGTAGTTCTCCACGGCGTGGTAGGGGATGCCGGCCAGCGGGGCGCGCAGGCCTTTGCCGATCGGCCGCGAGGTCAGGACGATGTCCAGCTCGCGCGCTGCGGTCTCGGCATCCTCGTCGAAGGTTTCGTAGAAGTCGCCCAGGCGAAAGAACAGGATGGCGTCGGGATACTGGCGCTTTATTTCCAGGTATTGCTGGCGGATGGGGGTCACATCTTCGGTCATGGTTCCATTTTATGATTAGGAGGCAAAATGGGCAAGAGGTATTTTCAAAGTTGTAATATAATAGAGGCACTATACTCTCACGAAACGGAGGTTTCAAATGGCTGGTGTTACGTACGATCATGTCACAAAGGAATTCGGCAACGTAGTTGCCGTCAACGATCTGGACTTGCAGATCGCGGATAAAGAATTCCTGGTATTCGTCGGTCCTTCGGGCTGCGGCAAGACGACCGCCCTGCGGCTGCTTGCCGGTCTCGAAGAGATCACCAAAGGCACGATAAAGATCGGCGACCGCGTCGTCAACGATGTGCCGCCCAAAGACCGTGATATTGCCATGGTCTTCCAATCCTACGCGCTGTACCCGCACCTGACGGTGTACGATAACCTGGCCTTTGGCCTCAAGCTTCGCAAGACTCCCAAGGAGGAGATCAAACGCCGGGTAGGGGATGCAGCTGAAATCCTGGGAATTACAGAATACCTCAACCGCAAGCCGCGCCAGCTTTCCGGCGGCCAGCGCCAGCGCGTCGCCGTTGGGCGCGCCATCGTCCGTGAACCGAAAGTTTTCCTCTTCGATGAACCGCTCTCCAACCTGGATGCCAAGCTGCGCGTGGCCATGCGCTCCGAGTTGAGCAAGCTCCATCACCGCCTGCAGACGACCTTCATCTACGTCACCCACGACCAGACGGAAGCCATGACCATGGCCACCCGCATCGCGGTGATCAATAAGGGTTTGCTGCAACAGTTGGATACGCCCCAGAACCTGTACGACAAGCCAGAGAAAATGTTCGTCGCCGGTTTCATTGGCTCTCCAGCGATGAACTTCTTCAAAGGCAAACTGCGCAAGGATGGAAATTCGCTGCTGGTTGATTCAGGCGATTTCGCCGTGCCTGTTCCGGGGGATCGCGCCAAGAAATTGCAGAACTACGTGGACCACCCGATCGTCTTTGGCATCCGCCCCGAAGACATCTTCAACCCGGCTTTCACCCCACCCGGCATCCACGCCGAGAACATCGAAGCGAAAGTGGACGTGACCGAGTTGATGGGCAACGAGATCTTACTGTACCTGGTCAGCGGGCCAAACACTTTTATTGCCAGCGTCGACCCGCACACGAATTTCCACATCGGCGAGAAGGTGCAGGTGGCCTTCAACATGGACAACTTCCACCTGTTCGACCCTGAAACTGAACTGGCGATACGATAATCAGGATAGTGTAAACCAACCGCCAGGCGCTCAAGCTCCTGGCGGTTATTTATGTCAGGCCAGGCTCCCACGTTTGGCAGTTAGTCAGGCCAGGCTCCCACGCCTGGCACTGAACGGCATGGGAGCCGCCCCTGTAAATTTGCTTCACGAGGCGATTCATGAAAACCGCATATAAATTGGTGATGCTGCGTCACGGACAAAGCACCTGGAACCTGGAAAATCGTTTTACCGGCTGGACGGACGTAGGCCTGACCGAGCAGGGAATCGCCGAGGCGCATTCAGCCGGGCAATTGCTGCGAGAGGGCGGCTATGCTTTCGATGTTGCCTATACGTCCGTGCTCAAACGCGCCGTGAAGACGCTCTGGATCGTCATGGAAGAAATGGATCTGGAGTGGCTGCCGGTGGTCAATGCCTGGCAGCTCAATGAGCGCCATTACGGCGCATTGCAGGGTTTGAGCAAGGCGGAAATGGCGAGCAAGTACGGCGAAGCGCAGGTCAAGATTTGGCGGCGCAGTTACGATGTCCCGCCGCCGCCCCTGGAGATGGACGATCCCCGCCACCCGCGTTTCGACCGGCGCTATGCCGCGCTGAAACCGGACGAACTGCCGAAGTGCGAATCGTTGAAGGATACGATGGCGCGCGTCCTGCCGTACTGGCACAGCACCCTGGCTCCGGCGGTGAAATCCGACCAGCGTGTCCTGGTCGCGGCGCACGGCAACAGCATGAGGGCGATGGTCAAGTATTTGGATAATTTCTCGGATGAGGAAATCCCGGAGCTGAATATCCCGACCGGCATCCCGCTGGTCTACGAACTCACCGCGGACCTGAGACCGGTTGCGCACTACTATCTCGGCGACGCGGAGGCCGTCCGCAAGGCGTCCGAGGCGGTCGCCGCACAAGGCAAGGCGAAGTAAGACGTTCGGCGAGATGTTATCAGGATCCCATTTTCTCGAAGTAAATGGGTTACTTGTTATTTGTTGGCTCCCCTGGCCCCAAGCCAGGCAATTGCCCCTGCCATCAGCAATGCTAACAGGATAATCACGGATACGGAGACTATGCCTGTAGAGGCAGGTATGCCAGCTTTCGGTATCGGCGTAGAGGTGACCGGGGTGCTGGTCGGTGTCGTAGTGGCAGTAGAGGTCAGCCAGGGGGTCGGCGTGGGGCGGCGGGTCGGGGTCGAGGTGGGCAATGTAGGGGTGGGTGTAAAGGCCGGGCGGATGATCAATTGTTTACCGACATAAAGGACAGAGTTAAGTGCAAGACCATTCAGCCGGAGAAGTTCCTCCACCTGAATCCCGTAGGCAAATGCTATTCCATAAATCGTATCGCCCTTCTGAACAATGTGGATGATTGCCCCATCCGCGTTGGGCGTGTTGGGGATGACCGTGCGGGTTGAGGAGACCGTCCTCCCGCTCGTAGTGGTCCTGTACGCGAGAGACGTACCGCTTGGCAGGGCAGCGTCGAGTGTGTAATAGCAATAGCTCCCTGCACAGGCAACACCTCCCCCAACTTCGGTGAGGTTCGGAGAGAGCATTGTACCAAGGTGAAGATCGTCGCCGGTCCAAGCATTGACCACGAATTGCGCCGACAAATTTGAACCGGCTTGAATATTTTCAGAGAAGTAACCGCTAACAGGATATCCAGCGGCAAGAGCGCGATCTCTCGGTATCTCCCCGTTTGGTCCATAATGTGTACAAGTGCCGATCGAGGCTTGATATTCCGAGTGCGCCTGTGCCACTGCCATCAAGATCGAGTTGGTTTGATAAGCTGGCAACCCATAACTTGCGCGCAAGTCGTTGACAGCCTGGATCAAATCGTATGCGCTGGAAACCTGTAGCGGCTGAGGGAGATTGACCTTTGCCTGCGCGCTTATGGGTGTCAGGCAGGTTGTCAGGAGAAGAAGAAAAAGCATTGAGACAAATGTTGTCAATCTGCGCATACAGGCATTATAACGGTTGATTCAAGTTGTGTAAAATGACATAGTGGACGGCGACATTAATCCCTCTTTTGGCTGACAATACTCACAAATATGTTCCAGACGCCAATCCCAATGCTAGAATATCTGAAGAAGTGTTATGCTTGTGGTAGAAGTCTCAATAATCTTTCTAAGTAGGGAAAAGGGGGGTGTGTGGGGGCAGCGAAGCTGCCCCCACACACCCTCGCTCCCCAAGTTACAGAACAAGTGGCTATGAGTGTGATTTCTATTAACCTTATAGGAGGTGTCTATCATGCGAACGAAATCGTTTGATGTCCCTGCCATGTACGGCGATCATCATGTGAGTGATGTTCGCCGTATTTTGCTTGAAATCCCAGGCGTCGAGGATGTCTACGCCAGCAGCGCTTTCCGGGTTGTCGAGGTGACCTACGACGAAAAAAAGGTCAACGATCTGGAGCTTCAAACCAAGCTGGAGGATGCTGGCTACCTGGGCGAATGGCAGCTTCACGCCGAGTCCGGAAAGGCGGTCGGCACGGACGATGGCGCAGCCGAGTTCATGCGCCACACGGCGGTCTACGAGCAGATCAAGAAGACCGTCAGTTTTTCCCAACAGGTAGCTTACCGGGGGCGCCCGCTCTGGCCCTGCCCAGGGATGGGTCCAATTAGAAGTATGGATGAGGAGAAATAATCATGTCAACCAAGCGAACTGCTCAACAGCAGAGCTCTGATCCGGCGGCGCAGGAGATGCTGGTGCGCGCCGAGGAATTGGGCATCGGCACCGCCTTTACACGCGCCGACGACATGGCTCCCTGCAATATCGGCGGCGCGGGGATGTGCTGCAAGCAATGCGGCATGGGCCCCTGCCGCCTGACCAAAGAAGGGCAGGTGGGCGTGTGCGGCGCAACGCTTGATACCATCCAGGCGCGTAACTTGATCCGTGCCATTGCAGCGGGCGCCGCGGCTCACTCCGACCACGGTCGGGATATGGCTTTTACGCTCAAGGCCGTCGCTAATGGCGAGGCAGAGGGCTATACCATCCGCGATGTGGCGAAATTGCGTATCGTGGCCTCCAGGTATGATATTCCCATCGAGAAACGTTCGCCGCAAGAAATTGCGAATGATCTGGCTGACCTGTATATCTCCCAATTTGGTCAACAGAAGGGCGAGGTGGTGCCGGTCGTGCGTGCTCCCAAGAAACGACAGCAGCTATGGCGTCAGCTTAAAGTTGTGCCGCGTGGGATTGATCGCGAGGTGGTCGAGGCCTTGCACCGCACACACATCGGCGATGACCAGGACCCGGAGCATATCTTGCAACATGCTATACGCGTAGGCCTTTCGGACGGTTGGGGCGGCAGCATGATCGCCACCGACATCTCCGACATCCTTTTCGGCACCCCCGCGCCGGTATTGGGGCAGGCCAATCTGGGCGTGTTGAAAAATGACATGGTCAACGTGGTCGTGCATGGACACGAACCCACCCTCAGCCAGATGATCGTCGCCGCCTCTCAGGACCCGGAAATCATCGAATACGCCAAAGCCGCCGGGGCCAAGGGCGTCCAATTGTCGGGTATCTGTTGTACGGCCAACGAAATCCTCATGCGCCAGGGCATCCCTGCCGCGGGCAATTTTCTGCATCAAGAGCTGGCCATCCTGACCGGCGCGGTTGAAGCAATGGTCGTGGACGTGCAGTGCATCATGCAGGCGCTGGTTGGTCTGGCTGCCAACTTCCACACCAAAATCATTACCACCTCGCCCAAGGTACGCATCACGGGTGCCACGCACATCGAATTCGATGAGCATAAGGCGTTGACCATTGCCAAGCAAATCCTGAAAGAGGCAATTGATAACTACAAGAATCGCGGCAAGACTCACATTCCGCAGATACGCGAGGATCTGATCCCCGGCTTCTCGCACGAATATATCAACTACATGCTGGGCGGTTCTTACCGGGCTTCTTTCCGACCGCTCAACGACGCCATCATGGCCGGGCGCATCCGCGGCGTGGCTGCCATCGTCGGCTGCAACAACCCGCGTTCCACCCAGGATTACCTGCATAATTACGTCGTCAAGGAGCTGCTCAAGCAAGACGTGCTGATCGTCCAGACCGGCTGCGGCGCGATCTCGAGCGCCAAGCAGGGGCTGATGCTCGGCGAGGCCGGGCTGACCGAGGTCGGCGCAGGTCTGCGCGAGGTGTGCGAGACGGTCGGCATCCCACCCGTGCTGCACATGGGTTCGTGCGTGGACAATACCCGCATTTTGACCGTCCTGACCCAGATGGTAGAAGAGGGCGGCCTGGGCGATGACATTGACCAGGTGCCGGCGGTCGGCCTGGCTCCGGAGTGGATGAGCGAAAAGGCGCTGGCCATCGCCGCATACTGCGTAGCCTCGGGCGCGTACGTCATCTTCGGTGGCGCTTCGCCCATCAGCGGAATGCCGGACCGGGTGGCGGATAGTGACAAAGTCCTGCATTATATCAGCCAGGGCTGGGAGAAATTGTATGGAGGCAAGCTGGAGTTCATCGCCGACCCGGACGAAATGATCAAAGCCACGCTGGCTCATATTGATAAGAAGCGCGCTGCGTTGGGCCTGCCGGCCTACGATCCCACCAAGTTTGGGCGTAGTGGGGATGCCCGTATGTTGGAGCTTGAAAAGTTACCAGTGGCTGAACGACGCACGGCGATTTACGGCACGGCAGCCGATTAACGTAGAGGAGAGAAGAAATGTCACGCTACATAGCAACCCGCGCCATGCGTGGCGCAAACGCCCTGGTCACCGAGGCTGAGTTGATGCTCAACAAGGCCCTGGCCGAAAAAGGGCCAGATACCAAGGTCGCTTTCCCGAATACCGCCTATTTCATGCCAACCATCCTGGGTATGACCGGCGCGCAGGTGGAAACGCTCGGCCAGTTGAAACCCATTCTCGAACACGCTCGCGGCCTGCTGCACCCGATCCCATCCACGAGCAAATGGACTCCCTACCTGGGCGAGACCCTCGACAGCGGTATGGCGACGCTGCTCGCCGCCGAGACCATCGAGGGCGTCCGCTTTGTCTACGGACATCAGCCCGAGTCGATGTCTGGTTTCAAGCTGGCCGGAGGCACCTCCTTTACCAGTCCTGAGAATGGCGTGAAGGCCGATGAAGTAGATGCCCTGTCCGGTCATCTGAACGGCCCGATTGATGACATCCGCCTGCGCTCGTGGGGCATCCAACTGGTGGACGGGCGCATGCCCGGTTTCGCGGCCATCGTCGGTTGCGCCAAATCCAACGAAGTCGCCGTCAAGATCGTGCGCGAGCTTCAGAAGCGCAACATCCTATGCTTCCTCTCCGGAAACGTCAACGGCCGGAGCATAATCCATCAATTGATGGAAGAGGGCGTGGAGCTGGGCTACGATACTTATACCGTGCCTTTCGGCACGGATACGATCAGCGCTATCTACGCCCTGGGCTTTGCCACCCGTTCCGCGCTGACCTTTGGCGGTCTCAAGGGTGGGCAGGCGCGTGAAATTCTGCTCTACAACAAGGACCGCGTTTTTGCCTTTGTGCTGGCCCTCGGCGAAGTGGACGACCTGAAATACGCGGCCGCAGCCGGGGCGATCAACTACGGGTTCCCGGTCATTGCTGATACGATCATTCCTGAGATCCTGCCGACCGGCGTGACGACCTACGAACACGTTGTCTCCATGCCATTCGAGCAAATCGAAGGTAAAGATGACCTCGAGAAAGCCGAGCGCCTGGTGCAGAAATGTATCGAGGTGCGCGGCGTCAAGGTCAAGATCTCCAGCGTGGATGTGCCCGTGCCTTATGGCTCGGCCTTCGAGGGAGAGGTGGTTCGCAAGGCAGACCTGCGCGTCGAGTTCGGCGGCAAGCACAGCCGCTGCTTCGAGTACCTGCAGATGGCAAAGTTGGAAGAGATCGTGGATGGCAAGATCGAAGTCGTTGGCCCAGACTTTTCCAATGTTCCGCCGCAAGGTTTTATGGATGTCGGCGTTGTCGCTACGGTGGCCGGGCGGCAGATGCAGCAGGATTTCGAGCCAGTCTTGGAACGCCAGATCCACTACTTTGTCAATGGCGCCTCGGGCATCCAGCATGTCGGCCAACGCGACATCGCCTGGATCCGCGTCTCGAACGCGGCGGCCGACAAAGGCTTCAACCTGGAGCACATCGGCAAGATCCTGCACGCCCGCTTCCACGAGGACTTTGGCGCCATCGTGGATAAGATCTCTATAACGATCTACACTGATCCCAAGCTGATGACTGAATGGTTGGAGAAGGCCCGCGCCGCGTATGACTATCGCAACAAGCGCCTGGCCGACCTGACCGACAATAAAGTGGACGAATTCTACTCCTGTACCCTGTGCCAGTCCTTTGCGCCCAACCACGTCTGCGTGGTCAGCCCGCAGCGGCTTGGACTGTGCGGCGCGTACAACTGGCTGGACTGCAAGGCTTCATTCAGCATCAACCCAACCGGTCCGAACCAGCCCATCAAGCTGGGCAAGCAAATGGACCCGGTCAAGGGTTACTGGGAGGGTACCAACGATTACGCCAAGATCGGCTCGCACGGCGTGGTCAACGAGGTCGCCATGTATTCCATCATGGAGAATCCCATGACGGCCTGCGGCTGTTTCGAGTGCATCGTGATGTTGATCCCGGAGGCCAACGGCGTGATGGTCTTGAGCCGTGAGGATACGAGCATGACGCCGGCCGGCATGACCTTCAGCACACTAGCTGGCATTGCCGGCGGCGGCCTGCAGACGCCGGGGGTGATGGGCGTTGGCAAGTTCTATCTCATCAGCCCCAAGTTCATCTCGGCCGAAGGCGGCTTCAAACGCGTCGTCTGGATGAGCAGCGTGCTCAAGGAGACCATGGCCGAGGAATTCAAGGCCGTTGCCGAGCGCGAAGGCGACCCAGACTTGCTGGACAAGATCGCCGACGAACGCAATGCCACAACGGTGGATGAATTGCTGGCCTGGGTGGAAGCGCACAACCATCCTGCGATGGCGATGGATCCGATGTTCTAATATGCCGCTCACCCGCTCTCGCACCCTCGTCCGTGACCTGATGCAGGTTGGCGTGGCAACCGTCCCGCCGGAGACGCTGATAACCGATATTGCCCGCTTGATGCTTGAAAAAAACCTGGAAGCGGTTATAGTATTAGATAAGGATGAAGGTCACGCCCTGGGTGTGGTCGGCCAGGAGGAGTTGGTGCAGGCTTATGCAAGAATTGGCTGGGACAGCAGTTCAAAGGATGTCCCAACTGCGGCAGATGTGATGCGGGAGGGCATCCCGCAGGTCCCGCCCGACATACCCTTGACGGCCGCGGCCCAGATGATGCGCGATCAAAATGAACGCACATTTTTCTTGATGCACCACGCCGGAGGCGTCATCTATCCGGCCGCCTCGCTTTCGTACCAACATGTTTTGCGTCACCTGGCTGCACAAGACGAGGAAGATTTGCGCGGATTGGGCGTGGAGGCGGAACGGAAAAATCCAATCGAGGCATTCGTCGAGCGCAGAGACGAAGCGAGGCGCAAAGCAGGTTCGAAGCAAGCAAAGTAACGAGGAACGAGAAATGAGAGACAAGGCGTCGCTTATCACTCGTTACTCATCATTTATCACTCATCACTCCTGAAAGGAGAGGACACTATGCCAATTGAAATCCCCAAAGATAAATGGCCCGGGAAAATTCGCACGGTCACGCTAGGCGCGATGGCTGCCGAAGGGGGCACCCGGGCGAAAACGATTACAGTAGGAGGTGAAGGGACGCTGCCGTTCATGCACTTCGAAACGCCCATGCCCAACCGTCCGGTGATCGCCATCGAGATCAAGGATCACAAACCGGATGACTGGTCGCCGCTGCTGGCGGAGGTCTGGGGCGAGGCCATGAACGATCCGGCCGCCTGGGCCAAGGCCGCCGAAGCCGCCGGCGCGGACCTGATCGTGCTGGCGCTCAGCGTCACCGGCCTGGATGGCAAGCCGACGAAGCCGGAAGCCGCAGTAGCCGCGGTCAAGGCAGTGCTCGGCGCGACCGGCCTGCCGTTGATCATATTCGGTCCAGGCCAGGCTGAACTGGACAATGAGCTGCTCGTGCCTGTCTCCGAAGCGACCAAGGGCGAACGCCTGGCGCTCGGCATCTGCGAGGACAAGAACTACCGCACCATTGTGGCGACCGCCATGGCTAATGGACACCTGGTCACAGCGCGCACGCCGATGGACGTGAACCTCTCCAAGCAGTTGAACATCCTGATCAGCGACATGGGCATGCCCGGCGACCGTATCATCATGGATCCGACCACCGGCGCACTCGGCTATGGCATCGAATATGGCTATTCGGTCATGGAGCGGCTGCGCATGGCTGCCCTGCAGGGCGACGCAATGACCCAATCGCCGATGATCGTCACAACCGGCTTCGAATCCTGGAAGACAAAAGAAGCCAAGGTGGGGCAGGGCGTACCCGAATCGTGGGGCGATTGGAAAGAACGCGCAATCAACTGGGAAACGCTGACCACCGTTGCGCTGCTGGAATCGGGCGCCGCTATTGTCGTCTTACGCCACCCGGAGAGTGTCAAGCGGGTGAAGGCTGCCATCGAGGAGTTGATGGTCGCAGCGTAAAGCGTGAAACGTAAAACGTAATTACGTTTTACGTGACTGCGACAGAGGAGACACAGCTATGGCTCTATCAGGTATTCAAATTTACAAACTGCTTCCGAAGACAAACTGCAAGGAATGTGGTTTCCCAACGTGTTTGGCCTTCGCCATGAAACTGGCGGCCAAGCAGGCTGAACTGTCCGCTTGCCCGTACGTGAGCGAGGAATCGAAGAAACAACTGGCCGAGTCATCCCAGCCGCCCATCCGCCTGATTTCGGTCAAGGTGGGCGGATATGAGGTCAAGGCTGGCAACGAGACGGTGATGTTCCGGCACGAAAAGACCTTCTTCAACCGGCCAGGCATTTTCGTAAAAGTAAAGGCTAGCGAAGGCGAAGAGGCGATCAAGGCTAAAGTAGGCGCGGCGGACGCTTTCAAGGTCAACTATGTCGGCATAGACTTGACCGTGGATGGATTCGCGGTCGAGGCCGATGGCGGGGATTTCAATGGGGTAGTAAAGGCCGTACGATCTGTGACCAAACGCCCGTTGATTCTGGTCAGCAAAGATCCAGCAGTGCTAGGAGCCGGCCTGGGCGTCTTGAGCGGTGAGAATGCACTGCTCTATGCTGCCGATAGCTCCAATTGGGAGGCAATGACCGAACTTGCCAAGCAGCATCACGCCTCGCTGGCGGTCAGCGCGGAAAGCCTGGATGCACTGGCCGACCTGACCGAGAAGGTCAAGGGCAAGGGGTTGGAGGATATTGTGCTCGACCTGAAATCCGCCAGGCTTGGTCCGCACCTGGCGCTCTCTACCCAGGTGCGCAGGCTGGCGCTCAAATCCAACTTCCGGCCTCTCGGTTATCCGGTCATTACCTTTGCCGAAGGTGGGGATGGACGCGACTCGGTTGTCGCCGCGCAGGCCATCGCCAAATACACCGGTTTCATTGTCCTCGACCGCTTCGCCCCGGAATTGGTCTACCCGCTGCTTGTTCTGCGCCAAAATATCTATACCGACCCGCAGAAACCCATCCAGGTGCAGCCCGCCATCTACGAGATCAACAATCCCAAGCCGGAAAGCCCGGTGCTGGTGACCACGAATTTCAGTATTACCTACTTCTCGGTCGCCAACGAGGTCGAAGGCTCTGGCCTGCCGGCTTGGCTGGTGGTCTGCGATGCGGAAGGGATGAGCGTACTGACCGCCTGGGCGGCCGGCAAGTTCGACGCCGAGCGCATTGCCAAGACGATCAAAGGCTTCAACGTTGCCGACAAGGTCAGCAAGAAGCGCGTGGTGATCCCTGGCCACGTGGCTGTCCTTTCAGGCGAGCTGGAGGCAGAATTGCCCGATTGGGAGATCCGTGTTGGGCCGCGCGAGGCGGTAGACCTGCCAGCGTTCATGAAGCAGGCTTTGTAGGTATATAAGTAGACAAGTACACAAGTAGACAGGTACTTGTTTGATGTACCTGTCTACATGAACCATGGAACACACCCTCACCTTCACTGGCGAAAACATCAACGCCATTGTCAAAGTCCCAACCAACACGTTGTTGGCGGACGCCGCGCATCTGGCGGGAATTGACATCGGCCAGCCATGCGGCGGGCAGGGACGTTGCGGACGTTGCATCGTCCAGGTGATCGCGGGTGGGAACGTGCGCCGGCGCAGCTCCTTGCGCCTCTCTCAAGAGGATATTGCCCAGGGATATGCGCTGGCCTGCCAGTCGGTTGTGGAGGGCGATCTACAGATTACAATCCCGCCGCAGGAGAAGATCGAACGCCACCTGACAACGGATCGAATCGCGTCCGATATTAGAGTGCCGGATGGTTATGATTTTACCTGGTCGCAGACCATCCGGCGCGTCCGCCTGAACCTCAATCCGCCCAGCATGGACGATCAGACAGATGACTGGAGCCGGCTGCAGACCGCCCTGCGAACGAAAGCGAAAATAGAGCAGATTAATTGCTCGATTGGGCTGCTCCGTCGCATCGGACCGGTCTTGCGCGAATCAGATTGGAACGTGACGGCCATCCTCGATATAGCGCCGGGCGATGCTGGGGTGCCGGCCAGGCTGATTGATCTGCGACCAGGTTTTGGGTCCGAAGAGGACCCGCTCTGGTCAGCGGCAATTGATATCGGCACCACGACAGTCACAGTCTGGCTGGTGGATTTGGTCACTGGTCAGGTCAAGGCGCAGGTGGCCGAATATAACGGACAGATCGCACGCGGCGAGGATGTAGTTTCCCGCATCATTTTTGCCAGTAAGAATGGCGGCGCGGACGAGCTGCAGCAGCGCGTGGTCAATACCATCAATGGCCTGATCGAGCTGGCCTGCAGACGTGTCAAGGCAAAACCGGAGCAAGTGGTCAAAGCCACGGTGGTAGGCAACAGCACGATGACGCATCTCTTGTTGAAGATCCCCGCCGCCAGCATCCGCCTTTCGCCGTTCATCACGGCTGTCAACCATCCGCCCCTGACCACTGCTCGCGAAGTCGGGTTGAATCTCTGTCCCGAGGGAACGGTGGATTGCCTACCAGGAGTAGCCAGTTACGTGGGCGCTGACATAACGGCGGGTGTGCTTTCGAGCGGCATTAGTGTGACCGAAGAAGTTACGTTGTTCCTGGATGTGGGCACCAACGGCGAGATGGTATTGGGCAACCGCGACTGGATGGTGACCTGCGCCTGCTCGGCCGGCCCGGCCTTCGAAGGCGCGGGCGTGGTGGACGGGATGCGCGCAACCGAGGGCGCGATCGAAGAAGTTTGGGTCAACAACGAAACCTACGAACCGACTTATCGCGTCATCGGCGGCGGCAAGCCGCGCGGCATCTGTGGAAGCGGCCTGATTTCCCTTCTGGCGGAGATGTTCCTGACCGGCGTTTTGGATAAAGCGGGAAACGTCAACGTGGATTTGAAAACGCGGCGCGTGCGCGAGGGAGATCATGGCGGGGAATACGTCGTCGCCTGGGGTACCGAGACCGAACACGGCAAGGATATCGTTATCACCCATGTGGATATTGATAACCTTCTGCGCGCCAAGGCCGCCATTTACGCCGGTTTTACCATCCTGGCTGACCAGGTTGGGGTTCCGCTGGAGAGTGTTGCCAAAATGTTGATTGGAGGCTCGTTTGGAAAATACATCAACGTCGAAAAAGCCGTACAGATTGGCCTGTTGCCGGATATGCCCTGGGAGCGCTTCGAGTTCTTGGGAAACACTGCCGTCCGAGGCTCGTATTATGCATTGTTGAGCCAACAGTCACGTGGGCGTGTGGCCGATATTGCTCAGCGGATGACGTACATCGAACTTTCGGCGGATAATACCTTCTATGAGGCTTTTATGTCGGCCATGTTCCTGCCCCATACCGATATGGGCCGTTTCCCGACGGTGGAGGCAGCATTGCATAAAACGTGAAACGTGAAACGGGTGTACGAAAGGAGAGTTTATGTTGCCAGACCAGATCAAAAATTTCCGCGAGGTCATCACACTCAGAGATGGCGTCTATGTTCTCCTACGGCCTTTGGACAAGGATGATAGCAAGCTTCTGGAGGAACTCTTCCATCCACTTTCAGACGAAGACTTGCGCATCTTCCGCAGTAATGTAAAGGATGCCGAGGTTGTTCAGGCTTGGTGCAAGGATCTGAATTACGATGAGGTTCTGCCGGTCCTGGCGCTGGTAAAAGACCGCGCCGTGGGACTGGGAACCCTGCACTTCTTCCACGGGGCACGGCGTCACATCGGCGAAGTCCGCATTTTCCTTGCCAAGGATTTCCGCCGGCGCGGCTTGGGTATGAAATTGGTGCATGCCATGATCGAACTGGCCCGCAAGCAAGGCTTGAACATCCTGATCGGCGATGTGCTTGCAGACCAGACGAAAGTCATTCGCGCCTTCGAGCAATTGGGCTTTAGAGTACAATGCACTTTGGAAGATTACTTCATGTACCCGGACGGCGATTGCGCGGACATTGTCTTCATGACCTTACCATTGAAGAAAAAGATCGAAGAGTTCTAACTCAATTTCCAGTGGCTTGCCGCTGGAAAAAGGAATTTTTTCTAGCCAACCGTTTCGACTGGCAAGCCGGTTGAAACACCATAAGTGAGGAGGTTGCTATGTACATCATTGGAGAAAACATTCATATTCTTGCGGATAAAGTCAAGGAAGCCTTGACCAATAAAGACCGCGAGTTCTTCATGGACCTAGCCGTCAAGCAGGTCGAGGCGGGGGCAAAATGTGTCGATATCAATCTCGGCCCACGCAAGAAAGACTGGGCGGAAGTTTTCCCCTGGATGATTGAGACGGTCGAGACGGTCATAGATGTGCCGCTTTCGATTGACACCACTAATCTGGACGGCATGGAAGCCGCGCTTAAAACCATTAAGAAGGCGCAGCCCATCCTGAACTCCACGTCCGCCGAGCCGGAACGGCTGGAGAAAGTACCAGCGTTGGCGAAGAAATACGGCGCCAAGGTCATCGCCCTGACCATGGCATCCGCCGGGATTCCGATCGCGGCGGAGGATCGCGTCAACATTGCTGTGGAGACACTCATCCCGCGGATGATGGAACTTGATTATCCGATGGAGAATCTCATCATTGACCCACTAGTGCTCACCGTCTCGGGCTGTCAGGAATACTGCCCCCACTGCATCGAAGCAGTACGCACGCTACAATATGCCTGGGATCCAGCACCGAACATTTCGGTTGGCTTGTCCAACGTCTCTAACGCAGTACCACCGGAAGGTCGTCCGCTCATCAACCGCGTCTATCTGGCCATGCTGATGGGCGTGGGCCTGCAGATGATGATCGCCAACCCGCTCGACCAGAAGCAGAACGATGTCATCAAGTGGATCGAAACGAAGGATACCTCATCGTCGCAGGCGCGTCTCTACAACAAGATCGCGGAACGCACCACTGCTAGCGAGGAACCTCAATATGAAGACTTCGACATGTCCGACCCAGAGCAGGCCGCCATCTGGAAGACGGTGCAGATCCTCTTGAACAAAGTCATCTATGCCGAAGGCTATCTGAATCAGTGATCGGTGGGTAGGTCGAATGGCATCGCTTGCTGGTTATTGACACACATTTATCAAGGAGAAACTTATGTCCGAAGAAAAGATGAACGTCGAGCAGCTCTTGGCCAAGGCGACCAAGCCGGCTGCCGACGCCATGCTGCTTCACCCGTTCTATCGCGGAAAGGTAGAAACCGCGCTCAAATGCACCGTACGCGATTTCAACGATTTTGCCATCTGGTACACGCCTGGCGTCGCCGCGCCTTGCAAGGCGATCGCGGCCAACCCGGAATTGGTATACGAATATACCAACAAGTGGAACACTGTGGCCGTGGTCAGCGACGGCACCCGCGTCCTGGGTCTCGGCGACATCGGCCCCAAGGCGGGTATGCCAGTCATGGAAGGCAAAGCCCTACTCTACAAGTACCTGGGCGGGGTTGACGGTGTTGCCATCATGGTCGGCACCAAGGACCCGGATGCGATTATTGACCTGGTGTTGAATCTGCAACCCGGCTGGGGCGGCGTGAATCTGGAGGATATCTCGAACCCGAAATGCTTCTATATCCTCGACACACTGCGCGAAAAGGCCGAGATCCCCGTTTGGCACGACGACCAGCAAGGCACGGCCACGGTCACACTGGCGGGGCTGATCAATGCTCTCAAGGTCGTTGGCAAGAAGATGAGCGAGGTCAAGATCACCTTCATCGGTACCGGCGCTTCCAACGTGGCTATCTCGCGTCTGATTTTCGGTTGGGGCGCTGATCCTGCCAAGTGCCTTATGGTGGACAGTAAGGGTATATTGGGTAAACATCGCAAAGACCTGGAAATGCGCAAAGCAGAATACGTGGACAAGTGGAAGCTGTGCAACATCACCAACGCCGAAGGCCGTGAGGGCAATATTCCAGACGCAATGAAGGGTGCAGAGGTGGTTATCGCCCTGTCCAAGTCTGGGCCGGGAGTCATCTTACCCGAATGGGTGAAGGGCATGGCCAAGGATTCTATCCTTTTTGCCTGCGCCAATCCCGTACCCGAGATCTGGCCCTGGGAGGCAATGGAAGCTGGCGTAGCTGTGATGGCAACGGGGCGTTCTGATTTCCCCAATCAGGTCAATAACTCGCTGGGCTTTCCAGGCATCTTCCGTGGCACGCTGGATGTGCGCGCCCGCACCATCACCGACGAGATGTGCTTCGCGGCTGCCCAGGCTTTAGCCGATCATGTTGGCGACAAACTCGATCACGAGCATATCATGCCAACGATGGATGATTGGGAGGTATTCCCACGTGAGGCGGCGGCCGTAGCGGTGAAAGCCATTGAGCAAGGTTTAGCTCTCAAGCCGATGACTTACGATGAAGAATTTGAAAATGCTACCAATATCATTCGGCGCTCACGCCAGTTGACCAAGATGATGATGGAACAGGGCTTCATCCCCGAAGCGCCGGAAGGTGAAAAGCCGCCCGCGGTAGACGTGGAAACGGTCAAATCCGCCTATTAGCATGAGTAGAGGTGTCGGTTGATGGGATGTTCATCGAAATGGCGTTCGCGCCTATGTCACAGATGGTCGCCGATCTTGTCAAGCTGGACGAGCGCGGCCGCAGTATCGTGGACTGTGCCAACCGCACGAATGTGCTTGACATCTTTGCGACCACCAATGTCACTGAAACTTTTTCCGAGCAGGTGCTGGGCGCTGTCGGCGAAGGCGCGAAGGGCGCATTAAGTGATTACGAATACTTGTTGCTGACACTATAATAGTTTTAGGGCGGATGGCTAACCCGTCCGCCCACTATCAGTTGTGAGGAGGTGCTCTATGCCCGTATTTACTCCTGGACGGCGTTGGCAGCCGGCCTACTATCCTTTTAAACATGAGACATTTGGAAACCGCCTTCTGGAAACCACAGAGCTTGTTGTAAAGGGGCCGCTCTGGGGCTGTCGCATGTGCGGGAACTGCCTGCTGCAGGAAACGGCGTTCATCTGCCCGATGGAATGTCCCAAAGGCTTACGCAACGGCCCATGCGGCGGTTCCACAAGGGAGCATTGCTATGTGGACGAGACGCGCCCTTGCATCTGGTATCGCATCTATGACCGTGCTTTCTGGATGGGACGCCAGGAAATGCTTTTAGAAGTCCTCCCACCCTTGGATTGGAGCAAGACCGGTGGAGAGACCTGGGGTGATGTGGCACACCAGTTGAAGGAAGTTGGAACCGGAAAATTCATCTCTGGCATGTTCTCGAAAGAACCAGCGAAGCGTGCCGAGGCCTGGAGTTCGGTCTTCCGCCCGGTCCGCCAGCCGGACTGGTGGCAGGGCGATGCCGAATATCATGCCCCAAAGTCCGCAGAACCGGCCTCGGAACTGGAACGGCGTTTGAAGGCGGGCGAGTTTGTGGTCACGTGCGAGGTCGCCCCGCCGATGACCGTTTCCACGAACAAATTGGGCAGTAATATTGATTTGGTCAAACCCTATGTGACGGCGGTTAATTTCACCGATTGTCCCTCGGCCTCGCCGCGTATGTCCTCGTGGGCATGCAGTGCATTTGCTGTTCAGCGTGGGGCCGAACCAGTTATGCAAATTGCAGCCCGCGACCGCACCCGCGTCGGCTTGCAGGCCGAAGTGCTCGGTTCAAATGCTTTGGGCGTGCGAAATATTTTGTGCCTTTCCGGCGATAGCATGAAGCTGGCTCCAGAGCCGCGCGGTCGCATGGATATTGTTGACCTCGACGCGGTGCAAATGCTATGGGTCCTGCGGCGTATGCGTGATGAAGGCAAGTACCTGGATGGCCGGGATATGAAATTCCCACCCAAATTTTTCCTGGGATCTGCCGCTTCTCCGCTGACTTCTGAACCGAAATTCCAGGCTTTGCGTGAGCATAAGAAATATAATGCCGGTTCGCAGTTCTTCCAAACCAACCTGGTCTACGATGCCGACCGGCTGGATGACTGGCTCAACGAACTGGCCAAGCGTGATATTCTAGAAAAAGTTTACATCCTGATCGGCGTCACTCCGCTCAAGAGCTACAAAGTCGCCAAGTACATGAATGAAGAAGTACCGGGTGTGACAGTTCCGGATGTATTGTTGAAGCGGATGGAAGCTGCCGGCGACGGCGCGGCAGAGGAAGGCGTGAAAATTACGCTGGAATTGATCGAGAAGATCAAGACCAAGCAGGGTGTGAACGGTTTCCACATCATGGCGGTCGGCTGGGAAGAGATCGTGCCACGAATTGTGACCGAGGCAGGCCTGCTGCCCAAGGGGTTTGTCCCACCCGCGCCGAAAGAAGCTGCTCCGGCGAAGGTCTGAACCTGTGTTTTGGTAGTGTCCGGAAGACACCCGGTGCTCTTCACGGCATCGGGTGTCTATGTTATATATCATGCCTGATGAGTTTTGATTGCACTGCCAATGACTTAAGATGTTACCCTCACGAATTCCCTCTCTTCGCTCCGTCGTGCTTGCCGAAACCGGCCAGGATTTACATCGCTGCCAGGGCTGCCTGGATTGTGACGCGATTCCCGCCGAAGATACGGATATTTCGCTGGGAAGCCTGATCCAGTTGGCATTGCTGAATGACGAGGAAATATTGACCAGCCGCACCTTATGGAGTGACTCTATCCTGGAATCCGCGCACTCAGCGTGTGCAAGGAATCTTGATTTAGCGCAGATTATTCTGGTCTTTCGCCGTGATGCACTCAAGAGGGGATTGAGAGAATATTCTCGCTGAGAGAGGTAAAAAGGTAGTATGTCGCAAGAAATACGAATTGATGCTTTGCTGCCACAGGAAATGGCGACGCGCGCTGAATATGTCGGCGTGCGCAAAGCAGAAGCGCCTGCACTAACCCTGTTTGCCTTGTCTATCATGGCTGGCGCGTTCATCGCTCTTGGTGCGGTCTTCGCCACCACTATTTGGGCAGGTACAGCTACCGATTGGCCTTATGGCGTTTCGCGTCTGCTCGGTGGATTAGTATTTTGTCTGGGCTTGATCCTGGTTGTCGTCGGTGGGGCGGAGTTGTTTACAGGTAACAATCTTATTGTCATGGCCTGGGCGTCCGGAAAAGTCAGCACGCGGGCATTGCTCCGCAACTGGGGGATTGTTTACGTCGGCAATTTCATCGGTTCGTTTGGCACAGCAGTGTTGGTCTTCCTGGGTAGGCAGTATACGGCTGGTGGTGGGGCGGTGGGGGAGATGGCCTTGAAAATAGCTGTGGGGAAAGTGAACCTGGGGTTTGTCCAGGCTCTGGCACTCGGCGTGTTGTGCAATTTGCTGGTTTGTTTGGCCGTCTGGTTGACCTTCAGTGCACGCAGTGTCGTGGATAAAATTTCTGCGATCATCTTCCCGATCGCGGCGTTTGTCGCGGCCGGCTTCGAACACAGCGTCGCCAATATGTACTTCGTTCCATTCGGTTTGCTCATCAAGGCTTTCGATCCGAGTTTTGTTGCCACGGCTGTTGAGCATGGGATAGAGCTTTCGACATTGACCTGGAGCGCATTTCTCGTCAAGAACCTGATCCCGGTCACAGTCGGGAATATCATTGGCGGTGCCCTGTTGGTGGCTGCCGTCTATTGGTCTATTTTTCTGCGTCGCAAAGAAAAGTGATCGAAAAGGATACCACTATGAAAGCATACGTTTTGATAAGCATTCGTACAGGCGAAGTCCGTGATGTAGTTCGCCAGTTGAAAAAAATCGAACAGGTCAAAGAAGCCAACATGACATTTGGTCCTTATGATGCAGTTGCCATTGTCGAATCGAAGGATGTCAATGATTTAGGCCGCACCCTTGCGACTCTCATTCAGCCCATCCCTGGCATCCTTGAGACACTGACCTGCCTGGCGGTGGAAATCTGAGCTGTATGTCGAATTCGCAGCAGCAACTGGCCGGACGCGTCGAGGAGTTGCGCCTTGCCTTGCGTGAGAAAGGCAATCCGCAAAACCTGGCGTTTCTCAGCGGAGGTGAATTTCACGAGAAAGGGAGGAGTGAATTTCGCCTGCCACTTTTCGGTAACTCGGTTAGCGTCTCGTATCCGGATCTGGTAGCCTGCGACGCCCAAACCGGCGTATCTCTGCCCGTGGCGACTCAAGCGCTCCTGCTCTATTACCTGAATACTGCGGATGGGACTCCACTGGAGGGCCGGTGGATTGCCTTTGCCGAGTTGCCGGATGGTCGCTTTTATAATCAAGCATTTCAAGGCTATACCGGTCAGGAGTTGGCGCGGCATTTTGGCAACGATCTGGGCACCTTTGAACGCACAGCGCGCAAAATGGATGGGATGAAACTGGGTTACAGCGATGCGTCCTTTGCCTTTCACATCCTTCCGCGCGTCATGCTGGCCGTTGTTCACCATCTCGGCGATGAGGATTTCCCGGCAACCTGCCAAATCCTGTTCGACGCATCGGCCTGCCACTACCTGCCGACTGACGTGTGTGCCATCCTTGGCAGCATGTTGACGAGGAAGTTGCTCGTTTGATGACGTTGCGAGTTGCTGCTGCACCTGCTGCAAGTGCAGGTGAGCAATCTTCGCCATCGCGAGGAGATTGCTTTGCAAAGCTTGCCCTGAACCTGTCGAAGGGTGCGCTCGAAATGATACGTGGTTACCAATGCAAAAAGAACCCTACTTCACGTCCGAAACCATCCATGCCAAAGCGCAAGGCATGCTGGCTTTAGTCAGCGAATTTCGGCGCAGGCACGAAAACATCCGCTTTCAACCCGAGCGCGCTGCGCTGCTGGTGTTGGATATGCAGGATTATTTCCTGCGCGCAGACTCCCACGCCTTTATCCCCAGCGCGCTGGCCATCCTGTCCGGTATCCAGTCGCTTATAAAGGTTTTTACTGCCCATGAGCGGCCTGTCATTTATACGCGCCATGTCAACACGCCCGAAGACGCCGTCCTGATGGCGAAATGGTGGCACGAGTTGGTCCGCCCGGACGTGGCAGGGAGCAAGATCGCTGCCGGATTGGATGTCTCGCAGGGCAAGATCGTGCGCAAGAGCCAATACGACGCTTTTCATGGAACTTCCCTTGACGCTGACTTGCGCGTCAGAGGGGTGGGGGAGGTGGTTATCACTGGCGTCATGACGCATCTTTGTTGTGAAACCACGGCGCGCTCGGCTTTTACACGCGGCTTCGAAGTTTTTTTTACCATTGACGGCACCGCGACCTATACGGAGGCCTTTCATCTCGCGACGCTGCTCAATCTTTCGCATGGCTTTGCCGTACCGGTTTTATGCGAAGAAATTTTCGAGGCCTTCGAAGATGTTGGAATTTAGTAAATTGCGCATAGCCATTAACACAGACCAAAAATCACACCTAACAACCAAAAACACATGACCAACCCCAACATCCTCATCATCGGAGCCGGGCCAGCAGGGCTTACCGCTGCTATTCAACTCAAACGCTTAGGTCTCGCGTCCGTTCTTTTGGAAAAGGACAGCGTGGGTGGGTTGCTGCGCAATGCCAACCTGGTCGAAAATTATCCGGGTTTTCCTAATGGCATCCCTGGCCCAAAATTGATCGCATTGTTCGAAAAGCAAATGCGAAATATCGGCGTCGAGGTGACTTATGGGGAAGTGGTAAAGTTGGATTTTATTTATGACCGGTTCACTGTTGAGGTAGGGCGGGTTTCCATACCCGCTGCCCAAGGGCGGACAAGATACCCGCCCTGCGTTACCACCGCTGGGCTGCTCCAACCATATCATTATGTCATCATCGCCACTGGCACCAAACCAAAAGCCATTCCCATCGAAATTCCACCGCAGGCGCGGGATAGGGTTTTCAGCGAAGTTTACCCAGTGCTTGAGGCGCGTGATAAACACATCGTTGTCATAGGCGCAGGGGACGCGGCGTTCGACTACGCGTTGAATCTAGCAAGGAAAAATGCTATCACCATCCTGAATCGCGGCATTGAAGCCAGTTGTTTGCCATTGCTCTGGGAACGGGTGCAGAAAACGCATCGGATCACGTATTTGGCGGAGACCACCGTCAGCGGGGTGGAAGCCAACGAAACGGGCAGCCGACTCAGGGTCCAGTGCTTGACGAACGATCCAACTGGTCACCGTTCTCTGGTCACTGATTACTTGCTCTTTGCCATTGGCCGCGAACCACAGACAGATTTCTTGTCTGAACATGTCAAAATGCAAGCACCCGCGCTCATCGAAAGTGGTAAACTCTATTTTGTTGGCGATGTCCACAACGGCCTGTTCCGCCAGACGGCGATTGCCGTTGGGGATGGCCTGCGGGCCGTCATGCAAATTTACGAGCAAATGTCATTGCGAGGAGCATAACAACGAAGCAATCTCCTCGCAAGCGGGGATTGCTTCGCTTTGCTCGCAATGACAGGCTGGATGGAGGAATTGTTTTATGAAAGTTTTTGCGGTTGCGGGGTCATCTGAAGTCGCCACCGTCTACATGGCCGTTATGGGCCAGGGGCAGCTGATCGAGTTCGTCGAGGCGCTGCAGCCGCCCTACAGCCGCGACGAACGCTGGATCATGATGGTGTCCACGTTGTTCGGCTGCCCGGTGAAGTGCGCGATCTGCGACGCGGGCGGGCATTACCAGGGCAAGCCGTCAGCCGGGGAAATCCTGGCGCAGATTGACTACATGGTGCGCCGCTGGTACCCCGATGGACGCGTGCCCGCCTCGAAGTTCAAGATCCAATTCGCTCGCATGGGCGAGCCAGCCTTGAACATGGCCGTGTTGGATGCGCTAGAGGACCTTCCGCACCGCTACGACGCGCCGGGACTGATGCCATCCGTCTCGACGATAGCCCCGCATGGCAGGGAGGCTTTTTTCGAGCGATTGATGGAGATCAAGAACCGGCTGTACGCGAACGGACGCTTCCAATTCCAGTTCTCGATCCACACCACCGACACGGCAGTGCGCGATCAACTGATTCCGGTGCGCAAATGGGACTTCGGCCAGATGGCCGCTTACGGTGAGCGTTTTCTCCATCCCGGCGACCGCAAGATCACCCTCAACTTTGCCCTGGCAGAGGGGATGCTGGTCGAGCCGGAGGTTTTACTGCGCTACTTTGATCCAGCGCGCTATCTGGTCAAGATCACCCCCGTCAACCCAACCTGCCAGGCGGTCAAGAATGGACTGGCTTCGTATATTGATCCACATCAGCCTGAAAGCCGGAATGGCGTGGCGCAACTGTTGGCCGAGGCTGGTTATGAGGTGATTGTTAGCATCGGCGAGGTGGTTGAGAATCAGATCGGCAGCAACTGCGGGCAGTATGTGTTGAAATACATGGAAAGTCGGCAAGCGGTGGACGGCGGTTACTCATATGCCGTGGAGGCTGTGAGGAGCGCGTCATGAAACTGGCAATTACCGGTAAAGGCGGTGTGGGCAAGACAACCCTGACTGCGCTGTTGGCGCAGGTCTACGCGGACGCGGGCCGCGACGTTCTGGCCGTGGATGCGGACCCGTCGCCGTGCCTGGCGGGGGCGCTGGGCTTCCCGGAAGAACTGCGCGCAAAACTGCATCCCATCGCTGAGATGGATGAACTCATCGAGGAGCGTACAGGCGCCAAGCCCGGCACGGTGGGCGGATTCTTCACCCTCAACCCGCGCGTGGATGATATCCCGGAGCGATTCAGCGTCGTCCACCGCGGCGTGCGCCTCTTGGAAATGGGCAGCGTGGACATGGGCGGCTCCGGCTGCATCTGCCCAGAATCGGCCATGCTCAAGACACTTTTCACGCACCTGCTCTTCCGCAAAGATGACGTGCTGCTGCTCGACATGTATGCTGGCGTGGAGCACCTCGGCCGCGCCACCGTGGACTTCGTGGATGCCATGCTGGTGGTGGCCGAACCGACGCGTCGCAGCCTGGGTACCGCCGCGCAGATCAAGAAACTGGCGAATGACATTGGTTTGACGAAATTATGGTTGGTAGGGAATAAAGTACGCAACGATGATGAAGCCAAATTCTTGGGAGCCGAGACGCCCGGTCTACCGGTGCTGGGCTTTCTACCAGCCGATTTGAAGGTGCAGGAGGCGGACAGGTTGGGGATACCAGTGTATGATCATGTGCCGTCTCTGAAAAGGGCGGTGGGAACGATGGCAGAAATTATAGAAAGTAGCACGAAATAAATCCACCACAAAGTACACAGAGTTCTCTTCGTGTCTACAAAGGAATCTAGAGACTCTGTGACTTTGTGGTGAGGTGAATAGGAGATTTTATTGTTATGACAACCACCATCGCACTTGCAGGTAAAGGCGGTGTGGGTAAGACCACCGTCGCTGGAATGGTTATCAAGTATCTGGCGCAGAATCAAACTGGCAGTATCCTGGCCATTGACGCCGACCCCTCCAGCAACCTGAACATGGTGCTCGGCCTCGACCTGGAATGGACGGTTGGCGACATCCGCGAGGATATGCTCCAGCAGGTCAAATCGTCGCTGGTGCAGGGCGGCGCTGCGATGGGGTCGTTGCCCGGCGGAATGAACAAGCGCGATTATCTGGAATACCACGTCCGCTCGTCACTGGCGGAGGGAAGCCGCTTCGACTTGATCGCCATGGGGAGAGGCGAAGGGACGGGTTGTTATTGCGCGGTCAACCACAATTTGCGCGAAGTGGTGGATGGTCTCAGCCGCCATTACGCATACGTGGTGATTGACAACGAGGCCGGCATGGAGCACCTCTCCCGCCGGACGACGCGGGATGTGCAGCACCTGCTTATTGTCAGCGACCCGACTCAGCGCGGCCTGGTCGCCGCGCAGCGGATTGCAGACATGAGCCAGGAACTCGATATCCACATCGAAAAATCCTATCTCCTCCTGAACCGGCTGAACGGCGACACGCCTGCTGAATTGCAAGCATTTATTGACAAACTAGGCATCCCGCTGCTGGGTGTCATCCCTGCCAACAGCGAATTGACTTCTTTTGAATTCTCCGGCAAGCCGCTGGTGGAACTTGGCGATGAGTCGCCCGTTTATCAATCCGTAGCCGGGATGATGCAAAAAATCCTGTGAAAGGTGTCATTGCGAGGAGTGACACTTGCACTTGCTTTAGGTGCAGGTGGGCGACGAAGCAGTCCCCTCGTGGCATGGAGATTGATTCGCTCCCGATGGTCGCTCGCAATGACAAATTGATGAATGGACATCCTTTTCATCACCCACTTCATCAACGGCTTTCTGATGATTGCCATGCCCATCGGGCTGGCCATCTACCTGACGCGCAAATTCAACCTGGGCTGGCGGCTGTTCTGGATTGGTGGGGCGACGTTCATTCTTTCGCAGATCGGTCACATTCCTTTCAATTGGGCGGCGACTGTCATCCTCAACCGCACACCGCTGGTGAACTGGTCACAGGATGCCCAACGGGTCTTCAATATCATCTTCCTCGGCCTGAGCGCCGGGCTGTTCGAGGAATTCTTCCGCTACGGCATGTACCGCTGGTGGGCCAGGGACGCCCGCTCGTGGGGCCGGGGTCTGTTGGCCGGCGCGGGCCATGGAGGGTTCGAGGCAATCATCCTGGGGGGGCTGGTGCTGTACGCCTTTATCCAGATGGCCATTGCCCGCAGCGCGGATCTATCCACGCTCGTGCCTGCCGAACAATTGGCGGAGGCGCAGCAGCAGGTTCAAGCATATTGGTCGCTGCCCTGGCACTACTCCCTGCTCGGCGCGGTGGAACGCCTCTTCGCCATTCCTGTTCATCTCATGCTTTCGCTGCTGGTGATGCAGACCTTCGCCCGCAGGCAGGGATGGTGGGTCTGGCTGGCTGTCGCTGCACATGCAGCCTGGGATGGCGCGCTGGTATACCTGGCAAGTATGGGACTTTCGGTTTATGCGATTGAAGGCGCGGCCGGCCTGGTCGCGGTTATCGCTGTCGTTGTCATCTTCCTCCTGCGCCAGCCGGAGCCACTGAGCGGAGCCGAAGTGCCTGACCTCGCACCTGCTCCGGCGTCCGTGACGGGGTTTACGACCAAGCCGGTCGAGGAGACGCCGGAGAATCTGGATAAAACTCGTTACCAGTAGGGCGGGTTTCTTACCCGCCGATGGCGGCGGGAATGGAATCCCGCCCTACATTACACAAGGAGCGGAGATTCCCACCAATGGCGGCGGGAATGGAATCCCGCCCTATATTACACAAGGAGCGGAGATTCCCGCCGATGGCGGCGGGAATGGAATCCCGCCCTACATTACACAAGGAGCGGAGATTCCCACCAATGGCGGCGGGAATGGAATCCCGCCCTACATTTTGCAAAAGGCACAATGATCCACACAGAAAATCTGACCAAGAAATTTGGCACAATTTTGGCAGTGGAAGGCCTCAGCCTGGACGTGCGCGAAGGCGAGGTGTTTGGCTGCCTCGGTCCGAACGGCGCCGGGAAGACCACCACAGTGCGCATGTTGACCAGTCTCATCGGGCCAACCAGCGGCTCGGCGACGGTCAACGGCTTTGTCCTCGGCAAGCAGGATACCGACATCCGCCGCACGGTGGGCGTGCTGACCGAGACTCCCGGTATGTACGATAACCTGTCCGCCGAATACAACATGCAGATTTTCGCCGAACTGTACGAGGTGCAGGATGTCAAGGGGCAGGTCGAGAAGTACCTGCGCATGCTCGGTCTGTGGGAGCGGCGCTTCGACTCCGCCGGAACATTCTCGAAGGGCATGAAGCAGAAGCTGGCAATTGCGCGTGCGCTGTTACATGAGCCGCGCATCCTCTTCCTGGACGAGCCGACTGCTGGGCTGGACCCGGAGGCGTCCCATCTCGTGCGCGAGTTCATTGCTGAACTCAAGAAGGAAGGGCGAACGATTTTCATTTGCACTCACAATCTGGACGAGGCCGACCGTCTGTGCGACCGCGTCGGTGTGTTCAAGACCCGCATGCTGGTGGTAGACACCCCCGCCAACTTGCGCGCATCCGTTTTCGGGCGGAAAGTCATCTTCCACTTGCGAGCCGCGGACGAGGGTTTGGCAAGCGCCGTGCGGAAGTTGCCGTTCGTGCGCGAGGTCAAAGTCGTCGAGAACAAGTTGCTCGTCAACGTGGACGATCCCGAAATCTACAATCCGAATATTATCCGCACACTGGTCGAGGCGGGCGCGGACCTCCAGTTCGTCGGCGAGCTGCGGCATTCACTTGAAGATGTATATTTGCAGTTGGTGAAGGCTGCTTGAAAGTGGTGTGTCATTGCGAGCGAAGGTCGAGTAGCGAAGCGTATTGAGACTGAGCGAAGCAATCTCCTTGCCTGCGCGGGGATTGCTTCCCTTCGACAGGCTCAGGGCAGGCGTCGAGAAAAGCATGCCCTGAGCGGAGCGAATGGGAGCACCCTCCTCGCAATGACACTCTGAGGTGACTTATGAACAAGATCAAAACCATCATCCGCAAAGAATGGGCCGAAGTATTCAAGAACCGCATGGTCATCTTCACGGTGGCCTTCCTGCCATTGCTGATGACGGCCATCCCACTGGGCATCATCTTCGCCACGCGGGACGCCTCGACCGGGACAGGTGAGGCGGTTGATAGCCAATTGCCATCCGAGATGACCCAATCCATGTGCCCGCAAGGCCTGAACGGCGCGGAATGCTTCCAGGTGTTCATGGTCAGCGAATTCATGATGATGTTCATGATCGTGCCGGTGGCTATCCCGGTGACAATCGCGGCTTATTCCATTGTGGGCGAGAAGACCACTCGCAGCCTGGAGCCGCTCCTGGCGACGCCCATCACCACGGTGGAGCTGCTGATCGGCAAGTGCCTGGCAGCCGTCATCCCGGCCGTCCTGGCAACCTATGCCGCGTTTGGGATATTCGCGCTCGGCTCGTGGCTCATCGTGGCGAACAAGATGCTCTTGACGGCGCTGCTGGATGCCCGCTGGCTGATCGCCATTTTCATTGTCGGGCCGTTGCTGGCAGTGATGGCGGTGGCATTTTCCCTGATGATCTCCTCGCGCGTCAGCGACCCGCGCGTGGCGGAACAGGTCTCGATGGTTATCATCGTGCCGGTGCTGGCCGGGTTCTTCGGTCAGATGGCTGGGCTATTCGTCCTGAACAAGCAGGTGATTTCGGTCGTCGCGGTCGTCATGCTGGCGCTGGACGCGCTGCTGGTCTATCTGGCGACGCGCCTCTTCCAGCGCGAGTCCATTCTTACGCGGTGGAAGTAAACACCCCCGTGTCAAAGCGAGCCATCCTGCCTGCGCAAGTGCCGCCCTGGCCTGGCCACCACCTGTACCTGCGTCAGGTGCAGGCAGGGCAGGCGGCGAAAAGCGCCTCGCAATGACACATGAAAGGAAGCGGCGTGATGAAATTTCGAATCGCTCTATTGTTTGCCATGACCCTCAGCCTGCTCGCCGCGAACGCAGCTCTCGCTCAGACCGAGGAACTGACCCTCTCCTTCTCGCGCGACTTTGGCTACTCCTCCGGCACCGGCGACATCCAGGGTACGTTTTCGATGAAAGTCAGCGGGCCAGCCGACCTGGCGCGCGTGGAATTCTACATTGACGATGCTAAGATAAGTGAAGATAGCGAGTCGCCCTTCCGCTTGCAATTCACCACGGACAATTATCCCCTCGGTCTGCACGAGATGTTTGCCATCGGTTACACGGCGGATGGGCGCGAATACCGCTCAAAGGTGGTCAAGGCCAATTTCGTCAGCGCGGACGAGGGCTGGCAGGCCGCTGGCAAGATTGCCATCCCTTTGATTACGGTCGTCTTTGGCGCTATCCTTTTGTCGGTTGTCGTTCCGATGTTGATTGGGCGCGGCAAGCGCGAAGAACTGCCGCTCGGCGCGGAGCGCAAATATGACTTACGTGGCGGCGGAATCTGCCCGAAGTGCAAACGTCCTTTTGCATTGCACTTTTGGAGCCTGAACCTGGGATTCTCGAAACTCGACCGCTGCCCCTACTGCGGAAAGAGGAGCGTGGTGCGCGCTTTATCGCTGGCAAAACTGCGCCAGGCTGAACAGGCAGAATTGGAACAGGCCGAAGGACATGTGCCAGAAATTTCGGAAGAAGAGAAACTCAAGAAAGAATTGGACGACTCTAAATATCAGGGAATGTAGTGAGCAAGTCCCGGTTCCTTGAAGGGACCGGGTGCTTCGTTTAACAGGCTTGTTCCAGAATTCCCACCAACTCTTGCTCGGTCAACTCGACCGGATTCCCTTTCATGCTGCTCGATTTCTTGGACGCTTCGAGGATGGCTGGATAAGCGTCGGCGGTCAGACTATAATCTGACAGAGGGGGAATGCTCACCGCACGGATTAGATGATGTACCCACTTGATCCCGTCTTCAGCCCTCGCCAGGGCATCCCCAGTCAGGATGTGCGCAATTTCGGCGTAACGAGCCAGGGCAGGGGCATCGGGCAGGCGCGACTTCAGCGCGCGGACATTCGCTTCCATCACGAACGGTAATAACCGGGCGCAGACCGCCCCGTGCGGTGCGGGAAACATTCCCCCAAGCACACTGGCAAATCCATGCACGGCCCCCAGCCGGGCATTGGCGAGCGCCATCCCGCTGAACAGGCTGGCCAGCGACATATCCTGGCGCGCATCTTTATCCTCTCCTTCCTGATATGCGCGCAACAGGCTGCGCGCCGCGCGGCACATCCCTTCGCGGCAGACAGCATCCGTCATCGGGTTGGCGGCGTTCGAGATGAACGGCTCGATGAGCTGGGTCAACGCGTCCAGGCCAGTTGTCGCCGTTACGGAGGGCGGCAAGGGATAAGTCAGTTCCGGGTCAACGATTGCCAGCCGTGGCAGCAGAAAGGGGCTGCGCAGGCTGACCTTGATCTTGTACTCCGGCACGGCAATCACGGCGTTGCGTGTCACCTCAGTCCCGGTACCTGCGGTGGTCGGAATAGCGATGTAGGGTGCTGATGGCTGTTCCAGCGGCTTGCCCTGGCCGATGACTTCCAGGTACTCGAAGATGTCGCCCGGATTGGTCAGTAGCGCGGCAATCGCCTTGCCGGCATCCAGGGAGCTACCGCCGCCGATCCCGATGACCAGGTCGCAGCCGTCCTCTCGCGCCGCCCGCAATCCCTCCAGCACGGCTGCCACAGTCGGCTCGCCTACGATGGGATAGGGGAGGGCTTCCACGCCAGCGGCGCGCAATTGTTCGACCAACGGCGTAGTGCGTTCGAGAGATCCCACCACCAGGGCGCAGCGGCCAAACGCCTGGGCTGCCGGGGCTAATTTGGCGCAAGCCCCCGGTCCGAAAATGATGCGGTTGGCAGTCGCAAACTCGAAGCGCACTCTACCAATCCTCCTCATCCGGGAAAACGTTGGCGTAAATCGTGCGCGTGCGCGGCTCGGCCAGCATAGGCTCAGCGATTTCCCGCCAGCGGTTGTAATGGGCGGTTTCCTTGTGCCTGGCCGGGTCGTCGGCTGTGCGGTAGACTTCGACCAGCACGAAGCGAGTCGGATCGTCTGCCTGCTGGATCACGTCGAAGCGGGCGACGCCCGGCTCCTGGAGACTGTTGCGAGCATTCTCCAGCGTGCAGGACTTGAAAGCCTCGATCTGGTCAGGTTTGACGTGAACTTGAATGTGGACAATATACATGGCCTGCCTCCATTTACCCTTGGCGCAAATGCGTTGTTGTTTGCGATAGGACCTCAAATACCCGATCAGCAATTTCCACACTGGTCGAACCAAGCCCGCAGGCGGGGACGAGTAGACTGCGCTCGTTGAACTCTGCGGGCCGGATCGTCACGCCGCGCGCCGCGGCTTTCTCGGACACCAGCAGGATTCCTTCTCGGAGGCGTTTTGCCAGCCCCTCGGCAGTGACGCGGTAGATCTCCTCGTTGTTCGGCACGATACCCCAGGCGACCGCGCCGCCGCGGTCGAGGAAGGCGCGCAGTTCAGCGGGATACAGTGCCAGGTTTTCGATGTAGCCGTAGGCGTCCAGGTTGAGGATGTCCACTTTGGTTGCCAGCAGCACGCCCCAATCGGTGTTAGCGCAGCAATGGACGCCCGCCAGCGCACCTTCGGAGTGGATGGCGTCGAAGACTTCGTCCAGCATGGCGATGACCTGCTCGCGGCTCAAGCTGATGAAGGCCGAGCCGAACGAGGCCATGTAGGGTTCATCCACGAAGATGATGACATTGGGGCGCATGGCTTTGAGCTGCCGCACCTGCCAGCGGGCGATCATGGCCGCGTTCTTGAGGATGGTATCCGCCAGCATTTCGTTATACAGGCTGGAGCGCAAATCCTGGTCGGTGACAGTCAGGCCGAAGGAGATGGGGCCGGTCACCTGGCCTTTAGCCCAGGTGTGTTCCGGTTGGGGCGACGCATGCGTCGCCCCTACGCGCAATGTTTCCAGCATGGCGAAAAAACCAGCCGCGTACTCAGGCCGCAGGGCAAAAGCATTCACATCATCGGCCAGGAAGGGCGTGTAAAAGGCCTCCAGCGCGGGCGTAATGTCGGCGCGCGTGTCAAAGTAGATCTTCTCTTTCGCCGCGTCCTCGACGATTGCAGGCAGGGTGGGGGAGTACTGCACGTACATGTTCTCGCGGAAGGTGCGGCGTGGCAACTGCGGCCAGGCGGGCGCGTCGAGCTTGGCAGCTAGTTTGTCAGTGAGGCCGTTTAGAGTGAGGTGGGGGACGCTCCCGACGTGGGTGGTTGTGTAGTTGAACTTCGTCATGGGTTTCCTTGAAAATGTTTGGTGAAAGTATTCAATCTTCAGTGGAGGTGAAGTATTCGGCTTTTTATTCGCGGACTTGCAAGGCTTCGGGATTTGAGAACTAATCGGCTTTGGTAATCATACTTCCTAGCAGTCTGCCTAATTCCTCACACGTGGCTGTCCGTGAAGTTGCCTGTTCACGATCGAGATAACCGCAATCAAAGGCGATGCTAATCCAATGTTGTGTTTCCATTTGTTCGCCATCTGCGTCTACAAGTTTATTGATGAAACTTTTCTCATACCATCGTTTTGCCCATGCCTCCGCAATTTGCGCCCCAATCGAACGCGATGAGCGACGAATTTGGTCAGTGAGTGAATACATCTCTTCGCGGGGCAATGTTTTGGTAATCTCGAATATTTCCAGAGCGAGTTGCCGAGCCTTTTGATACACGATCAACTCGCGAAAACTCTTCGCGTGTGGCAACTCGCTCATAGCTCACCTCACTGTAAATTGAACACTAAAAACTGAACACTATTTATGCAGGTTCTTCGCCGCCACAAAGCTCAACCCCTTCTCCGTCAGCGCCCAGGCGGTCTTGTTGCAGGCATCCACCTTATCCATGAAGTTCTGCTGCAGATTATCCCAATCGCCAGAATCAATTACCTCCTGCTTCTCGCGGAAGTAATCCAGGATGTCGGAGGGGTGGGCTCGGGCAGAATCGACCTCTGGCCCGGCGCCTTCGTGCTTGGCGGAGATGTTTGCCACGTGGTCAGCGATCTCCAGCAGTTCGGCGCGGCGGTCGTAGGGCTGGATAACGATGGATTTCCACGTCTCGGTGATGTGATGCTCGAAGCGTACCACATTCTCGAAGCCGAGCGCCTTGCGGAATTGGGCGGTCAGCTCCATTGTCTCGTTGTTGATCGAGTTCGACCAGTTGAAGCCGATGAGCGGACTTGTCCCGTCGTCGCGGCTGAAAAGTTTGGCGGCGATCATGATCCACAGCGCGTGATAGGGGTTGTCCGAGCCGAAAAAGACCGAGATCTTGAATTCGATATCCACGCCGATGCGATGCAACAGGAAGCCAAGCAAAATCGTCCCTGCATTGAAGTTCAATACCTGACGCAAACCATAGTTGGTGTAGTAGTAAAGATATTCATCCAGCCATTGCAAGGCGTGCTCGTTGGGCTGGCCAATGCCCCCGAAATAACCGGTGATGGTCTCTGGCCCGCCCAAGTGAGGATTGGAGCCGTCGGTGCCCTTGGTATCCAGCGTCTCGACGAACGAGGCGCCGATGATGTTCAGCGCGGCGACGATGGCGGGCAGGTCGCCATCCGCCTCGGATTCCTTCATCTTGCGCACGGCGATGAAGCGACCCGGCACCAGCGTCTTGTCTTTGATGGCGCGCTCGGCCATGACGCGGATCCAAGGGAAGTATTGCAGCGCGCTGACCTCCAGCGTCACAGCGAACTTGTCTTTGAAATGGGTGGCGGCGGCCTTGTCCCCCAATACCTTGCGTCGGTAATCGGCGACCGAGGTGAAGGCGCCTTTATCGCGTTGTTCTAACAGCCAGGTCAGATCGTTGACATATTCCAGCGTGCCGGCCTTGATCCTGGTCAATAGGTTGGGCAGCTTGCGCGCATGGTCGGCCTTTTTGTTGATCTCCTCCGGCGTTCCGTATTTGGCGACCACGGCCAGGAAATCGTTCATCACGCGCGAATCCGGGTCGAGCAGGACGGCGTTGATGGAATCGAGTCTTTCGTGCGGAATTGCCAGCAGGGAACGTAGGTTTTTGTCCATAATTCTCCTTGTTTTCTTGTGTCGTTGCGAGCGCCGAAGGCGCGAAGCAATCTCATCACAGTTTGGGGATTGCTTCGTCGGGTCTCGATACCCCTTCGCTTCGCTCAAGGTACTCGACCCTCCTCGCAACGGCACGATTAATCCACCATCTTCTTGAGTTCTTCGAATTCCTCATCCGGCATCCCGAACCAGTTCTCTGGCTGCGGGAACTGCTTGCCGATGACTTCGTCGTGGTAGGCTTTCAGCCCGTTCAAGATGACCTCTCCAGCGTTGCCGAAGACTTTCGCCATCTTCGGCTTGAAGCGCGGGTATAGGCCAAACATGTCATGATAGATGAGCAGTTGACCGTGTGCGTGCGGCCCGGAGCCGAGCGACATGATGATGCAGCCCTCGGCGCGCTCGGTGATCAGTTTGCAGAGGCGGTCCGGCACCATTTCGAGCAGGATGGCAAAAGCCCCGGCTTTTTCGAGCGTCTTAGCGTCATCCACGATCTTCTTCGCCAGCGCAGCGGACTTGCCTTGCACGCGAAATCCGCCCAACGCGCTGACGGATTGCGGCGTCAGCCCGAGGTGACCGATGGCTGGGATGCCGGCATCCACGATGCCTTTGATGCGGTCGGCCATGGCAGAGCCGCCCTCCAGCTTGATGGCGTCACAGGCAGCCTCGGCCATGAAGCGACCTGCGTTGCGGATAGCCGTCTCGACCGAGGGCTGGTAGGTCATGTAGGGCATGTCGCCGATGACGAAGGCTGTCGTCGCGCCGCGGCGGACGGCTTGGCTGTGGCGGATCATATCCTCCATCGTCACCGGAAGCGTGGATTCGTAGCCGAGCATGGTCATGCCCAGGCTGTCGCCGACCAGGATCATCTCGATGCCGGCCTGCTCTTGCAGGTAGGCGGTGGGGTAGTCGTAACAGGTCAGCCAGGTGATCGGTTCACCGTCGGCGACCTTTTTGAAGAGATACGGCAGGGTGATTTTCTTGCGGGGATGGGGTTGTTCGGGCATGGTTCCTCCTTGTCATGGAAAATAGCGATAGATGTCTTTCCGGTGCAGGAATCGGACGAAAATCAATTTGCCTTCAGCCGCAATCAATCCAAGCCGATAATTACCGACACGGATTCTGTAGTAGCCTTCCCCGCCTTTGAGTTTTTTGATGTTTCCCAAGTCTTGCGGAGTCTTCACCATTTCAGCCTGTGCAATCACCGCCGCGACCTGTTTCCTGACAGATGTTTCTTTGACTTTGTGCACATCCTTGAGAAAACTGGCGCGGAATTCGACTTTCATGGCTATTCCCCCAGCGCCTTGAGTACTTCCTTCTTGCTGACGGCGTAAGTGGATTGTCCTTCCCGTATGGCATTGACCAGCCCGGCCTCTTCAATGGCTTCGGCGAAGATCTCCGAAAACAGGTCGCGCCGTTCTTCGAGAAGTTCTAGCATGGCCTGTTTGAGCAGGTCCTTCAGGTGGGCATCATTCGCTGACAGGGTGGTCATGGCTTTGCTCCTTGTGCGCTATGATTATACAACAAAGTCAGATTCTACTTGCGCAAGATGCTGATTTCCTCTACAATCAAGCCAGTCGCGATGACTCCGGTCCGCTTGAGCGGACTTCGCAATGATTAGCCTGGGACTTGAGTCCCAGGCGGGCGCGGATGGGGAGCTTGCCATGCAAAAGAAAAAGAAAATCATTCCTCTCATCTTGATCTTCGTCGGCCTGGCGCTGCTGTTGGGGGCGTTATTCTTTTGGATTGACACCCTGACCTCCGCTGAACCAGCCAAATTGAGCGAGTCAATCCGTGATTGGTTGACATTGTTCCTGGGGTTGGGAGCCAGTCTCAAAGGCTGGATGGATTTGTTCAAGAAGGAGAAACCCGCGCCGGCCACCAAGATCAAAGTGACTGGCGGCTCGCCACAGATCTCGACGGGCGAAAATGACCGCAACCTCCAGGTACAGACATATATTTTCAAACAGGTTATTCAGGGACAAGAAGCACCACCTTCAAGAGATTATCTCCACCAACTCCCCCCTCCTCCCGCCGACTTCACGGGGCGCGCAGACGAGATCGAGCAACTCCTGGCCGCCCTCTCGGACGGCAAGCGCGCCGCCATCAGCGGGCTGAGCGGCATGGGCGGGGTGGGAAAGACCGCCCTCGGGCTGGCCGTAGCGCAGCGGCTGTGCGTGCAGTTTTTCGAGGCGCAGATCTTCCTCGACCTGAAAGGCACCAGCGACCCGCTCGCGCCCGCCGAGGTGATGCGCCACTTGCTGCTCTCTTTCTATCCCACGGCCGACCTGCGCGCCCTGGATGATGTTCACCTCGCCGCTTCCTACCGCGACGCGTTGCATGGCAAAAAAGCCCTGCTCTTTCTCGATAACGCCCGCGAGGCGGCGCAGGTCAAGCCGCTACTCCCGCCCGAGTCCTGCTGCCTGCTGGTTACTTCGCGCTGGCATTTTTCCCTGCCGGGGCTGAACCCCCTGCGCCTGGACGTACTGAAACCCAAAGACGCTGAAGACTTCCTGCTCGAACTCTGCCCGCGCCTGGGCGCGGCCGCCCCCGAACTGGCTGCCCGCTGCGGCTGCCTGCCGATGGCCCTGCGCATCGCCGCCAGTTTCCTGGCCTGTAACGAAGATTGGACGCCCGCCGAATACCTGCAGCGCCTGGCAGAAGGACGCAAACGGCTGGAGGCGCTCAAATCGCCGGACGAACCCGACCTGGACGTGGAAGCCGCCTTCCGCCTGAGTTACCTGTGCCTGCCGGAAGCGGCGCGCCAGCGCTGGCGCGCCCTGGGTGTCTTCCAGGCCTCCTTCCGCCGGGAGGCGGCGCAGGCGCTCTGGGAACTGGAAGAAGACCCGGCGCGCGAACTGCTCACAGCCTTTCACAACTACAGCCTGCTCGACATTCTCCCTGTTCTCCCCTCTCCGCCTGGGAGAAAGGACAGGGGTGAGGTCCGCTACCGCCTGCACGACCTGCTGGCCGAGTACGCCCGCCAGGAAATGATACCGGAGGAACTGGACGAAGCCAGCCTGCGCCACGCCGAGTACTTTTTTGCCGTGTTGGGAGATGCCGACGGCTTGTATATAAAAGGAGGCGAAAATATCCTGGCGGGTCTTTCCCTCTTCGACGCCGAATCGGCGCACATCTACGCCGCGCAGAAATGGGTGGCTGAAAATGCTGCCCGAGGCGGGCGGGTGGCTGAATTGGCGATGTTGTATCCCGATGCCGGGGCAAATTGTCTCATCCTGCGCTTGATGCCGAAACAGTGGATTGAATGGTTATCCCCCGCCATCAGGGCTGCCCGCATCCTCAAGCGAAAAGACATGGAAGGCGCCCATCTCGGCAACCTGGGGAACGCCTACTACAGTCTGGGCGATGCCCGCCGGTCGATCGAGTTTTATGAACACGCGCTGGTCATTGACCGCGAATCTGGCGACCGGCGCGGCGAAGGCGCGGGCCTCGGCAACCTGGGGAACGCCTACGCTGCCCTGGGCGACGCCCGCCGGGCGATTGAGTTCCACGAACAGCAACTGGTCATCGTGCGCGAAATCGGCGACCGGCGCGGCGAAGGCAACGCTTTGAACAACCTGGGGCTGGCCTACTACAGTCTGGGCGACGCCCGCCGGGCGATCGAGTTCTACGAAAAATCACTGGAAATCAAGCGCGAAATCGGCAACCGGCACGGCGAAGGCAACGCCCTTGGCAACCTGGGGCTGGCCCACTATAGTCTGGGCGACGCCCGCCGGGCGATCGAGTTCTACGAACAGGCCTTGGTTATTGACCGCGAGATTGGTGACCGGGGCGGTGAAGGCGTGAACCTCGGCAACCTGGGGCTGGCCTACTACAGTCTGGACGACGCCCACCGGGCGATCGAGTTCTACGAACAGGCATTGGTTATTGCGTGCGAGATTGGCGATAGGCGTAACGAAGGCAACTTGCTCGGCGACCTGGGGAATGTCCTGTATGGATTGGGTGAAAAAGAGAAGGGGATTTCGTTGATGAAACAGGCGCTGGCGATTCATGAAGCCATCGAATCGCCTCACGCCAAGTGGGCGCGGGCTAAACTCAAGGAGTGGGGGGCGTAGGGCATAGACTTCCGAAGTCTTGGAGACTTCGGAAGTCTGCGATATAATAGTTTCATCATTCAACTATTCGCCTTGGCAACTATCAGACCATAAAGGTCTCCGAGACCTTTAGGGTCTCTAGCTGGGAGGCCGCTATGACAGAACAAGTACAAGTCAACGCAGTTATCGAAAAATTCTGGGAAACCGTCCCTCCCGCCTGGCACGCCACGCGCGCCCAAATCCGCAAGATGGCCGCCGAGATTTTCCACCTGACCGTCGAGCAGTTCCAGGTGCTGCGCCGCATTCGCAAGGGGATTGACTCGGTCAGCGCGCTGGCCGAGGCCAATCGCACCAGCCGCTCTTCGGTCAGCAAGGCGGTGGACGCGCTGGTCAACAAGGGACTGATCTCGCGCAGCACCGACGCGCACGACCGCCGCCACATCCACTTATCCTTGAGCGGGGAGGGGGAGCGCGTGCTCAGCGCCATCTATGCCGAGACCGAAGCCTGGCTGGCGGCGCGCTTCGCCCGTCTCACCCCTGAAGAACTAGACGAAACCCTGCGCAGCCTGGATCTCCTCCGCATAGCTTTCGCAGAAGATTGAATTTTCGTATCATGCAAAAGCAATCCCCATGAAGACGAGGAGATTGCTTTGCCGCATGCCCTTCGACTACAGGTCTCGACACCTGCACTTGCGTGCGGTGCAAGTGTACGCCGGAAGAGCACCGGCTACTCGACCCTCTACTCCCTGACCTAGCCCGCCACCTGTGCCTGCCTGTCCTGGCGGCCAGGCCAGGGCGTCAGGTGCAGGCAGGGCAGCGGCTCGCAAGGACAAGATACTGATTACTGAACACTGATAACTGATGACTTACCTGCTCAAACTCCGCTCCTACCTCAAACCCTACCTCTGGCCGACCCTGTTCAACCTGACCATCCTGCTATCCATCACCGGCCTCTCGCTGGTGGTGCCGCGCATCCTCCAGGGCGTGATTGACCAGGGCTTGAAGGCCGGAGCAACGGCTTTCCTAATCCGCTCGGCGCTGATTTTGCTCGGCATCGGTATAGTTACAGCCGCCCTGAACCTGGTGCAGAACTACCTGACCAGTTGGATTGCGGCCCATGTCGGCTATGATCTGCGCAACGCCATGTACGACCATATCCAATACCTGCCTTTTGGCTATCACGACCATGCCCAAACCGGCCAGTTGATCTCTCGCTGCATCGAGGATGTGCGCTCCATCCAGGATTTTGCCGGTGGGAGCATCATCCAGATCATCCAACTGGCAGTCCTGACGGTCGGCGTGGTGGCGGTCCTGGTTTCCAGCAACGCCTGGTTGGCGCTCATCGCGCTCCTGCCGCTCATCCCGATGGTGATGATGACGACCGATTTCGGCCAGCGCATCACGCGTCTCTTTTACGACGTGGACAACAACCTCGGCGACCTCTCGGCCCGCTTGCAGGAAAACGTGACCGGGGTAGAGGTGGTGCGCGCCTTCGCCCGCGAGCCATACGAGATGGCTCGCTTCGACCAGACCAACCAGGCTTACTTCAAGTCTCGCATTACAGTCATCAGCGAGTGGTCCAAGGTCATGCCCACTACCAACCTGCTCATCGTCATGGGCACCATTTTGATCCTCCTGTTTGGCGGCGGAATGGTGCTGCGCGGTCAGATGACGGTCGGCCAACTGGTGGCTTTCAACGCCTACCTGCTCATGCTCTCCACGCCGGTCCAGCAACTGGCCTGGCTGGTCAACGGCATGGGAGAAGCGACGGCGGGCGCGCGGCGTGTCCTCGAAATCCTGGATTATCAAGCCGAGATCCAATCCCCACCGGATGCGGTCTCGCTCCAGACCTTGAGCGGACGGGTGGAATTCCGCAGCGTTTCGCTGCGTTATCAGGACGAAAAGACCGATGCGCTCCTGAACGTTGACCTGCGCGTCAAACCGAATCAGCTCATCGCCCTGATCGGTCAGACTGGCTCCGGTAAGACCTCGCTGGTCAACCTGATCCCGCGCTTCTACGACGTGACTGAAGGCGCCGTGCTGGTGGACGGCGTGGACGTGCGCCAGGCCGACCTGGTCTCGCTGCGGCGGCAGATCGGTATCGTGCTGCAGACCTCGCTCTTGTTCTCCGATACCATCCGCGAGAACATCCGCTATGGCCGGCCCGACGCCAGCGACGAGGAGATCATCCGCGCGGCAAAAGCGGCGCAGGCGCATGAATTTATCACGAAGATTACCGATGGCTACGAAACGCTGGTCGGCGAGCGCGGCGTAACGCTGAGCGGGGGCCAGCGACAACGGATCGCCATCGCCCGCGCCCTGTTGATGGATCCGCGCATTCTCATCCTGGACGATTCGACTTCCTCGGTGGATACGCAAACAGAAAAGCTCATCCAGGAAGCCCTCGACCGGTTGATGGAGGGACGCACCACCTTTGTCATCGCCCACCGCCTGGCCACCGTCCGCCGCGCCGCCCTGATCCTGGTGATGGAGAACGGTCGCATCGTCCAGCGCGGCAGGCACGAGGAGTTATTGGCGCAAGGCGGGTTGTACAAAGAAATCTACGATTTGCAGCTCTCCCAGCAGGGCAGGTTTTTAGATGAAGAGACGGAGTTGAGTGAAGTGCTGCTTGCTCGTCAGCGTGAATTGGATAGCCTGAAAGGCCGCCGTTCAGCAGATCGGTCGCTATCATGACCACCATCACACCTCCCACCTACGTCACCCAGTCCGAGGAGCTATACGATAAGGGCGTCAACCCACAAACCGCCCGACGGCTGGTCGCATTCACCCGTCCCCATGCAGGTCGGCTGATCCTGGCGGCCTTGCTGATGCTCGGCGCCTCCGCCGCCTCGGTGGCCGGGCCGTACTTCATCAAAATCGCCATTGACAGCGGTCTGACCGTCGGCAACTTTGACATCCTGCGTTACACTGTCCTGGCCTACCTGGGCGTTTCGGTGATCCAGTGGTTTTGCACCTACTACCGCGTCAACATCATGGCCTGGGTCGGGCAGGCGATCATCTACGATCTGCGCAAAAGACTCTTCGCCCACCTCCAGGAACTCTCGCTCGGCTTCTACAGCCGCTACTCGGTCGGGCGCGTGATCACGCGTGTCATCAACGATGTGGAGACGCTGCGCGACTTCCTGACCTGGGCCGTGCTGGCCATCACGCGCGACGTTTTCACCCTGGCTCTCATCCTCATCGTCATGTTGGACATGAACCTACGCTTGGCCCTGCTCACCTTCAGCGTGCTGCCGCTGATGGTGGCGATCACCATCCTCTTTCGCCGCGCCTCGCGGGCCGCTTACCGCAAAGTGCGCGCCGCCGTCTCGTGGGTGAACTCGGTGCTGGCGGAAAACGTCAACGGGGTGCGCGTCGTCCAGGCTTTCTCACGTCAGAAGCGGAACTATGAACAGTTCCGCGATTATGTCAACCGCTACTATCTCGAACGCGCGGTCTTCGCTGTAAAGATCGCCTCTTTATTCAGCCCAGGGGTGGACATGCTCGGCGCAATTGCCACCGGCCTGGTTGTCTGGCTAGGAGGTACGGCGGTGCTCGGCGAGAAGATCACTGCGGGTGTGCTGGTCGCTTTTATCCTGTACATTGACCGTTTCTTCGATCCCATCCGCGACCTGAGCCGCCGCTACGATACGCTTCAGTCCACGATGATCAGCTGGGAACGCATCATGGGGCTCTTGGATACAACCGTAGAGATCCAGGACGCACCAGATGCAGATGGGTTGCCGCCCATTCGAGGAGAGGTCGCCTTCGATAACGTCTCGTTCCATTATGCCGATGACCCGGCAACTGTCCTCGAGGATATTGACCTTCGAATCCGCCCCGGCGAGACCGTCGCCCTGGTCGGCGAGACCGGAGCGGGCAAAACGACCCTGGTCAAGCTGCTCTCACGCTTCCACGACCCAACCCAGGGCTGCATCCAGGTGGACGGTCACGACCTGCGAGCGGTGGCCCATGCCAGCCTGCGCCGCCAGATGGGTGTGGTGCTGCAAGACCCATTCCTTTTCAACGGCACGGTGGCGGAGAACATCCGCTTTGGGCGGCTGGAAGCGACGGATAAAGAGGTCGAGGCGGCCGCGAAAGCAGTCGGCGCGCACGAGTTCATCGTCAACTTGCGGAAGGGTTACGACACATCGGTGGAGGAGGGAGGGGTGCTGCTCTCGGTCGGCCAGCGCCAGTTGCTTTCCTTCGCCCGCGCCTTGCTTGCTGACCCGCGCATCCTGATCCTGGACGAGGCCACTTCCAGCGTGGATACGCAGACAGAGCAGGTCATCCAAAGAGCATTGGCGCGGCTGCTGAGAGGGCGGACATCGTTTGTGATCGCGCATCGCCTGTCCACCATAACCAACGCTGACCGGATCGTGGTCATTCACAATGGGCGCATCATCGAACAGGGCACGCACACCGAGCTATTGGAAAATAAGGGTTATTATTACGAACTATACAAGACCGGATTTCAAGATTAGGGACCAGAATTGTGACCAAAGGCAGTATCATTTTTCGTATTCATGCAGTCCAGCGTATGTTCGAGCGATGCTTCTCTGAGGAGGGCATACGACATGTTCTGGATACTGGAGAAACCATTGAGAACTATCCGGACGATATACCTTACCCAAGCGGCCTGATATTAGGCTGGAGAGGTTTGCGACCGGTGCATATTGTTGTCACGGACAACGATAAAGAAAACGAAATTATTGTTATCACCGTTTATGAGCCGGATTCAAGGCAATGGGAAATGGGTTTCAGGAGAAGAAAGAAATGAAATGCGTTGTTTGCAACCAAGCCGAGACCAATCCAGGCGTGACTTCTGTCTTGCTTGAGCGCGGCCAATTAATTCTGGTCGTTAAGAACGTCCCGGCGCGCGTGTGCCCGAATTGCGGAGAAGCGTACGCCGATGAAAAGGTTACTACTCGACTTCTGCGCGAAGCCGAGCAGATGTTCAAGATGGGGGCGAAGGTGGAAATCCGTGAGTATGCCCTGGCAGGGGATTAGCTTCAGTTTATTTATCCTTCGAATTGCCAAAATGTGGAAAGGTACGGCGGCGCGACCTGGGTGTGAAATGCGCCCAGGAACCTGGTTCGGGATTTTCATCACTCCGCATCCACTCCCAAAGGCCAATGAAAATAAAACCGTCCTTTGCCAAAGTGTTCATCACTGTGCTCAAGGTGTGACGGAACTCATGCGGGCTGGCGAGCTTGACCTTTGAACCGTCAGGCTGGTCTACATCCCAATGGGGGAACCTTTCTACTAGATCTTCACCATCCACATAGAAATCCGAGAGTGGATAGGCGCGGCCGTCCCAAGCATCCTCGTCAACGCCTTGTAAAAAGGGATTGGCGAACTTTAGGAAGTAGATCCCGCCTGGCTTTAACACGCGGCGCACACCTTGGAAGACCGGCTCAACGGAGGCGACGAAATTGATCGAATAGGCTTGCCAGACGATGTCGAATTGGTTATCCGTGAATTCCGAAAGGTCGCGCATATCGCCCTGAATGGTCTTCGTCTGCAGGCCGTGGTGGGCAGCGGCCTGACGATCGCGCTCCAACTGCAGATCCGAGAGGTCCAACACAGAGACTTTTGCCCCCAGCAATCCAAACGCGACCGAATCCTGCCCGCCGCCGCTGGCCAGGCAGAGCACATTTTTTCCGTTCACATCCTTCAGCACGCCGTGCCGATAGACATATTCAGCCGCTTGCTCACGGGTGAAATCCAGAAAAGGCCGGGAATATTCCACATTGGCGCGCGCCAGTGCGTTCCAACGCCGGCGGTTGGTTCTGCTAATTTCGTCCATGTTTTTCTCCTCAACAACCAGACCTTCGAGGTCCTTGAGACCTCGGAGGTCTGAATTTGTCACTTAATCACCGGCACCGCTTCCGGCACAGCCACACCATACGCCTGTTCCTTCTCGAACTTGAATTGTTGCGTGTACAGGCGGTAGTAATGTCCGCGATTGCGCAGCAGCTCGGCGTGCGTACCCATCTCGGCAATACGCCCGTCCTCGATGACGACGATGCGGTCCGCCCGGCGGATGGTGCTCAGGCGGTGGGCGATGATGAACGAGGTGCGTCCTGCCATCAGGGCTTCCATGCCGTGCTGGATCATGGCCTCGGTCAGCGTGTCCACACTGGAGGTGGCCTCGTCCATGATGAAGATCTCGGGCCGCGCCAGCACCGCCCGCGCCAGGCTGATGAGCTGCTTCTGCCCAACCGAGAGCAGGTTACCGCCCTCGCCGACCTCCTGGTCATATTTCTTCCCGAAGGTCTCGATGAATTCATGCGCGCCGGCAATCTGCGCGGCTTGCTCGACCTCGGCGTCGCTGGCCTCCAGCCTCCCGTAGCGGATGTTCTCGCGGATCGAACCAGAGAACAGGTGCGGGGTTTGCAGCACGATGCCGACCCGTGAATGGATGCTTTGAAGCGTGTAATCGCCATAGTCGCGCCCGTTGATGCGAATAACACCTTCCTTAGGTTCGTAGAACCGGCACAGCAGATTGACGATGGTCGTCTTCCCACCGCCGGTCGGCCCGACCAGGGCGATCATCTCGCCTGGCTTGACTTTCAGCGTGAAGTCGGTCAGTACCGGCTTGCGATCTTCGTAGTAGAAATCCACGTGGTCGAACTCGATCTCGCCGCGCATCGTTTCAGCGGGGAAAGCCTCGGGACGGTTCTGCACCTCGGGCACGGTATCCAGCAGTTTGAAGATGCGTTCTGCCGAGGCGATGGAGTGCTGCATCTCGGCGTAGACGCGTGCCAGGTCTTGCACTGGCCAGATCATGAAGGTCAGGTACGAGACGAAGGCGTGAATCGCGCCGACTGTGAACAATCCGATTTGGCTTTGCATCCCACCATACCAAACAATGGCGCCCAGCGCGAAAGCCGAGACGATCTGTACGGTGGGCAGGAAGAGTGCCGAGAGCCAGGCGGCGCGGTAACTGGCGCGGTACATCTTGTCGGTCAGTTGCGAGAATTCCTTCAGGTTCTCGGCCTCACGTCCCAACGCCTTGACCACGCGCACGCCCTGGATGTTCTGGTTATACTCGCCTGTGATCTTCGAGTTGGCGCGGCGCGAGTTGCGGAACTCAACCAGGATCTTCTTGCGAAAGTTGACCGCCACGACGATCAGGATGGGGATGATCGAAAAGACGATCAGACCCAGTTTCCAGTTGATGACCAGCATGAAGATGGTGGACATGATAATGCTGACGATTGCCCAGGTCACGTCCAGCAGTCCCCAGGTCATCAGGCTGGAGACGCGTCCCGTGTCCGAGGTGACGCGCGCCATTAATCGCCCGACAGCGTTCTGACTGTAATACGAAAGCGAGAGGTCCTGCAGGTGGTTGAAGAGCGACTTGCGCAGATCGTACTGGATGCGCTCGCCGAGCACCGCAGCCAGGTAGATGAACGAAAACACAAACGCCGCCTGCAACAGTTGCATCCCGCCATAGATCGAGGCCAACTTCAGCAGTACAGGCACGTTCTTTGCTACAATCCCCTCGTCAATCATCTGCTTGTTGATGTAGGTGAACAGGGCGTCCTGCGTCGCGGTCAGGATAATGGCGGCCAGGAAGCCGACCATCCAACGCTGGTGCGGTTTGAGTAGCCCCACGATGCGCCTGAACGTCGGTGCGGTCAGCTGGCTGGTATGTTCTTCTTCTTCGAGTTCGATGAGTTCTTCAGGCATAGCTCCTCCGAAGGATGAAGGCGGAAGGATGAAGGATGAAGGTGCCGTATGGATTTAGTTTCACCCTTCCTTGCCTAATCTCTTCTTGTTCAAACGGTTTTTTACTTTGGTCGCGATGGTTACAAAGATGGCAATCAGTTCGTCGGTTTCCTTGATGAGCGATTCAAGTTTCTCGGCTTTTACGATTCCGGATTCAGCCAGCAGTTCGAGCTAGTAGGCGGTTTCGTCGAGATCCTGCAGAGCGCCTTCGATCTTGTTGACAAAGTCGGCATCCGATTTTGCGTGACTTGCTTCGCGGTAGTGCGCCCCAACGGATGTTCCAGAAAGGAGCACTTGCTTACCTATCACCTGCGCTTCGGTCGTTTTCGGTAAACTTGTGTAGAGCCGAATGATGCGTAGAGCAAACTCTTTCGTGCGAACACGCAAATCTTGCACATTTTCATCCTTCATAATTCATCCTTCATCCTTTCTAGGGTTTCATCCTACTTTTGCTATTTCATCTTCCAACTCTTCATCAATCCGGGTCTGTATCTCATAGATCTGCCGGTACATCCCATTCTGCACTACCAGGTCTGCGTGGCGGCCCATCTGCACCACCGCGCCCTTATCCAGCACCAGGATCAGGTCGGCGTTCATCACCGACTGGATGCGGTGGGCGATGATGAATGTGGTGCGGTTCTCCATCAGCCGGTTGAGCGCGGCACGGATCTCGGCCTCGGTTTCGGTATCCACCGAGGAGGTCGAATCGTCCAGGATCAGGATACGCGGGTTCTTGAGCAGCGTGCGGGCGATGGCCACGCGTTGTTTCTGACCGCCGGAGAGCGTCACGCCCTTCTCGCCGACCAGCGTCTTGTAGCCGTCCGGGAAGGCCAGGATCACATCGTGGATAGCCGCTGCCTGCGCTGCCGCCTCGACCTCTTCCTGCGGCACGTCCCGCCCGACGCCATAGGTGATGTTCTCACCAATCGAACGACTGAACAGGAACGGCTCCTGCTCGACGATGCCGATTTGCTGCCGCAGGTACTCGCGTGGAATATCCTTCAACTCTGCGCCGTCCAGCAGGATGTGGCCGTCAGTGTACTCGTGGAACCTCGGCAGCAGGTTGACCAGCGAGGTTTTGCCCGAACCGGTCGAGCCGAGCAGCGCCACCGATTGTCCAGGCTGTATGCTGAACGAGACATCCTTAATGACATCTGCACTGCTGTCTTCGTATTGGAAGGATACTTTGTCGAAGACGATCTCGCCACGTGCCGGACCCTGGGCCTGTACCCGCCCCTCGGTCAGCGGCTCCCGCTCCTGCTTGACGATCTCCATCAGGCGGCCGTACGAGACCAGCCCGGTGGAGGTCTGGACGATGATGCGGCCCAGGTTGCGCATCGGCCAGATGAGCCAGAGCACCAGCCCGACGTAGGCTGGGTATGTGCCGACAGTGATCTCGCCGTGGATGGCCAGGATGGCGGCGAAGATGAACCCACCAAGCATCTGGAAACCGCACAGGATATCCGAAAGCGGCCAGAAAAGCGAGTGCATCCGGAGAAATGTCTTGCCGCGCAGGAATTTCTCCCAGTTATCTTTCTCGAACTTGGCTTTTTCGTATTCCTGGCGGGCAAAGGCTTTGACCACGCGCACGCCGGTCAGGTTCTCTTGCAGGGTGGTGGATAGCACCGCCTCCTGCTCCTGGTATTTCTCGTAGGCTTTGGTCACTTTCTTGAAGAACCACAGCGAGACGGCCAGGATGACCGGGATGACCACAATCGAAGCCAGCGCCAGCTTCCACGACAACTGCCAGATAGCGGCGAAGTTGATGATGAAAAGGAAGACAATGCGCCCGATGCCGATGGCCTGTTCATTGAAGAAATTGCGCACCGAATCCACATCCGAAGTGACGCGCTCGATCAGGTCGCCGGTGGGTGTCTTGCTGTGATAGGCGACACTCAGCCGCTGGATGTGGTCGAAGAGGAAGTTGCGCAGGCGGCGGGTGATGCCCTCGGCGCTGTAAGCGGCCAGGCGGCCCGAAACGAACGAGAAACCGCCTTCGACAATTGCCAGCCCGATAAATCCAAGCGCGATGACGATCAGCGTGAGTTCCAGCGTGCCGGCGAAGGGTAGAGCATCGCCGAGGATGGTATCGGCGAAATTGCGCAACAGCACGTAGGTGAACATCTTCGCCAGCGCCGAGACTGCCAGAGAGAGATTGGCCGCCGCGTACGCCAGACGGTAATCCGACATCATCCGCCACAAGCCGGCCAGTTTCCTCGCAGTCAGCGCCTGGCGGAAGTCGAAGTAGGTTGAGATGGGTGTGATGGATGACATAATCTTTCTCTTGACTCCCCTCTCCTTTCAGGAGAGGGGCAGGGGGGTGAGGTCAGGAATAAATAAAAAGCCACGGCGCTTGAGGCGCCGTGGCTGTGAGACACACGCAATTTGACCTTTACCGGTCAACAGGCGCACTCCGAGGAGGGTTAAAAGCGAAATCACCCTTAGCGACAGTGAAGATGCTGTAAACCATGAGCGCGCCTCCTTTCATTAGAATTTGATTAACGGAGCAGAGTTTATCACTGACCCCCGATTCGTGTCAAGCGCGATTTGGTGGAATTCACGCAGAGAGTGCAGAGTTCACAGAGGCTTTTTTTCTCCGCGTTCTCAGCGCTTGCCCTGCCAGCACCTGCTGCAGGTACAGGTGAGCGCAGCCGAAGGGTTCTCTGCGGTTGGGGACTTCAGGGTAAGGTAGGGGGTCAGACGCTGACCGCCTGTGCCAGATCATGAATCCATTTGCGTGAGAAAAATCGCGGCAGGCTGAGGAAATATTTCGTCAATTCCTCCGTCATCACCAGAAGATAGACCCAATGAACGGGGAGGTGGAAAACCAGCCCGCCCAGGAAGGCCAGCGGCACACCCAGCATCCAGATGATGAAACCGTCCAGGAACAGGGCGAAGCGCGTGTCGCCTCCGCCGCGGAAGGCGCCCACGATCAGGGTCATGTTCTGGGCGCGCACGCATAAAAGCAGGGCCAGGATCGTCAGCACGCTGTAGGCATTCTGGAGGACGGCCGGCGATACCTTGTACAGGGTCAGGACGGGATTCCTGGTCAGCAGGATGGCTCCACCCATGAGGAGCGCCAGGATGGTGGACAGGCCGGTCGAACGCGCCGCATAGCGGAACGCCTCGTCGTCCTCGCCCGCGCCGATGCGATTGCCGACCAGCACCGCCGTGGCATTGGTGATGCCGATGAACAGGGTCAGTGCGAGGTTGTCCACCGCGCCAACGATGTTCATCGCCGCGATGGCTTCCGTCCCAATGCGGGCATAGACCACGCTGTAGGCCGTGATGCCGGCCGCCCAGAGCAGTTCGTTCAACGCCACCGGCAGCACTGGCTTGAGCACTTTGCCCACGAAATGCGGGTCGAATTGCAGCAATTCACGCAGCGCAGCCGCCACCGGCGAGCGCTTGTAATAAGTCAGGGCGAGCAGAGCAATGCACTCGACGATGCGAGAGATCAACAAGGCCACCGCCGCGCCGAGCACGCCCATCTCCGGCAGCCCCAGTTTGCCGAAGATCAGGCCAAAAGAGAGCAGAACATTCAGGCTCAAAGATGACACGCTGACCGCCATCGGCATTTTGACATCCCCGATGCTGCGCAGAACGAGGGCGTAACTGAAGGTGATGGCGAAGAAGAAGAACGAACCTGAAAAGAGGCGCAGGTATTGACTCCCCAGGGTGATCACCTGTGCATCTTCGGAAAACAGTTTCATGATCTGCACAGGGATCAGTTGCACCAGGCCGAGGAAGATCAGCGCCACGGCCAGGCTGAGGATCAGGCACAGGCTGAGCACTTTGCGCAGATTGGGAATGTCCCGCTTGCCCCACAATTGGGCGGTGAACATGGCCGCGCCGCTGGCGATGCCAAACAGGATCAGGTTGTACAGGAAATAGACCTGGTTGGCCAGCCCCACCGCCGCCATCGCCGTCTCGCCTTTCTGCCCGATCATCACCACGCCGACCATGTTCAACAACGAAAAGATGAACTGCTGAAAGGTGATCGGCAGGCCAATTTTCAGCAGTTGCTGGAAATATTCGCGGTCGCGGTATAAATCAATGACTCGTTGGAGCGGGCGTAGAATGGCGAATGACATAACGTCGCAATTATACCCGCCTACTCATGTCATTGCGAGCAGCGTTCTGCCTGCACCGTACGCAGGCACAGGTTTGCTGCGAAGTAATCTCCAAGCCTATGATGAGATTGCTTACCCTGCGGGTACGATATTGTCACCCTTCGCTTTACTCAGGGTTCTTTACTAATGATATCAGACTCGAATATCTCATGATACCCCTTATCCAACTCGTCATCACTCAGATGGGCATAACGCTGCGTGACCTGGATGCTGGCATGCCGCGCCAGTTCCTGCGCCAGCTTGAGATTACCCGAGGCGCGCAGCACAGTGGTCACGAAGTAGTGGCGGAACGAGTGCGGCGTGATACGACTCGCAAGCCCTGGGCGTATCGAAGGACTGGCATCATTCCCTAGGGCTTGTCGAACCCTTTCTGTGACAATATTCCGGCCGGTGGTGGTCGTTATAGGCTTGACCTTCTTGCCCGCGCCCTTGTCGTGGCGGGCGAAGAGGGGTAGGGAGGGGAAGGGGCGGCCGCTTGCGCCGTCCAACGCGGCGCGGGCGGAGAGGTAGTCTTTCAGCGCGCGCAGGCTGCGGGTCGAGAAGCGGACGACGGCCTGCTTATCGCCCTTGCCGATGATAACGGCGCGGCCCTCGTTCCAGTCAATGTCACCCCGCCGCAAGGCGCAGGCCTCGTGGACGCGCAAGCCGGTATCCGCCAGCGTGAATAGGAAAGCCCGATCCCGCATTGCGCGTAGCTGTTCATTTTCACGTTGAGCGGAACTTTGTGACGTCAAAGAGGGATTGTCAGACAACTGAAACGTGATATTATTCACAAATGAAAGAACTTGCTCGATGTCGTCACGGGGAAATTGGGGCAGACGTTGGCCGGGTCGTCGGGTGCGCTGTTTGATGAGCTGGCGCAGGCGAGGCAGGTTGACTTCAGCCAGTTTTTCGGCAGCCAGGAATTCATAAAAACCGGCGACAGCCTGCACGTACAACCGTTCAGTGGCCGGAGAAAAAACTTTCAAATAAGAAGCCAGCCAGGTGATCGCGTCTTCTTTTAATTTGTCAGTGGGGGATGTTTCCGGCTCGATCAAGTATTTCTTCAGCACGCGAAAGAAAGCGGACAGCGCGTTTGCATAGGTTCGAGCGGTATTGGCGCTACGGTTCAGTTTGACGGTTTCCAGGTAATTTTGGGCAGCCTGGGCGATTGTGAGCGTTTTCATGCGGGTATCCTTATGTTTATGATAATATTACTTATCGAAAGCAATCATATAATAAAACAAAACCCGAACCGTGTCAAGTCCCCCATTGTGGAAGGATGAAGGCAGAAGGATGAAGAAAACAAAACGCAAAGCACAAAATGTCAGCGAGAATTTCATTCTTCCGAATTCCGCCTTCATCCTTTCACCACCTCCCCCACCCCGAGAGCGAGTCCACTGTGCTTGTAGAAAGAAGTTGTTTATTGGCTAGCACTGTGCCTTTTTACCTCTCCCCTACCCAATACGCGTAATTCGGGAAAACCTTGACAAACCGCACATTTGTTCTATAATACGGGCATGGACGATGCTTTTGTCCGTTTGCAATCCCTATCCAGCCAAATGTCGCTCGAACATGGTGAAGAGATTTGCTTCGTCACGGGTAAGGATTACCCATTTTCCTCAACGGCGAACGCTCCAACAACCGAACACTACCCAGATAAAACCGGCGGCTGCGGCAACCAGGATATCTTCGTCCATCCCGCTGTGCTGTCCAATGGCCAACGCATCAAACTGCTCAAGACGCTGCTCTCCTCGGCCTGCGAGCGGGATTGCTACTACTGTCCCTTCCGCGCCGGGCGGGATACGCGCCGCGCCACTTTCCAGCCGGAAGAGTTCGCCCGCCTGTTCATGGCGCTTGCAACGAAAGGCATCGCCGAGGGGATGTTCCTCAGCTCAGGCATGGTTGGAGGTGGCATACGCACACAGGACAAACTGCTGGATACCGCCGACATCCTGCGCCACAAGCTCGGCTTCCGCGGCTACCTCCATCTTAAGATCATGCCCGGCGCCGAGCGCGCCCAAGTTGAACGCGCCATGACATTGGCCGACCGAGTCTCGGTCAATCTTGAGGCGCCCAACTCACAGCGCCTATCCAAGCTTGCCCCGCACAAGCAGTTCATCGAAGAGCTGCTCCAACCGTTGAAGTGGGTGGACGAGATCCGCCGGACGCAGCCGCGATTGTCCAGCAGTTCAACTGCTGGACATCCGATTGCTGGATATCAGAGACACTGGCCCTCGTCGGTGACCCAGTTCGTGGCCGGCGGCGCAGGCGAATCGGACTTGGAACTGCTGACCGCTACCGACTATCTCTACCGCCTCTTGGGTCTGAGACGCGCTTACTTCTCCCGCTTCAATCCAATTCCCAATACGCCGCTGGAGAACCAACCCCCAACCCCGCCCATCCGCGAGCAGCGTCTGTACCAGGCCTCCTTCCTACTGCGCGACTACGGCTTCGACCTGGAGGAGCTGCCCTTCGAAGCGGACGGCCGGCTCCCGGTCCAGAACGACCCGAAACAGGCCTGGGCGCAGGTGAACCTTGTGGAGCGTCCTGTCGAAGTCAACCGGGCAGAGCGTCATGAATTGCTGCGTGTCCCGGGCATCGGACTGAAGGGAGCAGAAGCCATTTTGCGCGTCCGCCGCCAAGCGAAACTGCGCGACTTGAGCGCCCTGCGCGCCTTGGGCATCCTCGTTGGGCGCGCTGCTCCTTTCTTGTTGCTCGACGGGAAACGGGCAGTCTACCAACCTGCGCTGTTCTGACCATCCACTCCCGGTTCTCAAAAGGCCGGGAGTTTTGCGCGCAATACAGGATAAGCGGCGTAAAGCGAGATTAATCTCGCACTACATATCTGGTACAATTCACATTGGAGATACTAAATGAAAAGAATTCTCTATATCCTTGCTCTTTCCGCATCAGTCATCCTTGTCGGATGCGGCCCTGCCGGTTCAGCGGCGACGATAGAACCCGATATTTACTACACCCAGGCTGCGCAAACCATTGCAGCGCAATTGACACTCGCCGCAACCACTCCAGCGCCATCGCCTGTGCCAGCGACTCTTACGCCAACGAACATCCCAACGAACACCCCAACAAGCGCCCCTATACTGCCGCCCCCGGTCTCGGGGCCATCGCCAACGTCCAACCCATGCAATCAGGCAATGTTCATCTACGATGTGACGGTTCCTGATGGGACCATCATGTCACCCAATCAAAGCTTCACCAAAACCTGGCTCTTGAAGAACATTGGCACATGTACCTGGAACTCAGGCTACCATTTGGTTAACATCAGCGGCAACCCAATGGGCGGTTCCACCTCCCCACTATTGACCACAGGCACAGTCCCACCGGGACAATCGGTTGAAGCCTCCGTCAGTTTGAAAGCCCCGGCAACAGCCGGCACTTACGAGGGCTATTGGAAATTAAGCGACCCCAATGGTAAGCTCTTTGGGTTACAGGATGCACCTTTTTGGGTCAAGATCAAGGTTGTGACAACGGGCACCGTTAAGATCTATCTGAATGCCGTTTCATTCGAAAGTGGCTCTGTAGTCGCCAATGGCTCGGTTCTGGGTGGGATAAATGTAGGCGATACTGTGGACAAGGATGGCGTACAGGGTTTCTTGAGCTTTGACATTTCGAGCATTCCCAAGAACGCGATCGTTGATACCGGGGCGCTCGATCTATCCCAATACGTTATCGCCGGCGATCCTTTTACTGGAATGGGCTGCCTGGATGTTTATCAGCAGGATTACACGCCATTGAGTGCTGGCGACTTCTTCACTGGCGTGCCGTCCGAATCATTTATGGACTGGTGCAGCGCGGCAAGCTTATCCAATGTGGTCGTGGACAGCGATTTCACGACAGCTATTCAGGCCAGATTAGGCACGCACATTCGCATCCAATTCCGGCTGCAGTTCCCCGACAGGCAGTCCAATGGCAACGGTACGAGTGACCAGGTACAGTTTGGAATCCCATATTTGATCGTGCAATATACGATACCATAACGCGGTCTCCAGCCGCAACCAAAAAGATTTACCGCGAAGATGCGAGACTTGCACCTGCTGCAAATGTTAGCGAGCACTATCTTTCCAGGAGGAACGAGCATGAAATCAATGCGCTGTGGGCTTGTCATGCTGTTCATTGTCGTTCTGGCAGGCTGTAACCTGCCGGAAAGCGAAACGACCCCTAATCCGGAAGCGTTGTTTACCCTCGCCGCGCAAACGGTGGATGCCGAGCTGACGCGCTTGGCGCAGACCCAAGCGCCGCCGATCGCTACGGCCTCCCCAACATTCCTCCCATCCTCGACGGCGACCAGCGCACCGACAATAGAACCAACCGCAACGCCGACTCCCATCCCGTGCAACGCGGCCTGGTTCGTCGGCGACGTGACCATCCCAGATGGGACAGTCATGGCCTCAAATCAAACCTTCACCAAAACCTGGAGGCTGAAAAACATCGGCACCTGCACCTGGAACTCCGCCTATCAATTGGTCTTCGATCACGACAAAGCCATGAGCGGACCTGCCAGCCAGCCGCTGACCACCGGCACAGTTGCGCTGGGAGAAACGCTCGACGTTTCCGTCAACTTGAAGGCCCCTATAGCTGCCGGTTCTTACAAAGGTTTCTGGAGGCTGCGCGATCCCAATGGCGTTTTGTTTGGACTTGGAGGCGGCGAGCCGTTCTGGGTTGCCATTGTGGTTGACCCCACGTTACCGCTTATGCTGACCCTGGATTTCGTCGCTGCAGAAAGCGGATCGGTGCGCTCGAACGGCGACGTCAAGAGCGCGATTTATGTTGGCGATACAACGGACAACTTCGGCTCGCAGGTTTTCCTTAGCTTCGACATCTCGTCGCTCCCCCTGACCGCGACGATTGTCGAGGGAGCGATGGATCTATCGCAAGGATACACGATCATCGGCGATCCCTTTAGCACCTTAGGCTGCCTGGATGTTTATCAGCAAGATTTTATTCCATTGAATGCCGGTGATTTCTTCAGCGGCGTGCCATCGGGCGCGTTCATTGTCATGTGCGAGCAGGCCAACTTGGAAATTGTCAACGTGGATAACGATTTCAAAGTTGCCTTGAAAGCGAAATTAGGCTCGACGCGCATCCAATTCCGGCTGCAATTCCCCGATATGCTATCCAACGGCGGCGGAGTGGCAGACCAGGTGCGCCTGGGAACACCCAAATTGATAATCAAGTATACGGTGCCATAACGTGACTACCAGAACGGCACAGGTGACGTTTTCTTCAGAAGTGACCGTCACCTGTGCTGCAATTCTTGCCAGGCGCCAACCCACGGCTTGCCAAGCCGGTGATTCTCGCCCACGCTCACCTTGTTCAACTTCTGGGCGGACTGCGCGGCAAGCGCGGCGACTGTTCCCCAATCCTCGTTCAAGAGGGCGACGCGTAATTTCTCGGCCAACTGTCCGGCCCACAGCCAATCCATGCGAAAGCGGTCAGCCTTGACCCAGTAGCCGCGCCTTTCCCAGGCTGCGACGGAAACGTCAATCGTGTCGGCGATGGCGCGCAGTGACAAGGCGATGTATGCAGCCAGGTCGCGCGATTCCGCGCCAGGTCCGTTTTGGCGCGCCAATTCTCGAATGGCCAGCACAATGGCGCGTGTCAGGCGCGTCCGCTCTTTCCCGGTGCTTTCGAGGTTGATAATGCGAGACATCGTTGCTCCTTGATCCTGGTAATGTGGGGCGGATTGGCAAGGGTCGGATTGCCAATCAGACTTACGCCGCGCCGCCAAAAGCCGCCAGATTATATCAGCGATTGGTTAACGGCAGCATATCTTTTATGGTAACCGGTAGGCTACCATTATTGACGCCCCCCTGCCCCTAGCTTATAATTCCGCCGTTCCCTCCCCCCTGCCCCTCTCCACAATGGGAGAGGGGTTGGGGTGAGGGAGGGGAAGTGCTGGAACTGGCAGACAGGCATGACTTAGGATCATGTGCCGCAAGGCGTGCGGGTTCAAGTCCCGCCTTCCCCACCAAACTTGGAATCCGCAGTCTCAGACTGCGGACTCCGGAAAAAGACGTAGAGGATAACATTGAAAATCGAAACCCAACCCCGCGATGACCACCAAGTCGCCATGACTGTAAAGATCGAAGCCGAGCGCCTGGAAGGAGCCAAGCATCGCGCTGCTCGCAAGATCTCCGAACGCGCCAAGATCCCAGGCTTCCGTCCCGGCAAGGCTCCTTACGAGGTCGTTCTGCGGCATTATGGCGATGCTGCGATCACCGAGGATGCTGTCGAGCTTCTTGTGGACGAAGTTTATCCCGAAGCGCTCAAGAAGGCCAAAATCGAGCCAGCCGCTCCCGGCAAACTTGAAAAAGTCGAAAGCCTGAAACCGCCCAAGTTCATCTTCACCGTACCCCTCGAGCCGACTGTTGACCTGGGCAGCTACCGCTCGATCCGCTTGCCTTACGAGTGGCAGGCTCCGGGTGAAGATAAAGTAGAGGAGGAGATTGACGGACTTCGCCGCATTTACAGCACAATGGACTCGGTCGAACGCCCGGTGCAGGAGGGCGATTTCGTCATGCTCGACATCCTCGGCGTCAAGGCTGAGGCTAAGGAAGGCGAAGCGCCGGTTATTAACCGCCCAGGTTATCCGGTTTTCGTCCGCCCGGAGGAAAAAGAAGACGAGTGGCCGTTTGCGGGTTTTTCGCACAAGCTGCTCGGTCTGGATATTGGCAAAAGCAAGAGCTTTACTCATAAGTTCGATCAAGAATACAAAGAAGAAAATCTACGCGGACAGACGGTCAAATTCATTGTGACCATCAAGGCCGTGCGGGGGGTCAAGCTGCCTGAGCTGAACGATGAATTTGCCAAGAAGGTTGGCGCCTTTGAGAGCCTGTCAGCGCTGAGGGACGTGGTGCGCGCCAACCTGTCCCAACGCTCGAAAGCAGACTACGACGATAGCTATTTCGTCAAGCTGATTGATGAGATCAAGAAAGGGGCGACGGTCAAATATCCGCCGCAAGTTCTGGAACACGAGATCGAACACGTTACCGAAGATTTCGTGGCACGCCTTGCAGGCCAAAACCTCGACCTGGAAGCTTATCTCAAGATGCACGAGATGGACAAGGAAAAATTCATCGCCGAGGAAGTAAAACCTGCGGCCATAAATCGCCTGGAGCGCAGGCTCATCTTGGACGAGATTGCCCTTGCCGAAAAGATCGAGATCAGCGAGGAAACGTTGAACACCACGATCCAGCAGACCATGGGCGAGCTGCAGGGCAGTGAAGATTATCGAAAGGCGATGCGCGGCAAGAGCACGCCACCGAAGAAACTGCAAGAGGCGATCACGATGGAGTCGGCTGGTCGAGCCATCACGCAGCAGACCCTGGCCCGCTTGAAAGATATTGCCCTCGGCCTGGCTTCAGAGCTCCCGGTTGAAGAGACTGAAGAAAAACCCAAAGTGGTTGCACACTCGGCAACCAAGAAGCAACCGGCGAAAAAGAAAGCTACGACATCTGCCGCGAAAGCCGCCGGGACAAAGACCTCGGAAGCAAAAGCCTCGAAAGGTGAGGCGAAGACCAGGCGTAAGCCGGCGGCTAAGAAACCGGCCGAACCTACGCCGGGAGCATAAAATCCACCCTATTCGACTAATGGAGAAAAAAATGTCAATTCCTGATTTCAATATGCAATATGTCTACGAGACTTCTGGGCGCGGCGAGCGCGGCTATGACATCTATTCATTGTTGCTAAAAGAACGTATCGTCTTCATCGGAATGCCGATTGACGACCAGGTCGCCAACCTGATCGTGGCTCAATTGCTTTACTTGAATCACGAAGATGCTGAACGTGAGATCCAGATGTACATCAACACGCCAGGCGGCGTGATCTATTCCGGCCTGGCCATTTACGACACCATGAATATGATCGCCAACCCGATCAGCACGGTGGCCGTCGGCGTGACCGCCTCTTTCGGGACCGTGCTGCTGGCCGCCGGTACGAAGGGCCGCCGCTACACCCTGCCCAATTCCACCATCCACTTGCACCAACCGCTGGGCGGCGCACAAGGTCAGGCCACAGACATCGAGATCCAGACCATGCAGATCATGCGCTTGAAAACTCTATTGAACAATATCCTGTCCAAACATACCGGCCAGCCGGTGGATGTCATCAAGAAAGACACCGACCGCGACTTCTACCTGGACGCCAAACAGGCCGTCGAATACGGGCTGGTGGATCAGGTACTGGAAATGCCCGTCAAGAAGTAACCAGTGGTCGGTGATCGGTAAGCAGTACTACGTGAGTAGCAGGAACCCGTTTTCTCCGAGAAAACGGGTTCCTTTCCCCCATTAGAGAATGATCCCGCCAAACATCAAATCACTCATCCTGGACATGGACGGTGTCCTGTGGAAGGACTCCAACCCAATCGGCGACCTGCCAGCGATTTTTGGGCGCATCCGTCTACGCGGACTGAAGGTGGTTTTCGCTACCAACAACGGAACGCGCACGCCGGAACAGTACATCGAACGCCTGGCCGGTTTTGGCGTGCAGGCTGAAACCTGGCAGGTGGTGACCTCATCGCTGGTGGTGGCGGAGTTGCTGGCGAGGCGGTTTGCCCTCACCCCCGTCCCCTCTCTCACACAGCGGGAGAGGGGTGAAGGGGTGAGGGTTTTCGCCATCGGCGAAGAAGGGGTGATGAAAGCCTTGCGGGAGAAAGGGTTCGCGCTGCTGCCTGTGGAAGAGGCCGAAAAAGCCCAGGCGGTGGTGATGGGCATTGACCGCCAGATCAATTACAACAAGATGCGCGAGGCTGCCTTGCTGGTGCGGCGCGGCCTGCCTTTCTACGCCACTAACCCCGACAAGACCTTCCCCACCCCGCGCGGCGAAATCCCTGGCGCAGGCGCGTGGGTTTCGGTCATCGTCACGGCCACAGGAGTTGAACCCATCTACGCCGGGAAACCTGCCCCCTATCTTCTCGACCTGGCGCGCGAACGATTAGGGACCGCAAAAGAAGAAACCCTGGTGGTCGGCGACCGCCTGGAGACGGACATTGCCGGCGGCCAGGCGGCGGGTTGTCCCGTTGCGCTGGTGTTGAGCGGGGTGAGCACGCGCGAAGAGGCTGAGGCGTGGAGGCCGAGGGTGGATGTGGTGGCAGGGGATTTGGGGGAGTTGGTTGGGTAGTCGGATAGGCGAATGGCGGGTTTCCGATAACAGCCTCAGGGGTTCTGGAGGGAGAGGCAGGGTATAATTAGTGCTAGTGTTCAGTCAACAGTGAGAGATTGTAAGGTGTCAGATGAACAAGAAAATTTCCATTACCGAAATCCTCGACGATCTACGTGTGGCTGACGAGATCACCCGCCGCTTTGAACGCCACTATTGGCTCAGTTCAGCGGATTTCTACACGCTATATCAAAAAGGCTTGCTAGACGATGGAGAACATCTCGAAGATTTTACAAAATGGGCAGGCTTTTACGAGATTAAATTGGACCGCGAAGTCTTGTTGCAGAAACTCTCCAAAGAGCGCGTCCAGAAACTGCAAGCGCAAGCCTCGGGCGGCATTGTAGATATTGATCCCAACGAGCCGCTGGCAACCGTAGCGTGAGGCAACAACATGCCTATTCCAGAACGCCCAGAATACGAGAAATGGCAGACTTCCGAAGTTTGGGAAACTTCGGAAGTCTTGACTTAAGGGCATACTATCATGGGAATATATCGTATAATTTACGCAACAGTATTCGTTGAAGAATTATTCTTGCCTTTGGATTCGAGGGGTTATGCCTCGCATCTTTGACAATATCCAGCAGCATCTTCTCCCTGCTCTTCAGCAAACTATCCGGACATCCTTTCGCGCGGATTTCTGTGTGGGGTATTTCAATCTGCGCGGGTGGAAGCACTTGCAAGAACAAATTGACCGCTGGACCGGTGGCGAAAACAGTTGCTGCCGGTTGCTGGTGGGGATGCAGAAACTTCCGCAAGAAGAACTACGCGAGTTGATGAGTATTTCACCGGAGACAGCGGAAATCAGCAATGAAATAGCTGACCGCATTCGCAAACGCCTAGCAGCCGAATTCCGCGAGCAACTGACCATCGGTATTCCTACGAATGAAGATGAGATTGCGCTCCGGCGACTTGCCGAACAAATCAAAGCCGGCAAGGTAGTCGTAAAGTTATTCTTGCGCCACCAGCTCCATGCAAAACTATACCTGTTATTCAAAAATGATCAAGATGCACCCAGGGTGGGATATTTGGGAAGCAGCAATTTAACCCTTGCGGGGCTTTCGGCGCAAGGAGAGTTGAATGTAGATGTGGTGGATTCTGATGCCAGCCAAAAACTGGCTTACTGGTTCAAAGATCGCTGGGATGATCGCTTCTGTGTGGATATCTCAAAGGAACTGGTACAGATTATCGGGGAATCCTGGGCGAGAGAAGATCTAATTCCGCCCTATTATATTTTCCTTAAGATGGCCTATCATCTATCACAAGAAGCTCGAACCGGCATTTCTGAATTTCGCATCCCTGGTGACTTATACAATAAACTCCTTGAATTCCAAACCGCGGCAGTCAAAATAGCTGCACATCATATTCATAAGCGAAATGGTGTATTGATTGGCGATGTAGTGGGGATGGGTAAAACATTAGTCGGGACGGCCATCGCCCGGATCTTTGACGAAGACCTGGGGTTCGACACGCTCATCATTTGCCCGAAGAATCTGGTACCGATGTGGGAAGACTATCGGGATAAATATCGGCTGAGAGCAAAGGTTTTTTCGATAAGCCGGGTTATTCGCGAATTGAAATCGCTGCGACGTTACCGGCTGGTGCTAATTGACGAAAGTCACAACCTACGCAATCGTGAAGGGAAACGCTACGGGGCAATCAAAGACTATATCGAGAAGAACGAGAGCAAAGTCATCATGTTGACGGCCACGCCGTACAACAAAACCTATCTCGATCTCGCTAGCCAGTTGCGCCTGTTCGTACCGGAAGATGAACAATTGCCCACAAAGCCCGATCATTTATTACGAGAAATCGGTGAAGTGGAATTCATCCGCCGGCACCAGGCACCGTTGCGGTCCATTGCCGCATTCGAAAAGAGCGAACATCCTGAAGACTGGCAAGAACTGATGCGCTTGTACATGGTTCGACGCACGCGCACATTCATCAAAGCCAATTATGCCCAGACGGATGAGAGGGGCCGAAAATACTTGCTTTTCCCGGATAATCGGCGCTCGTACTTCCCGGATCGAATTCCAAAAACGGTCAAGTTCAAGTTGGATGAAAAAGATCCGGATGACCAGTACGTGCGAATGTTTTCGCCGGAGGTGGTGGATACGATCGGCCATCTCTATCTACCTCGCTACGGCCTGGGACAGGATATCTACGTCAACGATAAGAAAGAGAAGTTGACATCCAAAGAACAGAAGACCCTGCATGATCTGTCGCGAGCGGGGAAACGATTGATCGGCTTTTCGCGCACGAATCTTTTCAAGCGACTGGAGAGCAGCGGATATGCCTTCCTTCTCTCGATTGAACGGCATATCTTACGCAATTACGTTTTCCTCTACGCCTTGAAAAACAAACTACCACTGCCCATTGGCACACAGGATGCTGCTCTGCTGGATTCTCGCCTCAACGATGAAGACAAGGATGGGGACTTGGCCGACATGTTCGACATTGAAAGCACCGATCTCGACGAGGAGGAAGAGGATACCGAGACCGAGACCGCAGGGTTGCGGACAGAGAAAGATTTCGAGCGGGAGGCAGAAAAGGTTTATCAGCTTTATTCCACCAAATTTCGCAAACGGTTCAACTGGATTCGTTCCGATATAACCAGACCAATTCTATCTACACACCTGAGTGAAGATGCAAATGCTTTGATGACTGTTCTCCAATGCTGCGGGGTTTGGAATCCGGAAAAGGATGCCAAACTTCAAGACCTGTACAATCTGGTCAAGAATAAATATCCAAACGCCAAGGTACTGATCTTTACGCAGTTTGCCGATACCGTCCGCTACCTGGAAGAACAACTCAAGAAACGCAAGGTGAGCGCCCTGGCCGGCGCGACCGGCGACTCGCCTGACCCCACCAGCCTGGCCTGGCGCTTTAGCCCGGTCAGCAATGAAAAGCGGGAGCAGATGCGGCCGCACGACGAATTGCGCGTGCTGGTGGCCACAGATGTACTCAGCGAAGGGCAAAATTTGCAGGACTGCAACGTTGTGGTCAATTACGATCTGCCCTGGGCCATCATCCGTCTGATCCAGCGCGTCGGGCGCGTGGACCGCATCGGCCAGCAAGCGGAGAAGATTTTCAGCTATACCTTCCTGCCAGCCGAAGGTGTTGAACGCATAATCCGTCTCCGCGAGCGGCTGCGTAACCGGCTCAAGGAAAATGCTGAAGTAGTCGGCTCGGACGAGATGTTTTTCGAAGACGATAAGAACAACCAGGTCATCGTGGACCTATACAACGAGAAAGCCGGCATTCTCGACGGTGAAGAAGACGAAACCGAGGTGGACCTGGCTTCTTACGCCTATCAGATCTGGAAGAATGCCACCGACGCCAATCCCAAACTGCAGAAGATCATCCCCGACCTGCCGCCGGTCGTCTATTCGGCGCGGACATTTCAGCCAACCGAGCGCGAGCCGGAAGGTGTGCTGATCTACCTGCGCACCGCCGAGGGTAATGATTCTCTCGGTTGGATGGATACAACCGGCCTGAGTGTGACCGAGTCGCAGTTCGCTATCTTGCGGGCCGCGGCCTGCTCAATTGACACGCCCGCCATTCCTCGTGCAGAAAATCATCACGAACTGGTACAGGCAGGAGTCCAGTATCTCGGCGTGGTGGAAAAGGCTGTTGGCGGGCAGTTAGGCCGTCCGTCCGGCGCCAAGTTCCGTACTTACGAACGGCTGAAGAATTACGCTGAACAGGTCAAAGGCCAGTTATGGGACACGCAGGAATTACGGAAGGCGATCGATGATATCTATCGTTATCCGCTACGCACTGTCGCCGTTGACACTCTGAACCGCCAGTTACGCGGCGGGATTTCGGATGATGCCCTGGCCAGCCTGGTTGTGGCCTTGAATGGAGAAGGCCGACTGTGCGTCCGCACGGACGACGAAGAGAAAACCCAGGAGCCGCAGATCATTTGCTCGCTCGGACTGAGGAATGTTGCAGGGGAACCGAAAGTATGAAACTCGACTTCGCCCGCGTCCAAAAGTTACTCAAAGCGTTCGATTTTCCCACTCTCTTCCGCGAAGAACTCGGCTGGGAACCGATGCGCTATTCTCAGGATGTAACCATTGGCGAAGAAACATATCACCTCGATGCCCTGGCGCACAAGCGAGGCTTTGCCGCCTTGCGTTGTCATGGGCAAATTCCACCCTATGCCATCCGGAGAAAGATTGATTCACAGGTCGCAAAGTCATATCACGAGCATTTGATCATCTATACCGATACGGCTGAGACGACCCAGGTATGGCAATGGGTCAAACGGCAGATAGGAAAACCGGCTGCGTCTCGGGAACATACTTTCCACCGCGAGCAAAGCGGGGAAGCCTTGCTTCAAAAGATGGAATATCTGGCGGTTACGCTGGACGAAGAAGATGAATTGACCATTCTGGATGTGGCCGAAGGCGTCCGGAGCGGCTTCGACGTGGAGCGCGTCACCAAACGCTTCTATGACCGCTTCAAGGACGAGCACGCCGCCTTCCTGAAATTCGTGGAAGGCATACCAGAAGAAGGGATGCAGCGCTGGTACGTGTCAGTGACGCTCAACCGGCTGATGTTCGTCTATTTCATCCAAAGGAAGGGCTTTTTGGATGGCGACCCCGATTACCTGCGTAATAAACTGGCCGAGAGCCAGAAGCAGGGCAAAGACCACTTCTACCGTCAGTTCTTGTGCCCATTATTTTTCAAGGGATTTGCGCAGAAAGAGTACGATGCCGAGACTGTACGCCTATTGGGGCAGGTCCCGTTCCTCAATGGCGGCATCTTTGCCAGGCACCAAATCGAAGAACTCCATGGGGAGAAACTTCAAATCCCAGATAAAGCCTTCGAGCGGCTGTTCGGGTTTTTCGATGAATACCAGTGGCACCTCGACGAACGCCCGACGCGCAACGACTGCGAGATCAACCCGGACGTGCTCGGTTACATCTTCGAAAAGTACATCAACCAGAAGCAAATGGGCGCCTATTACACCAAAGAAGACATTACCGGGTACAACAGCAAGTATACGATCATCCCTCATTTGTTTGATGCGGCGAGGAAATATTACAAAACAGGATTCGAGAGTGATTCGGCAGTGTGGAAACTGCTCCAAAATGAGCCAGACAGATATATCTATAAGCCTATCCGGCACGGAGTTACCTGGAATTATGTGCCGGGCGACCGCAATGAAGGGAATACCTTGGATGTCGCGTTGCCCCTGCCGACTGAAATCGCAGAGGGTTTGAATGATCCCTCACGCCGTAGGGGCTGGAATAAGACCGCCCCAGCGGAATTCGCACTGCCGACAGAAATCTGGCGTGAGGTGGTAGCGCGCCGTCAAAGATATGAGGATACAAAACGCAAACTGGAAAGCGGCGAAGTGAGCGAGATCAACGATCTGATTACGCTCAACCTGGATGCGCGCCAGTTCGCACAGGACGTAATTGAGAACACCGAGAGCGTGGAATTGCTGAGAGCGTTTTGGAAGGCGATTTTGAGGGTGACGGTGCTCGACCCGACGGTGGGCTCGGGAGCGTTCCTGTTCGCGGCGTTGAATGTGCTGGAGGCGCTTTACGAAGCCTGCCTGGAACGGATGCAGGCGTTCGTGGACGAATTGGAGAACTCGGGCCTGGCGCACCGCCCGGAGAAATATGCCGATTTCAAGAAGGTGCTGGCAGAGATTGAACACCACCCCAACCGGCGCTACTTCGTGCTGAAGTCCATCATCGTCAACAACCTGTACGGGGTGGACATCATGGACGAAGCGGTGGAAATCTGCAAACTGCGCCTGTTCCTGAAACTGGTGGCGCAGTTGGAGCGCGCCGAGCAGGTGGAACCGCTGCCGGATATTGACTTCAACATCCGGGCCGGCAACACTTTGGTGGGCTTTGCCACGAAGAATGATGTGCGCCGGGCCATAGAAATGACCAGTGGCGGGCAGATGAAACTGGTCTCAACCGAAGACACTGCCATCCTGAAGCGCATCGAGCAGAAGGCCGAAGACGTGGAGCGCCTGTTCAAACTCTTCCGCCACCAGCAGACCGAACTGGGCGGCGAGGTGCGCCCGGAGGACAAGGACGAACTGCGCCGCCGCTTGAAGGAACTGGAAGACGAACTCAACATCCACCTGGCGCGGCAATATGGCATCCATGACTACAAGTCAAAAGAATTTACTAGGTGGTGCGAAAGCTATAAGCCTTTCCATTGGTTCCTGGAGTTCTATGGCATTCTACATGATGGTGGCTTCAATGTAATCATCGGGAATCCTCCTTATGTGGAATATAGATTAGTGCGAGACTCATATAGACTGATGCCAGGTTATTACCGCTCAGAGGAGACAAATAATCTGTACGCCTATTGTATGGAGCGTTCAACCACATTGACTAAACGCTCCGGTTGGTTTGGAATGATTGTGCCAGTTGGTGTTTTAGGTTTAGCTAACTCACTCTCAATACGAGAAGTTCTCCTTGCCAATTTTAGTACGAGTTATTGCAGCACCTTTTCAGTTAGGCCTTCAAAACTGTTTGAAGGTGTAGACCAAAGACTATGCATATATTTGGGGAAGAAAGATTCTGCCAAGTCACTGCTTCAAACTACTCAATACAACCGTTGGAACACAGAAGAACGCCCAACTTTATTTGCGAAGATAAGTTATCAGGAATCGTTTTCCCACAATCGGTTATCGCGAATTCCCCAAATGGGGACAAAATTATCTTTTGGTATTCTTTCAAAACTCGAAGAGCACAGCAAAAAAAGCGTTAGAAATTTCTACTCACCTTCTTCGACCGGTTTTGGGATGCATTACCATCGTAGTCCCAATTACTGGATTCGAGCGATGGATTTTGAGCCTCTGTTTAAAAGTCCAACGAAGTCTCGCTCAAACTATCATTTTAGGGATTTATATTTTATCGGCGAATATTCAGGAAAAGTTATCGGTGCTATCTTGAATAGTTCGCTATTTTTCTTTTGGTTCATTGCTGTTGGTAACGGTAGGAATGTTACTGAAACCGATGTTGAGATGTTCCCTGTGGGTGATCTGAAATCGGCCGCGATCAAGGAATTGCCGAGTATCTTTGACAGGCTGATGCAAGATTACAAAGATAATTCTCGCATCCGTTTGCGAAAAAATACTGAATTACAAGAGTTCCAACCAGGTCTTTCTAAGCCCATCATTGACGAGATCGATCGCGCCTTGGCGCGTCATTACGGCCTGACAGCGGAGGAGCTGGATTTCATCATCAATTATGATATTAAGTACAGGATGGGGTCCGAACTGGAGGAGGGGGAGGAATGAGCAAGAAAGCAACTTCACAGGGCTGGAGATAACATGCCTTTTGTGCTTTTCATGGACGAGAGCGGCGACCATAATCTGGTCGGCATTGACCGGAATTTTCCGATATTTTGTCTGGCGGGTTGTGTATTTGAGCGTGAGTATTACAAAGAAATCGTCCGCCAAAAAGTTGATGAATTCAAATTGCGTTTTTGGGGCTGCACAGATGTAATTTTAGTCTCCAGAAAAATACGCAAGCACCAGGAGAATTTTTCCTTTCTGGATGATGAGCAAAAACGCGCCGAATTTTATGAGGCAATCAATGCTCTGATAAGCAGCCTGTCGTTCACAATTATTACGGTTGTTATCCTTAAGCAAAGCCATCTCGATCAGTATGGCAGTTCAGCGCTCAATCCATACTCGCTCTCCCTCGAATTCATCATGGAACGGTACTCAATGCTGATGACTTCAAAGGGGTCGCAGGAAGAAGGATACATGATGGCTGAATCGAGAGGAAAAAACGAGGACGACTTACTGAAAGAGGTATACCAACAATTAAGAACCAACGGCACTCGATACCAAAGACTCGCGAATATCACCAGTTTCTGGATGGAAAAGAAAGAGACAAACATCGCGGGATTACAGGTTGCCGATTTGGCTGCTTATCCGATAGCAGCGAAAATATTCCGACCCATGCAGGAAAATAAAGCCTTTGAAGTGCTCTTCCCTAAAATTTATGCTGCCCCAAAGCGAAAAGGTGGATCCATCCTGGGTTATGGGTTGAAAATATTTCCCCAACCGACTTTTGAGCATTATGGGTTGTTCGGAAACAAAAAAGAAAGCGAGCCATAAAGGCCCGCTTCCCCGACCGGGAAACCCCGATCCATCAATCGATATTATTATACAACAATTTGTCAGGTTTTTACATACGAGTTTTAGCCAAGGGTAATAAATAGAGGTCATGATGAAAGCGGACAGCCTGAAAATCTTCAAAGTCTTTAGTAGCGGCGGCGTGGTGCATTACATCCTGCCATACTTCCAGCGTGAATATGCCTGGGAAAAATCCCACTGGCAAACCCTGCTCAATGATGTGTTGGGATTGTATGAAACCTATAATCCCGATAAAGAGCCCGAACACTTCATGGGCGCTCTTGTAGTAATCAATGACGGCACGCGCAACGGCGTCATTCCAGCCTTCAAACTGGTGGATGGTCAGCAGCGCCTGATCACCATCTCTTTGATGTTGTGGGCTCTTGGCCAACTGATCGAACATAGCCACTCTGCCATCTACAAACGCATCCAAGGTCTGCTGATCAATCCCGAGGAAAGCGGCTTGCTCTATTTCAAACTTCTGCCAACCACAAAATACGGCGACCGGGAAGCCTACCTCGCCCTGCTCAAGCGCGAAGCCTTGCCTGCACAGACCGATTCGAAAATCCCCGAGTCTTTCCACTATTTCCACAAAGAATTTGAGACGCGCCTGAAAGCCGGTTCGCTGGACCCCGAGCGGCTGTTTTTAATTCTGGTAAACTGCCTGCAAGTAGTCTTTATTGATTTGGACCAGGACGAGCGTCCTTACAAAATTTTTGAAAGCCTGAATGCCAAAGGAAAGCCCCTGACGCAGGCAGACCTGGTGCGTAACTACATCGCTATGAAATTGCCCGAAGCCCGGCAGGGAGAAATCTTTGAAAAATACTGGTCGAAAATCGAGGCCATGCTTCAGGAAAAACGCACAGTCGGGCGTTCGCGTCTGGGCGAATTGACGGCCTTCCTGCGTCACTACCTGGCCATGCGCAGCGGGACACTCTGCAACGAGGCGCATGTCTACGAACGGTTCCGCGACCGGGTCGAGGCTGAATTTTCCACTCCCCAAACCTTTGAGCAAGAGATCGCGACTCTGAAACGGTTCGCCGAACATTATGACCGTTTCCTGCGTCCCGAGCACGAACAGGATAATGACATCCAAACTGTGCTGCGTCGTCTAAACACTCTGGAAATTTCAACCGCCTATCCCTTTCTGCTGGCAGCATACGACCACATGGCTCAAAGTGGGATGGGCAAGAATGATCTTTGCGAAGTGTTGCGCGTTCTGGAAAATTTCATGGTGCGCCGTTACATTGTTGGCGAACCGACCAACTATCTCAACAAAATGTTCCCGACCCTGTGGCGTGAGATCAGTCCCGCCCGCGTTGTGGATACGCTGACCAAAGTCATCGTTACCAAGAATTATCCTGCGGATCATCGCGTCCAACAAGCCATGCTGACCGAGCAAATCTTTGATAAACGCAGTCAGACGCGCGAAAAGATCGTAATCATTCTGGAATCCATAAACCGGCGTTTGTCTGCGATGAGCGGCGGTTATACTGTCTTGGATAATCCCCCTACCATTGAGCACATCATGCCACAAACGCTCAGTGATGTCTGGAAGGAAGAATTAGGCTCTGACTGGGAACGCACCTACACCGATTTTCTCAACACGCTGGGAAACCTAACCCTCGTCACCCAAGAATGGAATTCTTCCCTATCGAATGCCCCTTTCACTACCAAGAAACAAAAAATCCTAACTCATGCTCTACGTCTCAACAGCGATTATTTCAACAGAACAATTGATCGCTGGGACGAAGGTGCTATTCGCACTCGTGCTGAATTCCTGACCGCCCGTATCTTCGAAATATGGCCGCAATTGGGAACGGTGCCTGTCCAGAAGAACGTCTCTGGTACAAAGCCCAAAACCCTGATTGTTTTAGGCGAAGCTTTTTCGGTCAGCTCGTGGCGGGATGTGGCTTTTCAAACTGCAAAAAGCGTCGCTGAAATTGTGGATGACTTTAACAAAATCGCCGAGCAAATGCCAGCATATTTCGATAAAGAGAAATTTCGGTCTGCTTGCCGCCAACTCCCGAACGGCTGGTGGTTGTATATGAATTTATCAGCAGCCAGTATCAAGAGTTTTTGCCGGAATCTGATTGCCTTGGCCGGACTGACTGAAGAGGACTGGCAAGTAGAAGAAGAATGAAAACAGGCACTTTATCACAAGAACAATCAGAGTACCCGGCTACACTGACACAGTGGCTGGGTCGGGACGCTCCAGTTCAACTTTTCTACATTGGTAATATTGAAGTCCTGAAACAGCCTCTCCTGGGACTGTTTTCGTCCGTGAAATGCCCTGCCAATCTCATCATCAAGGCGCACGATCTGGCACATAAATTGGTGGAAGCCGGCACGCCGATAATCAGTGGTTTCCATTCACCGGTGGAGAAGGAAATGCTGTCTGTGCTCTTGCGCGGTCATGGCCCTTTAGTGCTATGCCCTGCACGTGTGCTTGGAAAGATACATCTTTCAAAAATCCAGCAGCAGGCGCTAGAAGAAAACCGTTTACTGCTAATATCAATCTTCGCTGACGGAGTAATACGTTCTCGTGAAGATTATGCAATGCAGCGAAATCTTTTTGTCGCTGCGTTGGCAAAAGAAGTAGTTGTTGTTTATTCAGCTCCAGGTGGAAATGTTGAGGAGCTTTGCATACAATTGAACACCTGGAAAAAGAAAGTAACCTATATCTGAGGGGGAATATAACTGTTCGTCACTTCCACCCGGTTAAGCCCCAGCCGGGAGGCGTAATCATCCCCGATGGGGACATGCCGTTTAAGGCTCGGGGACCGTGGGCAGATGGCGAATGTGTTCTCTCCCTTTTGGGGGTATGTGTAAGAGAATGCCATTGACTGGCTGAGGGGGGCAGCCAATCGAGGGTACTACAAGAGGGTATACCTGTATACCCCCTATGCTCTATGTGTAAAAAGGGTTTAAGATGTATATTACGGTCAATAAATCTCAATTTCTCAAGAAAGGAAAATGAAATGACCGTAAAATATTATCTCCTTCAACAATACCTTACCAACCTGCCCACAAGTCAGCGGGATATGACACTTTCCTTCATCCATATCGAGAGGATAATAAACGACAAACTTCCCGCATCTGCATCCAAATATCGACCATGGTGGGGAAATGAAAAAGAAGGAACACATAGTCATGCTCATGCCTGGATGGATGCAGGTTGGAAAGTGGACACAGTCGATCTCAGTCAAAAATGGGTGCGCTTTCGACGCGAAAAATAATCCTGCGGTCATCAAGTCCGCAGGCGGGTGGCCGATGAAGTAGAAAAGGAGAAAATATGGCTAAAGGGTATCAAGGGCAGTCTTGCCAGGAAGCAATTTATGATTTTGTGAGTAGAACGGTCGGGCCAGTGTCTTACTCTGAAATCCATCGCAATATTCGCAACAAGGGAGCCTGGAAAGATCATACCGTCTAGCGGATTATGATGAGCATCATTGTTAATCTGGTTCCTGCCTGGCATGAGTGGGAAAATCCCCATCCGTTCTTGTTTCTGCGTCCCGATGGCAGATTTGAGCTGTACGATAAAAATAAACATCCGGCAACAATCGAGTAATCAGCCATTGCAAGAAGATCGTCGTGGCGCTGAAGGAAACCATCCGATTGATGAGCGAGGTGGAGGAGGTGATCGAGTCCGCGGGCGGATGGCCGATGAAATAAGGAAAAGGAATTAACCGATCCTGCCATGGCGCGCACCGAATTGAAGAATTGGATCAGCGGGTTGGCTGCGATTAATAAGGCGTATTAAGAATGAAGATGAGAGCTGTTGAAGAAAAATGGTAGATGAGCAGGCGATATGAAGCAATAGTATAGATTCATAGGTGTTTATAAAGACAATTCTGGTAAAATATCAATAATCATATTGCGTGTTCAAAATTAAGAGCCAAAATGACCATTTGTATTTCAGTAAAAGTGAGTGAAGGAGTGGTCCTCGCTGCGGATAGTACCGCAACAATCATGGGTTGGATCGGCAACCCTGGAGGAGAGCGAGGAGAGCCTAGCATTCTGAAAACTTATGACCATGCCAGAAAATTATCACACATTAAGGATTATCCAATTGGTACATTGTCTTGGGGCACTTACCTTATTGGCTCGCGGAGTATTGAAAGCCTTATAAACCAATATGAATATTCTCTACCATCGGTCGTAGAGGAAAAAGAAAAACGAAAACGAAGCAGGAAAGCTGCCGAAGCCCCATTCACTTTCAATGTGCGAGAAATTGCTGACGGTCTATTCCAGCACATAAAGAAATTTTATGATGCAGAGTTTCAAAATTCTAAAGAGAAACCTGATCTTGGGATTCTTCTTACCGGTTATTCGTCTGGGCAATATTTTCCAGAACAGTGGCTTTTCTCTCTGCCAAAATCGACAGAATTAACCGTTGTACGTCCTGATGTGAACGGTAAACCCGATTTCGGTGCAAATTGGTTCGGGTTGACAGATGCGATTATACGATTACACCATGGTAGAGATGATCGGCTTATAAAAAAAATAGCGGAAAAGTTTAAAGTACCAGAGAATGAGATACTTGATCTTGTTAAGGAATTTGAATACCCGGTTTTTTTCAACGGAATGCCGTTGCAGGATGCTATAGACTATGCTTCATACATGGTCAACGTTGAAATCGGCCGTTTCCGTTTTGTAATTGGCGCCCCATTATGTGGTGGCGAGATAGATCTTGCCGTTATAACGCCGAATGCTTTCACCTGGGTAGATCGTAAAACATGGAAAACCAATCACACATATCCAAAATAGGAGATTAGCATGGATACCAAATTTCTAGTCCAGTACCCTATCGGGCCAAGCAATAGCACAACTGCAGAGCATTTTAATAATTTAAAACCAAGTGAAGTATATATTACAGTTATGGATATTAGCAGTCGCTCAGTAATCTTGCGAGATGCGCCAGAAACACAGCGTATCTCGAAGGGTATCCGCGCCCAAAAATCTGTTGTCAAAAGCCTCGAGCGCAGCATTAAGGACAATTCTGAAATATGGTCGGAGCTGTCCAAATATTAACTGTTGATGACATAGTAGAAATAAACCGCCGAATGATACTCGAATTCGGCGGTATTTTCTTTGAGGGGGATAATAACCTTGCAAACCCAGGCTCATTGGATTTCGTTCTTGAAGAAATTAACGGTTTTCTTTATGGAGAAGAACTATATCCAGATATTTTGCAGAAGGCAGCCTTAATCAGCTGGCGAATAATTTCCGGCCATATTTTTCATGATGGCAACAAGCGAACTGGCATGGAAGCCTGTCGTATTTTGTTGGATCTAAATGGTTATAAAATGCTTATGGATTTTGAGGTTGTCAATGTATCCATCCAAATTGCATCAAAAGAGATGGATTTTAACCCTTTCGTAGAGTGGCTAAGGCGAAGAACGAGCCGATATATCACGACAGATTAGAAATTTGCCTCGGCACAAAACTAGAAATCACCTCCACCCGGTTATGTCAGTAAGCGCAAGTGGCAAGGTTTCAGGTGAAATAATTATGACCCTTCGAAAGATAAATTTACTCATCTTGATGATTGACCCGATTGGGATGCAGTTGGGCAGAAATTACGCATCCTCTGGAAGGTGAACTCGTTCCTAAAGTCTACTTTGAGGAGGTTTACATAATGTCCGAAATCAAATTTGAAATCATCAAAAAGATTGGCGTGCTTTCCAAGTCCGACTCGGGCTGGGCCAAGCAGCTCAACCTGATTAGCTGGAACGAGAGAGATCCAAAATATGACATCCGTGAATGGTCACCGGACGGCGAGAAAATGGGCAAGGGAGTAACCCTGTCCAAGGAGGAATTGGTGGCCTTGAAAGAGGTGCTGAATAAAGTTGAGCTGTAATTGGGTTGGCGGAGGAAGAGATAGCGATCGTGGAGAACAAGACCTGACATGTCTCCGCGAAACTATTCCCGACCCGCGCCGCTGTTCACGCATGAGTTGCGATTGACTCGCGCCACGATGAGACATGTCAGGTCTGAGTAATTGGAACGCGAGATTGATGCGTTGGTCTATGAATTTTATGGACTCAGCGAAGAGGAAATAAAAATAATCGAAGGGCAGTAAGAGATATAATCTACGTGGAGCGCACATGAAGCCGCATTTTGAATGGAATCCTGATAAAGCGAAAGCCAACCTGCAAAAACATGCGGTTGACTTTGAAGAAGCCAGCACGATATTTGATGACCCGCAGTTCATCACATTTCTGGACGAAGAACATTCGGCAGCAGATGAAGAAAGATACATCACCATTGGATTATCAAACAATAACCGTCTCTTGATGGTGGCGCATACGGAACGTAACGATCATATTCGAATTATCAGCGCAAGAAAGGCGACAAAACATGAAGAAAAATTCTACCAAGAAGCAGGATGATTACGACCTGAAAGAAGAGTACGAACTCTCGAAAATGACCATACTTCCGAAAGGCCGCTTCGATCCCAAGCGCAGGATTGGCAACAATGTCGTAATTCTTGAGCCCGATATTGCCAAAGCCTATCCCAGCGACGAAGCGGTGAATGAAGCCTTGCGTTTGCTTTTGAAGGCTAGCAAACTTTCACAGAACACTGCCGCTTAACGGATTTGCTTTCAAATCCTTGCAGCGAAGCGGGCCAATCCCGCGGGACAGACTTCCGAAGTCTCAGCCCCCTCCGCTGCGCTGCGGGGGTGCTTCGCGAAGACTTTGGAAGTCTCACGGCTGGAGCGCGAGATTGATCAGTTGTCCCCCTACGGGGATGATATATGGGTTGACGGAGGAAGAGATTGCCATTGTGGAGAACAAGACCTGACATGTCTCCGCGAAACCAGTCCCGACCCGCGCCGCTGTTCACGCATGAGTTGCGATTGACTCGCGTCACGATGAGACATGTCAGGTCTGAGTAATTGGGACGCGAGATTGACCTGTTGATCTCGTTCTTAATATTAACTTTGAGGAGACCTGAACAATGTCCGAAATCAAATTCGAAATCATCAAAAGGATTGGCGTGCTTTCCAAGTCCGACTCGGGCTGGGCCAAGCAGCTCAACCTGATCAGTTGGAATGAGCGAGAGGCAAAATATGACATCCGTGAATGGTCACCGGATGGTGAGAAAATGGGCAAGGGAGTAACCCTGTCCAAAGAAGAGTTACTGGCCTTGAAAGAGGTGCTGAATAAAGTTGAGCTGTAATTGGGTTGGAAGGGGAAGGGGAGGGGGCAGGGGAGAGTAGCGGGAGGGGGGAGGCGCGGTGGGCGCGCGAGATAATCCTGACAATGCTGGAAAAGTACCTGGCTGCAGGGATTGATGAAATCCGGCCGGATGTGGAACGCCTGCGCCTGGTCGCCCAGACGCTGGGCGGCCATACTTTGGAAGGCAACGGTTCCGGCGGCGGACGGTCGCTGGTGGCGGCTCGTGGTGCTGAAGCCTCTGCCCTGCATAAATTGACCACCAACTGGAGGACGTTGATCGAGGCGCATCGCGGAGATTTGATGTAAACTTGAGACGAAGAGAGCATCATGGGAAAAGCGATTTCGCGCCGATATTACTTTGTGGACGAGGCCGGGGATACAACCATTTTCAGCCAGCGGGGGAAGGTGTTGATTGGTAAACAAGGTTGTTCGCGCTATTTCATCCTGGGTGTTTTGGACAACCCTGACCCCGAGCCTTTGCACCGAGAATTGGAGACATTACGCAAATCCCTGCTGGCCGACCCATACTTCAAGAAAGTGCCTTCTATGCGGCCTGAAGGGCGGAAGACCGCCTTGATGTTCCACGCCAAAGATGATGCGCCGGAAGTGCGGCGTGAGGTCTTTACCTTGCTGAAAAAGCATGAGTTTCGCTTCCTGGCAGTTGTGCGAGACAAACAACGTGTGTTGGAATATGTGCGCAGACGCAATACTCTCGACCTGACCTATCGGTATACACCGAACGATTTGTATGACTACATGGTCAGGGTATTGTTTAAAAACCTGCTCCACCGGAATGAACACTACGATATTTATTTTTCGAAGCGTTGGAAACAAGACCGCACGAAGGCTTTACGCCAGGCGCTCAATTCAGCGCAAGAACGCTATGCCCAACAACGGGGTATATACACTTCGCCAGAGATAGCCATAATTCCCAAGAGTTCACATGAAAACGGCGGTTTTCAAGCCGTGGATTATTTCCTGTGGGCTTTGCAACGCTTCTATGAGCGCCGCGAAGACCGCTACCTGGATTATCTCTGGCCGCATTTCAGCCTCGTGCATGATCTGGATGATACCCGCCAGAATGCGTATGGTGTGTATTACACACAAAAGAAGCCGCTGACATCAGCGGCTTTGGAAGATAACCCGCCAGGGATATAGAATTGTACTGACCGTAGCCAGACAATTACACGGCTTGGAGCCGATCTTTATCCACTGGCAAATCTATTATACAATAATCCATCCTGAAATGCAAATTTTTTATCCCGGCCTGTGAGAATAGCACATGGAATTCAGCCCCGCTCAAATCCGCGCCTTCCGCTACTGGATCCAGGGCTACCAGAATTTCTACGAACCCATTGTCGAAGAGTATTTCAAGATTGCCGGCTACCATGTTCTGGCTCACCCAGCCCAAGTTACCAGGGCGGATATTGAGCGCATTAGGAGCGCATTATTTGACGGCCATCGCAAGGTCGGGGCCGAACTGAACGCGAAAAAGGTTATCCTGAGCCTGAAGAAGCGCACGGGGCGACGGACGCCGAATAGCTCAAAGAACCGGGCAATCCACAGGAAATAGAATAATAGATACACGCGGTCGAGAAACAAGCGATTCGGGAAAAGGCTGGACGATATTCGTAATATAATTTGACCGGATTGGATCCCATATGGCGATCATGATAAAGTTTCCGTATTCCAAAGCGAAGGCCTTGGCGATCTATTTGCTAAAAGTCATCACGCTGGCCGTGGTATATCACCTCGCTGCCCGACTGGGATTGAAGATGGCGTACGTGCAGGTCAACACCTCACCGGTCTGGCCGCCTACAGGCATTGCGCTAGCTGCACTGCTTGCCTTTGGTTACAGCCTCTGGCCCGGCGTCAGCCTGGCGGTATTACTCGGCTCATTGCTTACCGGCGCGCCGCTCGGTATTGCTATCGGCATGACGTTGGGGAATACATTGGAGGCATTGGCTGGCGCCTTCTTTCTAAAACGTTTCTTCGGTTTTCATAATGAAATTGATCGCATCCAGGATGTCGTCGGGCTTGTACTTGTTTCTGTATTCAGCACAGCCATCAGCGCCACCATCGGAACCGCGACGCTAATGCTTGCCGGTGGAGTCGGGCAGGGATATATCACCATATGGCTGATCTGGTGGATTGGCGACCTGCTTGGTGCGCTGGTGGTTGCACCGGTGCTGCTGACCTGGGTGACACTGCCCTCGTTCCAAGTGAACAAACGCGCTTACTTTGAAGGTGGGATCTTATTGGTGCTGCTCGCCTGGGTGACCTGGTATGTTTTCAGCAACCAGCCGCCCATCGGCGTTTTTCACCAAGCTATGATCTATGTCATTTTCCCTTTCATGATTTGGGCTGCCCTGCGCCTGAGCCAGCGCGGCGCTGCTACAGCCATCTTCTTGGTTTCGGGCATTGCCATATGGGGCACCTCGCAAGGTATAGGACCATTTTCGCTGGAATCCAAGAACGACAGCCTGGTCTTATTGCAAACCTTCATGGGCGTGGTCTCCCTGACCTCGCTGATCCTGGCGGCAGCGACCATCGAACGGCGAAAGGCAACCGAAGCCCTGCGGCAAAGGGTGGATGACCTGGCAACCCTGAACGATTCATCCAAGACCTTTCTGGATAATTTCGACATTACTAGCACATACCATACGATCTGCCAGTTGGCTGTGACGCGCCTGGGAGTGGATGCCGCCTGGATCGAAACCAACGACCGCGCCGGCCTGGAGGCGCGTCCGGCGGCTGTCCACGGGATCGCCCCCGAAGTAGTCGCCAGTCTGAGAATGCAATGGGAAGGAGACGCATCCGCGCAGGATCAGGAGATCGCCCGGGTTAAGACTGCGGACTTGTCGGCAGTCGCGACATCCGGCGCGGATCCCACTTACCTGTCTTATGCAATTTTTCCGCTCATCTTCAGCAGCAGATCCATCGGCGTGCTTAAATTACTGAGCAGGAACAAATCCTTCTTCACAAAAGACCGCCAGTTGCTCATTCAATCGTACGCCAATCTGGCAGCGGTCGCCATCCAGAATACCTGGCTGTTCGAGGAGGTGCGCAGAGGCAATCAACAGCTCCACGCCCTCTCCCAGCGCCTGATGAAAGCCCAGGAGGAAGAGCGCCTGCACCTGTCCCGTGAGTTGCACGACGAATCCGGCCAATTGCTGGCCGCCCTGATGGTGGAACTGGGCATGTTGGAGCGCGACACTGATCATCCGAAAATGGTGCGCGACAGGATTGTCGAATTGACGAGCACCGCTAACAAGATCCAGGATAACCTGCATAAACTGGCAGTCAATTTACGTCCTGCCAGCCTGGATCATCTCGGTCTGGTAAAAACATTGCAGCAGTTCGTTGACGAATTCAGCCGGCAGTATGACATGGATGTCGAATTCGAAGCCGTCGGGATGCAGGATAAACGCCTGCCCATCGAGGTGGAGACGGCCCTGTTCCGCATTGTTCAAGAATCGCTCACCAACGTTGTGCTGCACGCCCAGGCCACGCGGGTGGATGTTCTGATCAACCTGCGCAACAAGCACGTGGTGACCATTATCGAAGATAACGGCGTCGGTTTTCTCCCCGCGTCGCCAACCGTGGAAAGTCATCTCGGTCTATTTGGAATGCGCGAACGGATCGAGATGCTGGGCGGAAAGTTTACCATCGAGAGCTCGCCGGGAAGAGGCACAACTGTCAATGTCGAGGTTCCCTTAGATGATTAAGGTTCTCATTGCTGACGACCATGCGATCGTGCGCGCGGGTTTACGGACATTGATAAAATCCGAGCCTTCCCTGGAACTGGTTGGCGAGGCGGCCGGCGGTTACGAAGCCATCGAACTGGCCGGCAAGGCCCAGCCCGATATCCTCGTCCTCGATCTGAGCATGCCCGACCTGGATGGCATCGCGGTGACAAAGGCAGTCAGGCTTCAATTTCCAGAATTAAGCATCCTGATCCTGACCGTCCACGAGGATGAAGCCCTGCTGCGAGAGGCGATCAAATCCGGCGCATCCGGTTACATCTTAAAACGCGCCGCAGAAGCCGAGTTGATCTCCGCCATCCAGATCATCATGCGCGGCGACCTGTATATTGATCCCTCCATGGTTCGTTCTTTGTTGAGCGATACCATAAAACCATCGCCTGCCCACCGCGAGTCAATCGAACCGCTCACCGCGCGTGAAAAGGAAGTGCTAAAACTAATCGTGCAGGGTTATACCAATCGTCAAATTGGCGAGGAATTGAACATCAGCGTACGCACTGTGGAAGGCCACCGCGCCAACCTGTCAGAGAAACTGGATTTGCACAGCCGGGTGGAGTTGGTGCGTTATGCTCGTGAGCATGGCTTGATCGAATAACCAGATAATCACTAACCTCTACGACCCCGTAAGAACTACGGGGTCGGTGCGCGTATTTATCCCTGCCTGGCGGCCTGCGAAAATCCCCATTTTCTACGCTTACAAAAACCGTCCCGTTGTTATATGATAGAGGATAGCCATCTTGTTCCTCCCTGGAACATCTTGTCATATTAACACCGCTTATCAGGAGATCTATGCCTCGCTCGTCCCACTCGCAAACCGCGCAGATACCTCTGATTGCCATGCGCGGCATCACCAAGGCCTTCCCAGGCGTCCTGGCGAACGATGCCGTAGATTTGGAAATCTTTCGATCCGAAATCCACGCCCTGCTAGGGGAAAACGGCGCCGGTAAAAGCACCCTGATGAAGATCCTCTATGGCTTTTATCGCGCCGATGCGGGCCAGATTCTGCTCGATGGACAGCCGATCTCCATCCGCTCGCCGCATGACGCCCGAAATGTGAACATCGGCATGGTGTTCCAGGATTTCACGCTCATCCCGGCTTTCAGCGTGGCGGAGAATATCGCCCTGTTCCTGCCCGACCTGGGCGCCGTTCTGGATCTCAAGGAAATTCACCGCCGGATCAACGAACTTTCGCAGCGGTATGACCTGCAAGTTGATCCACAGGCCATGGTGTCTCAACTATCCATCGGCGAACAGCAAAAGGTCGAGATCCTGAAACTGCTGCTGGCGGACGCGCGCCTGCTCATCCTGGATGAGCCGACGCGCGTGCTTGCTCCGCACGAAGTGGAAGCGCTATTCCGCGTGCTGGACGGCCTGCGCAAGGATGGCTTTGCCGTTATTTTCATCACCCACAAACTAAAGGAAGTGCTGGAGTGCGCCGACCGCATCACGGTGCTGCGCGGCGGACGCCTGGCCGGCACGCTGCCGCGCTCCACAGCCGATGAGGAAAAACTGGTGGCGCTGATGTTCGAGAAGAAACTGGCCGGCTTGCAGGTCAGCCGGCAGCAGGTCCGGGATGAAGCGGCGCCGCCTCTGCTAGAACTGCGCGGGGTCGAGACGCACGGCGAAGGCGCGGAGACCAGTCTGCAAGCGATTGATCTCAAGATCTATCCCGGCGAGATCGTCGGCGTAGCGGGCGTCTCAGGCAACGGACAGAAGGAACTGGGCGATATCGCTCTCGGGATGGGAAAGTGTGTGCGTGGGTCGAAGATCTTGTTCGGGAAGGATGTCACCCGCCTCTCGATCCGGAAGGTGCGCAGGAGCGGCGTGGGCTTCATTCCGGAGAATCCGCTGACGATGGCCGTCGCGCCTTTCATGACCGTTCTGGAAAACATGGCGCTGACCCAGACTTGGCGCTATGCCCGTCTCGGGGGGATGAGGATGGATTGGCAGAGCGTAAAAACAGACGTTGACGCAACCATACAACAGATGGGCTTTTCTTTCTCGTTGTATGCGCCGGCCCGCTCGCTTTCAGGCGGGAATCTCCAGCGCATGGTTATCGTTCGCGAAATGACACATAACCCGCGCCTGATCATCGCTTCGTACCTGACGCGCGGCCTGGACGTGCAAAGCACCATCGCCGCCCGCCAGGCGCTGGTTCAGGCGCGCGAGAGCGGCGCGGGCGTGCTGCTCATCTCGGAAGACCTGGAGGAACTGTTCACGCTCAGCGACCGCCTGATCGTCCTTTATGCTGGCGCGATAGCGGGTTCCTTCAAACCTGAAGAAACAAATGTCTTTGAGGTCGGTCACCTGATGACCGGCTCCGAGGGTCAAAATGACAAAATTAGCTGAGACTGTAAGCCATTTCCCCGCTGGCGGGCAAAAGATGCTGCAAACGGTGGTGCGGTACCTGTTGATGATCCTGCTTGCTTTCTTCATGTTCGGGTTGATCCTGTTGATCGCCGGGAAGGACCCGCTCGCCTCCTACAAAGATATCTTCTCTTCGACCCTTGGCAGTGCCTATGGTTTCTCCGAAGTGATCGTGTCCATGATCCCGATGTTGCTTACCGCTCTGGCAGTGGCTCTGCCATTCAGGGTTGGTTTGATCAACATCGGTGGGGAAGGTCAATTATTTATTGGAGCCGCTTTCGCCACTTTTGCGGCACTCACCTTTCCGAACCTGCCGGCCTGGCTGCTGCTGCCCCTGATGGCTTTACTTGGCATGCTGGGCGGGGCCTTATGGGCGTTCATCCCCGGTTACTTAAAATCCATCGGCCTCGTGAACGAAACCATCACCTCCCTGCTGCTGAATTCGGTGGCACCCAAGATCATCGGCTTCTTGATTCTGGGATTCTGGCATTCGCCCAGGGATACGGTCAAGACCCCCAGTTTTGTCGATGCGGCACGACTGCCGACCTTTTTTGGGACGCGCATCCATCTGGGACTGGTATTTGGTCTCGTTTTGCTGGTCATTTTCTGGTACGTGATGAAATACACCCGCTGGGGCCTCGAAATGCGCGCCATCGGCAGCAATTCCCAGGCTGCCAAAAGAAATGGGATTCCTCTGGCAAAATACCTGGTGATCGTGATGTGCCTTGGAGGTGCGATCGCCGGTCTGGCTGGCATGGTGCAGGTCTCTGGGTTCTACGGCACGCTCTTCCCCAACTTCTCCATGAGCATGGGTTTTATGGGCTTCATGATCTGCTGGCTGGCAGGCGGCGACCCGCTCGGGATCATCTTGATGGCCTTCGTGGTGTCGGTTATTTACTCGGGTGGCAACCTGCTGCAACTGACGCGCGGCCTGCCATACTCGGTCATCAACATCCTGCTGGCATTCACGCTATTCATCGTGCTGGCCCGCCCCACCTTTTTCAAAGGAAAAAAATCATGACACTCCTCTCCATCCTCGGCGTCCTTTCCAGCGCCATCTTTTCGGGGACCTCCTTGCTCTATACCACTCTGGGGGAGGTCATCGATGAACGGGCGGGGATCGTCAACCTCGGGCTGGAAGGGGTGCTGCTGGTCAGCGCTTCGTCCGGCTTTGCCGTGACAGCCCTGAGCGGTAATCCTTACATTGGCATCCTGGTTGCCATGTTGGCCGGCGGCTTGATGAACATGGTGCTTGGCTACCTAGTCATCACCCGCAAGGCCAACCAATTGGCCAGCGGCCTGGCGCTGATGTTCTTCGGTTTCGGCTTGAGTGCCCTGATTGGCAAGCCCTATGTGAGTGTAAAGATCAATAGTCTGAGCAAGTTCATCCTTCCGGTCATCGCCAACCTGCCCCTTAAGTATTCATCGCTATTCAAGTTCGATCTGCTGATCTACCTGGTCATCCCAGTGGCCATATTTGTTTGGTGGCTGCTGTACCGCACGCGTTGGGGTCTCGGTGTGCGTGCTGTTGGTGAAAATACGGATACTGCCTTTGCCTCCGGCCGCGATCCGCGCCGGATCCGTTACCAGGCCCTGTTCGTGGGCGGGATGCTGGCCGGTTTGGGAGCTGCCCACCTTTCCATTGTCTATACCATGAACTGGGCGGAAGGTATGACTGCCGGGCGCGGCTTTATCGCCGTGGCCCTGGTGATCTTTTCGAAATGGCATCCCCTGCGGGCGATCGTGGGGGCGCTGGTCTTCAGCGGTGCGGTCGCTTTCCAACTCCTGCTGCAGGCCAGTGGTGTGAACATCTCGTCAAACTTGCTGGACACCATCCCTTATATCCTGACGCTGGTCGTACTGATCGCCTGGGGAGGCAACCGCAGGCATACGGCCCCGGCCATGCTGGGGAGGGTCTATCAAGGCAGTGAATGAAAAAGCACTGTTGTTCGGAAAGGAGGTGTTCTTCGGTCAAGATCAACTTCGCAGCCATTAACATTGTTCCTTATCAACCATACTCTAAGGAGAAGATGAAATGAAAAAAAGTTTTGTGATGATTTCTATGGCAATTTGCACACTCATGCTGCTTTCGGCCTGTGCCACGAAGACCGTAGCCACCGCTCCGGCCACGACCGCACCGGCCACAACCGCACCGGCCACGACCGCACCGGTGGTAACCACTGAACCCCCGGTCGCAGCAGGACCGTGCCTGATCATCGGTGCAACCTACGGCGGTTATATCAATGATGCTGGCTACAACCAGGCCATGCACGAGGCTGTCATGGCGATCAAGACCAACATCCCCTGCGTTCAGATCTTCGAAGCCGAGAATGTGTACGATGAAGCCGGCGCGACCAGCACCATGTTGAACATGATCTCCCAAGGCGCCAAGATGATCATCGCAACCGGTTTCAGCCATCAATCTGCCGCCTTTGTGCTGGCACAGACCCACCCGGATGTCATCTTCGAACATGCCGGTGGCTGGTTACAACGTGCCAACTTCGGCACTTTCTTTGGCAGCCCCCCGGATGGCTGGTACCTGATGGGCATTGCAGCCGGCAAGATGACCACCTCCAACAAGATTGGCTTTGTGGCGAATGCCCCCTTCGGTTGGGCCCTGACCTTCATCAATGCCTTCGAATTGGGCGTTCAATCGGTCAACCCGGATGCGCAGACCTACGTGACCTTCACCCAGACCTGGGGGGATTCTGCCAGGGAAGCGGAAGCCACCAACGCGCTGATCAACCAGGGCGCGGACGTGATCTCCATGTTCGTCGATTCACCCGTCACGGTCATTGGGACCGCCGAATCGCGCGGCGTCTACTCGATCGGTTTCCAGAACCTGGCGGCCCAGCAGTTCGCACCTGAGTTCTGGATCTCGGGCACTTATTATACCCTTGGACCGACGCTGACCCGGCTGACCCAGGAAGTGATCAACCAAACCTGGGGCGACGAGAAGTCCGTGACGTGCGGTATAACCGCCGGCTGCATGGGCATAGCGCCCTTCGGTCCCCATGTACCCCAGGAGGTTCAGACCCTGGTGACGACCAAGCTGGCAGAGATCGACGCCGGTACGCTGGTCGTCTTCAAGGGTCCGATCGTGGACCAGAACGGGAACGTGGTTATTGCCACGGGTGATGTCCTGACTCCTGATAAGATGAGCGGCGTAAATTGGTTTGTCAAGGGCGTTGTTGGCAGCCCGAAATAACAGCAACTCCATATTTTGATAGATGGGGCACCATCATACCTATTGGTGGTGCCCCATCTATCGACTGAATGAGGATCAACGTGGCTCTTTTTTCCGGTAATGTACCAATCATGGGCGAGGCTGCTCGCGGCTGGCTGTCACAAGGCCAGCGCGGGAAGGTTCTTGCTGCGGTCACCCATGCCATTTACCTCCTTGCAAAGGATGGAGAGTTGGTTTGGCTGGCAACCGCAGAAAGCCCGAAGCACCGCCGTTGTATACAATCGGCTGCGTTACCGCGACTTGCAGTTGACTCAACTTTTACGATCCAGGGTCAATCGATCAACTTCAAGTCAGGGAAAAAACTGGATTTTCGTGATTTGCGCATTTGGGAAACCCCTGCCCTGCCTGTCAGTGAAGTCATCGAGTTCGAAATATTGCCCTATAAACTTTTTGCAGTGGTCGAATCATTCCTGGCCAGGGAAACACCGGTTGGGTATGGTACGTTTATCCAACCCGTACTTCAGATCGCAAAAAACCGAGATTCCTCTAACGGGTTTCAGCCGGAAAATATTCTGACCACAGCAGCCTGGCCGATCATCGAAAGGATTGCCATGGCCTGCCTCGCCCATGATCTTCCCGCGGTTTTGCAGCAGGCCGAATCGCTGATCGGCCTGGGAGAAGGGTTGACCCCTTCCGGCGATGATTTTACTGGCGGCCTGTTATTCTGCATTTATTGGCTTCAGAGACTTTATCCAACTCATTTGCCATTCAATAACCCTTCACGGTTTATCGAGAGCCTATGCAACAAAACCAATCTGATCAGTTTCACTATGTTGAAAGATCTGGCGGATGGTCATGGCGTTGATACGCTCCACCAATTCGTCAACGCATTTCTGATCGGTCAGCCAATGGATGATCTCCGCCAAATCGCCTCAGAACTGATACACATCGGCCATTCCACCGGCTGGGATCTGCTAACCGGTGTTTTAACCGGGATGCTGCTTACCTGTCGCATTGGAAAATCCGTAACCATTCTTCATTTTGCGCAAGAGTACACCGGATAGTGAAAGGAAACCTATGGATATCAAACAAAAGATCGAGAAAGCCAACGAAGAAGCTGCTCGCCGTTTGATTCAAGCCGAACCCGTGCTGGTGGATATTGCCCCGGCGGGGGAGGTCATCCCGGGCATGGAAGGCAGGATGATCACCCACTCCGGTCCGCCGATCGAATGGCCACGGATGTGCGGCACGCAGAAAGGCGCCATCATCGGTCAGGTTCTTTATGAAGGCTGGGCCAAGAGTTTTAACGAAGCCAAGGTCATGTTGGATAAAGGCGCCATCCGCCTTGAGCCTAATCACCATCACCAGACCGTCGGCCCGATGGCGGGTACCATTTCACCCTCCGCGCCAGTGTGGGTGGTGGAGAATAAAGCCTTTGGCAACCGCGCCTTCTGCCGCCAGGTGGAAGGCATGCAGCAGTTTGGCGATTACAGCGAAAAGGCTTTGCAAGGCTTGCGCCTGTGGCGGGATGTTTGGGCGCCAGCCCTGCGCAAGGCCGTGCTAAAAATAGGTGGCTTGAGCCTGAATCCGATCATCATCCAGGCCCTGCAAATGGGCGATGAATTGCATAATCGTAACAGCGCCTCTTCCAGCCTGTTTGCCAATGCGATGGCCGTGGCAATGGCAGAAGCCGAGGTTTCCAAAGAAAGTCTGCTGCCCACCCTCAAGTACATCACCAACCATAACCTGATTTTCCTCGGCCTGTCCATGGCTTGCGGCAAGGCCATCGCCGATCCAGCCATGGGTGTCGAATACAGCACCGTCGTGACCGCCATGTGCCGCAACGGGACCGAGTTCGGCATCCGTGTTAGCGGCTTGGGCGAGGAATGGTTTACCGCCCCCTCCCCGCTGGTGAACGGCCTCTACCTTCCCGGCTACTCTGCAAACGACGCCGGTTTCGATATGGGCGACTCCGCCATCACCGAGACCGTCGGCTGGGGCGGCTTTACCCTCGGCGGCGCGCCGGGCATTCTCAGCCTGGTGGGCGGAACGCCCGAAGAGGCGCTGGGCTATTCTCGTGAAATGAAAAAGATCACCGTGGCCGTCCATCCCACTCACCGCATGCCCGCCCTGGGTTTTGTTGGCACCTCGGTCGGGATTGACATCCGCAAGGTGGTGCAGACCGGTATCGCCCCCATCATTGACACAGCCATCGCCCACAAAGACCCCGGCTACCCGATCATCGGCGCCGGCCTGGTGCGCGCCCCGCTGGATTGCTTCAAACAGGCGCTCATTGCCTTCAGTAGAAGGTATAACGTTGGCTGAGAAAACAAACATGCCTTCCGGGTTTGTCCTTCGCAAGAACCAATACTACGACTCTGTATTTCTGATGGGAGTCAACAAGCGCCTCTCGGAAGTCAAAGGCGTTCAACAAACTGCCGTCCTGATGGGCAGCGAGAAGAACAAGGGACTCCTTTTCGATATCGGGATCAAAGACCCGCAAATTGACGCCGCCCATCCCAACGACTTGATCGTTGCCGTGATTGCCGAGACGGTCACGATCGTTGACGATATGCTGGAAAGGCTGGACGAATGGCTGCAAGCCAGCCTGGAAGGCGCGCCAATCTCCGCCCCGCATACCTTCGAAGATGGATTGGCCCGAAAGCCCATTGCCAACCTTGCGGTCATTTCCATCCCCGGAGAGTACGCCGGGCACGAGGCGCGCAAAGCCCTCCAGGCAGGACTGAACGTTTTCGTTTTCAGCAGTAATGTCTCTATCGAGGAAGAACTGGAGTTAAAGCAGTTCGCGGCTCAACAGGGTCTGCTTGTGATGGGCCCGGATTGCGGCACAAGCCTGATCGGTGGTGCCGGCATCGGGTTCGCCAACGCTGTCCGCAAAGGCCCCATCGGGGTCATCGGTGCGGCCGGCACCGGTTTGCAGGAATTCACCAGCCAGGTGCACAACGCCGGATTGGGCATCTCCCACGCCATCGGCACGGGCAGCCATGATCTGTCTGATAAGATCGGCGGGATGACCGCCTTTGCTGCCCTGGATGCACTCGAAGCTGACCCACAGACAGAAATCATCGCCATGATTTCCAAGCCTCCGGGCGCCCGCACGCTAGAAAGACTCATCGAGCGTATAAAGGTGTGCAAGAAACCGGTCATCGGCTGCTTCCTGGGCATGCCCATCGAACCGAGCAGCACAAGTGAAAATTTACAGCGCGCACGCACGATTGACGAAGCCGTTCAGTTCGCCATTGCGCGGACGGGCGGAAAACCGGCTACCGCACAAGGCTTGTTTTCGCCGGAGGAAATGGATTTAATGGCGCGGGAAAAAGCCTCCTGGCTGTGCGAACAAAAATACCTGCGCGGCCTGTTCGCGGGCGGCACCTTCTGCTACCAGTCGCAGCAGATATTTCGCGATGCCGGTATTACCATTTATTCCAACGCGCCGCTCGATGAAGAATACAAACTCGCCAATCCCGACCACAGCCTCGAGCACACCCTCGTGGATATGGGCGATGACTATTACACCCTGGGCAGGCCGCATCCGATGATTGACGGAACAATGCGCAGGCAGCGCATCCGGGCCGAAGGCCGCGACCCGCAGGTGGCCATCCTGTTATTCGATTTCATCCTGGGCTACAATGCCTCGATGGATCCTGTGGGCGAGTTGCTGGATGCCATCCTGGAAGCCAGGCGCGCCGCCAGTCAGCGCGGCGGCGCGTTGACTGTTGTCGCCTCCATCTGCGGCACAGAGGGCGATCCGCAAGAACTGGGCTTGCAATCTAAAATGCTGCAGGAAGCCGGTGTGATCGTGTTCCGTAGCAACGCCAAAGCCGCTTCTTTCTGCTGTGAACTATTAAAGCGCGGCTAGGAGGTCGCCATGCAAACCGAGATCGATGAGATGCTGCAAAAACCCCTTATCATCATCAACCTGGGCTTGAAGAAGTTTGCTGAAAGCCTGGAAGAGCAAAAGGTTGAAGTGATCCAGGTGGACTGGGTCCCTCCGGCCGGAGGGGATAAGGAAATGATGGATCTGCTGGAACAGATTTTATGAAAGGCGAAACGAACAAATGAGCTTAGACGCTATTCCACTTTGCCTTCCGCGTTGCCCGGTAAGGTCTGCAGGGGCGCGCCGCCGAGCCTCGGTTCCAGCGGCAGATTGTCGAGGTACTGCTGGAGCAGGGACGGGGCATCGGGATGGTCCACGTGCAGGGCATGGTCGTAGTCACCGGCCGGGGAAGGCGGTTCATAGCGCACGGGGCGGCGAATGCCGAACAACTCGAAGAAATGGGCGATCCCGATCAGGAGGGAATAACGGTATTCCTGCATCCGCAACGACTGCCACTCTACGATGGAAGCCATCGCCCCCTGGACACGCGCTTTCTCGCGCACGATGCGGTGGATCTGCTTCGGTTCACGGCGACCGATGGGGGAAATGAGCACCAGGTTGGCTGTCAATGCAAGCACGGTGAACGAAATCAGCACAACCCAGCCACCCTCCGTCCATTTTCCGGCAATCTGGCCAACGAAAACGAGGCCGGAAAGCAAGGCGGAGAATCCAGCTCCGAAAGCTCCCCAGGAACGCTTGGCACCTTTCGGGTAAGTTTTCAAAATATGCTGGCGGACAGCGAAACCCATCATCATAATCGGCATGAAGACACCAATACCGTAGTATGGAATACCGAGCGCTGTCTTGCCACGTATGACGATGGTAATGATAATCACCACGGCATAGGCGATGGTCACCGAGCGGGTGAATGTGCCGCGCTTGTCACGATAAACGATGATCTCCGGGATTTCCCCGATGGCTACGTCTCGCCATTCAGTGGCTTGCAGGTCCTGGAAGGCAGTCATTGAAGCGGCGGCCAGCAGACCGACTGCAAGGATCTGGTACGCCCAGTACAGGATGATTCCACCTGGAAGGTGGGTGAAGCCAATAAAAGATAGGTTGGCAACCAGTGAACGGCCTGATACACCATCAAAAGCATTAAAGTGGATGGCAAAGTAAGCCAGGAAAGCGGTGGTGATGCCTCCGTAGAAAAGGAATGAGGTCTGAACCAGGCGCCCGATCCCTGACTTGCCGCTGTAGAACTCCCACAGCCCTTTGAGGCGCGGCAGGTATTTCTTGCCCCACTTCACGATCCCGGAATCCTCATGGATGACGAACTGGATGCCGTTCGACATGGCTTCCAGGCCGCTCAAAGCGACCAAACCTTTCATCGAGGCAGTCAACATGTGATAGGCTGCCATCCAGATAGAGGGAGTCTTGGCAGCTTGTTGGTAAGGAAAAGCATCTGTGCCATGGGCTTTGGCGATGAACAGGCCAACAGCCATTGCAATGGTGAGCAGGATGAAAATGCCCAGCATCGTGAATACCACGCGGGCTGATTCGCCACGACCGCGAATGGTCAACCACCAGGTGATGGTCACCAAGCCTACACCAAGGGCCACTCGAACGATCCAAGAGATGTTGTAGGAGTTGGTTAAGGAGAGCAGTTGGTCCACGCCGGAGAGGCTGGAGACGACAATTGTGAAGATGTAATCCTGGAGCAGGACAACCGCCACCACCAGGCTCAAGCCCGGCGCAAGGTAGCGCATCGAGGCCGTGTAGGAGCCTCCACCTTCATTGAAAACACCCAAAGAATACATGTACAGGAAGCCAAATACCGCGTTGGCGATGGCAATGAAGATGACCGCGATGAAGGCATATTGCTGCAAGTGATATGGGTGCAGGGCGCTCATCATCTCGCCGGTGGCGTAGAAGTAAGAAGTGAAATAATCCACCCCAAAGAGCGCCACAGCGGCCAACAGGCCAATCTGCCCGGCGCCATGGATGTGGGCGTGTTCTTTCTTCTCGACCGGCGCAGCCCGGAATGCGAGAAAGGCGATCAAGAGTAATAACGCGATAGAGAAAATCATGGGTAAATATTTTCCTTAGAAAGAAATGCTTTTTCCAACATTGCCAGAAGCGAGAGAAGGTGTTTGCGCGTGGATGAGTTCAGTTGCATATCCTGGGCGATCTTGACATATTCCAGGCGCACGGCCAGAACGACAAAAGCCGGGATGAACATGACACGCCCGGGCGGGATGACCTGCAACGCGTAAGTTTTCATCATCAGCGCCTGGTCGTCAAAATACGATAGGTTCAGGCTCAGGCCGCGGTTCAGGCTGTTGGCGCTGGCGCGGCGCCGGATGGTCTGGATCACCACCTGTGTCTTGTAGCGCGCCAGGGCTCGCCCCTGGTTGACCAATTGTCCTAATATGCCCATGCGTTTCCGCTGGTAAGTCTCGTCGGCCACCATGCAGGGAGCAATCGCCACAGCCTCGTGCAGGATGCGCAGGAAAGTCTTCATGGAGCGGATGTGCGCCTCGGCCTCCTGGAGCGTAGCGGTCAGCAACCGGTTTTTTTCGTCGAACGCGACCCACTGCGGCAGGAAAAAGCGCAGCGCGGCGGGCGAGTAAGGTGTCTGTAGATCACCCCGCCCTGGCTCTCTAACTGCCTCTTGAACGATGGCGTCATTCGCAGCCATCAGGGCTGACTTCCGGGTGCGGCCATCTTCCACCGGCAGGCTGGGGATTTCATCACCTGCCAAAAGGCGATAGCGCACGAAACGCCCCTCGGGCAGCATCTGGTAGATCATGGTCCGCGCCACGGCGAAGCGCATCAGGTGTCCACTCAAGGAGATGGAGGAATTGGGATGCTGCTCGAGGCTGGTGAACTGGCGGACAATTTGGGCGCGCAGGTCGCAGGTCCCGAAAGCGAGCCAGCGACCCGCAACCTGTTCGCGTTGCCCCGCAGGGACATCCAACGCCTCAGCTCCGCGCCCGGCCCCATCTGGCAAGACGCGGTCTGGCAAGGAAAAATGTACCCGCGGGGCATTATCGAGTATGGCCTGCGCAATCAGGCGTGCCTGCTGTTCCAGAAAGTGCTGGACCAGCGCCGGTTGCCCCTCGTAGAGATAACGCTCCTCTTCGTACTCCTGGCGTAACTGGCTTACCGGGCTTTCGGCAAAGATTGCGACTACACTCATGTTGCTCCTTTCACAAGCAAGGGAAAGTATAAGAACTGCCCATAAAATGCTGACAAAGAAAAGGAGCAATTGCATAAAGAAAGAATAAAAGTATCTTCTCAATAAGCTGGGGAGGATGGGGGGTGTGCGGGCGGCGAAGCCGCCCGCA
>Ga0315279_10000335_pt1 | contig 98292 bp, 87 predicted proteins | sample YL17G06_20_MG_FD_203694 | JGI IMG/M metagenome (GOLD analysis project Ga0315279, IMG submission 203694) | Sediment microbial communities from Yellowstone Lake, YNP, Wyoming, USA - YL17G06_20 | ecosystem: Environmental > Aquatic > Freshwater > Lake > Sediment | place: USA: Wyoming | collected... | reverse complement strand
AATGGTGCAGCAGGCCGTCCAAGTGGATCCCGTTCCGTACCAGGCAATTGTCAAGCATGTCCGAGACCATAGAAAAGCCCACCACAATGTGTAGGGGGTACTTGAGTCAAGTAAATACCCCCTTTAACCTTTTCTCATTCCAGACGGCAGCTCGATTCCGCCGCGGCCTTTGGCGTCCCTGAAATCTACAATAATTTTAACGGCAACCTCGGGCTCATCCACAACCGTGAATAGCTTCATATCTGCGGCAGAGATGTGATTGTACTCCTTTAGCATCTTTTGCTCCATCCAGGTAATTAGTCCTTGCCAATATTCGCTGCCCATTAAGACAACGGGGAAATAAGCCTGCTTTAGTGTCTGAATCAGCATGAGGGCCTCGGTGAACTCGTCCATCGTCCCGTAGCCGCCGGGGAAAACGATGAAGCCATGGGCGTATTTTAGGAACATCACTTTGCGGCAGAAGAAATATCTGAAGTTCAGCGGCAGATTCTGATACTTGTTCGGGATTTGCTCCAACGGCAGCTCGATGTTCAGCCCGATGCTTTTGCCGCCCGCTTCTGCGGCCCCTTTATTTGCCGCTTCCATGATTCCGCTGCCGCCCCCGGTTATTACGGCAAACCCGGCTTTTGCGATTTTGTAGGCGGTTTCCTGGGCAAGTTTGTAGTAGCGCTGCTGCGGCTTGGCTCGAGACGAGCCGAAGAACGATACCGCCGGCCCAATTGAAGAAAGCTCCTGGAAGCCTTCAACGAATTCGGCCATTATCCTGAATATCCGCCACAGATCCTGGACCGGACTGCTGAAAGTGTTGGCCATAGAGAAATCTCTCCTATTATCGGCGCATCTGGCTTTGCCGGTCGGCCTGCGCCTTTTACCACAAGGCTGGATTGAACGCTGCGCGACAATACTTTGCTATCGGACAATTCTGGCAGTCCGGCTTACGAGCCTTGCAGATGTTTCGCCCATGTAGAATCAGCGCATTGCCGAAGAAAGTCCAGTTCTTCTTTGGGACTATCTCGGCTAAATCGAATTCCAACTTGACCGCGTCGCTATTTTCGGACAGTCCCAGTCGCCGCGATAGTCGGATAACGTGGGTATCGCAGGCTATTGCTGGCACACCGTATGCGCCGCCAAGAACGACATTTGCGGTTTTTCTGCCTACGCCGGGAAGTCCTACCAGCTCTTCCATTGTATCCGGCACTTTGCCGCCGAATTTCTCGGTTATCGCCGTGCAGGCGCCTTTGATGCTGGCCGCCTTATTGTGGTAGAAGCCGGTGCTTTTTATATCTGACTCGATCTGTTTTATATCCGCTCTCGCCCATTCCGCAGCGGATTCATATTTCTTGAACAGGTCCTTGGTCACGATGTTGACCCGCACATCGGTGCACTGCGCCGATAGGATTGTCGCAATCAGAAGCTCAAGCGGATCTTTGAAGTTAAGCGCGGTCTTGGCGCCGGGGTAAGTCTTTTTCAAGATCGGCCAAATCTTTTTGACTCGCTCGGCGGCCTCGGCTCTATTAACCTTTATCTGGACCTTTTTTGCCATCTTTATTTCCTCGTAGGAAGTTCTGTCAGATTTGCTTTTAGCTCCTTCAAAAAGAAGATGCCGCGCCATCTGACCGGCTCTTTCTTACCGGGCGCAAATAACATACTAACCGGCACGCCCGGCTCATTGTAGGCGTGTTTTAATGCTAACGTTGCCGGCGAATCCCATTCTGTGGTATCGCCTTTAATTGCCAGCACACCTTTCTGCTCGATGAGTCTGGCAATATCTTTGCGAGAATAGACCAACTTTTCAGCCGTTTGGCAAGCCAAGCACCAATTGGCGGTAAACTTAATCAAAACAGGACGCTCTTGTTCAAGAGCCGTCTGCACGGACAGGGCGTCGTAGTTATGCCAGTCGATAAGTTCATAGCTCGGCGCCGGCAGAAAGACCCAGCCTGCGCCGAGCGCCAGCGCTATCGCCAAGAGTCGCACGAGCCATTTGCGTGCCGGCCTGGCGCCATAGCCGACCCACGTACCCCATATCCAGGCGCAGAAACTAAGTACCACAGCGAAGTACAAAACGCCGTTTATGCGGGCTTCCGGCAGCGCCGTAACAAGTTTCACCGCGATAACAAGCAAAACGAATCCGATGCCCTGCTTGAACAACTCCATCCATCGTCCTGGCCTGGGCAGGCGATTCAGCAGCCCAGGCACCGAGGTCAGAATCGCGTAAGGCAGAGCCATCCCAACGCCTATAATGATTATAGCGATGCTGGCGGGAAGCAGGGGCTGAGATTGTGCCCAGGCAAAGGCAGCAGCCAGAATCCCGAAGCTGCATGGCGTGCTAAGTATCGCCGCCAAAAAGCCCATGCCCACGGCTGCGAAATATCCGCTACGTGAGCTTGCTTTGCCTGCAATTGCAGAGGGCACGCTAATCGTGAAGACCCCGAACATAAATAGCGCCAGCAGTACCAGCAGCAGTGCCATCGCGGTGATAAAGATGGGACTGCGAAATTGGTCGCCCCATTGCAGCACCATTCCATAAAAGACCTGCAACACGATGTTCGCCCCTGCAAGGGCTGCGAAGAATAGCAATATGCCCAGACAAAAGGCAAGTCCCAGCGCTACGGAGACGCCACGACTTTGCTTTGCCTGCCCAACAATACGCATCACGATCAGAGGCAGCACCGGCCAGACGCAGGGCATAATATTCAGAGCCAAGCCCGCTAAAAATGCCAGGCCCAGAGCGCCAAACCCCGCAATGAATTGCGGGGCTAACCGGTTAACGCCGCCATCACTATGGCGGGGTTTAATTTCCTTCCACGATTGTCGCTGATTCCAATCGACCTTCATCCGCAGCGTTTTCTCGAAAGGCGACAGGCAGACTGTGCTCGTACACGCTATGCCGGAAATCTTGACCTGCACATCCGCGGTTGTTGGGGGTGGACCTTTTATCATTTCAATTGGCAGAAAGACTGTGAATCTGCCGGCGTATACTTCCACTTGTTTGCCTACCTGGTCCTGGAAAATCCTCCACTTAGGAAAGACAACCTTGCCGAAATCAAATTGGTCAGTTTGAGCCTCGATCCTAAGTTCATATCCCGGAGCAGGCGCGGTCTCGGGCCTGGCGTAATAGTGAAGGTCGTCAGTTCCCTCAAATATGACTGCTATGCCTGGCTGAGAGTTCCTGCGAGCAGGCTCCAGGCGCACAGAAGAGAATTCCTTCTCATATCGAGCCAACTCGACAGCAGCGGTGTCACGGTTAGGGACATCTGTCGCCTCTATTTCGGGCACATTCTCGGCACGCGCAGAAAACCCAGGTATGAGGATGTAGAACGAGCAGAATATGACGACAGTTTTTCGGCGCATACCCACTCAACTGAAAACGGCAGCGAAAATAATATTAGCTCGCCGTCTATTGCTGTTGCTTTGTCTGCGGCTTGGGCTGCTCCTTTTTGGCCTGCTCAGCAGCCAACAGATCGCCGACCGTAGGCTTGGCTAACTGACCGCCCTGCAAGATTACCTTAACGTCTTCGGCGTCAAGAGTCTCGTACTTCAAGAGGGCTTTGGCTATCCGGTCGAGCTTGTCTTTGTTGGCTTCTATCAGCTCCTTAGCCTTCTTGTACGCCTCATCGGTAATCTTTCTCACTTCCTCATCGATGGTCTCGGCGGTCTTTTCGGAATACTCCTTCTCGCCTGGTATCGGATACCATATATCGCCGAACGCAAATTCAGACTCGTAGCTGATCAGGCCAAGCTCATCGCTCATACCCCAGGTCAGCACCATCTGCCTTGCAATTTTGGTGGCCTGCGTCAGATCGGATTGAGCACCGCTGGATATGTCGTCACAGAATAGTTCTTCCGAAATCCGTCCGCCGAAACAGACCTGCAAAAGTGCCATGCAATATCTTTTCGTGAAGATTGTCCGGTCTTTTTCCGGCAAGGCAAATGTAGCGCCGCCCATTGGTCCACGGGGGATGATGCTCACCTTATGTAAGGGGTCTGCCTCTTTCAGCAAAGACTGAACCAGCGTGTGGCCGGCCTCGTGATAGGCAGTAATCTCTTTTTCCTTTTGGTCGATGACCCTGCTCTTTTTTGCCCTGCCCCATTTGATCTTGTCCCGCGCCTCCTCCAGGTCGACCATTTCGACGTAGTCCTTGTTGGCCATAGTTGCCATCAGAGCGGCTTCGTTGATAATTGCTGCCAGGTCTGCGCCGGTGAACATAGGTGTCCCACGAGCCACTCTCTCCAGGTTGGCATCCGGTCCTAACTTTACTTTCTTTGCGTGCACCTTCAAGATGTCCATTCGCCCTTTCAAGTCCGGCAGCGCCACGAAAACCTGCCGGTCGAATCTTCCCGGCCGGGTGAGCGCATTATCCAAAATATCGCCCCGGTTAGTTGCCGCGACCACTATTACCTGGTCATCTGTCGTGAAACCATCCATTTCGACCAGGATGGCGTTCAGCGTCTGTTCGCGTTCATCGTGCCCGCCGCCGACAAAGCTGGCGCCGCGCTTGCGGCCGATCGCATCGACCTCGTCAAGGAAGATGATACAGGGCGAATTATCCTTGGCCTGCTTAAACAGGTCACGTACGCGCGACGCCCCCACGCCGACAAACATTTCTACGAAATCGGAGCCGGATATGCTGAAAAATGGCACGTCTGCCTCTCCGGCTATGGCCTTTGCCAATAGTGTTTTTCCGCAGCCCGGAGGTCCCACCAGCAAAACGCCCCGTGGTATGCGCCCGCCGAGTCGCTGAAACCTCTTCGGATTCTTGAGAAACTCGATTATCTCAGCGACCTCGTCCTTAGCTTCTTCGATGCCGGCCACATCATTGAATGTAACTTTGACTCGGTCCTTGCTGGCCACTCGGTGCCTGCTTCGACCGAATGACATCAGCATTCCGCCGGCGCCGCTGCGAAGATTCCGCACGAAGACGAAATAGAAAAACGCTATCAGCAGGACCAGCGGCAGCACCCACTGCATTAGCATTATGAGCCAGAGGTGCTGTTCGGCGTAGTCCACGACGACATTGATGCGGCTGACACCGGTATCGTCGGTGCCACCCTCATCAATTATCTTGTATATCCGTGCAATTGCCGCATCGCCCTGGTAGTTGACGCTGAACGAGACGGCACCTTTTCCGGTGGCAGTCGGCATGGCCTTTCTGAACTTGCCCGTAATCTGGGTGTCGCCGATTTTCATGCTCTCAATCTCATCGTTCCGGAGGTGTTTTTCAAAGTCAGTCCAATTGATATTGTTGCTTTTGAATCCCTGCTGCAGCATCATCATCGTGGTGAAAATCACGGCTGCGATTATCAACCAGGTCAGCGGCCCCCGCTTATAATTGGGTATGGACGGTTTCTTTCCGGGGCCGTTCGGCGAGGCAGCACGCCGCTGACTTCGTTTTTTGTTTCGATTATTGTTCATTACCCACCGCTTTTACCAGTGCAAAGAACCCCACAATGAATTGCGGGGCTAAATATTTACTTCTACCTCTGCTATTCCTTCACGGATTACCATTTATTTTCCATCAGTTCTACGATTTTTTGTGCCAACTTGTTTGCCGCCAGCGCCGATGCGTAGCTGAAGTCCTGTTTTTGGAACTCCGAATACGTAGCTTCTGCGATGACCGACTGATTGTCTATAAGCAATTGGCCTGTCTTGAGGTTTTTCCAGTTGACTACCGCTCGCACCTGCACCTGCTTTTCCAATGCAAGGCCCAGTTCGCGTTCGATACTGAGCACAGATTCGGTTATCTGCACTATTTGGCCGCTCATAAGGCTATCGGCTCGATCACTGCTTGAGATTACTTTATAGGGCGTTTCTGCCTCGATACGCTTTGCCAGCGCATCCGATAATTCATATTCTGCGCCTCGCCTAAAAGTCTGGTTGTCGAACATTTTCAGGCAGACGCTGCTGACGTCTTCGGGAAACAGCCGTTTGTTGGAATAGCCGCCCATATCGGCGCACGAAGCCAAAAAGGCACAAAGACACATACTAACAAAGGCACAAGGTTGCAAAGGCACAAAGTACTTTGTGCCTCTGTGCCTCTGTGCCTCTGTACTTCTGTGCCTGAGTTTCTTGGTCGCTATCTGAATTTTTCCCTTTTTCATTTCCCGTCCTGTTCGCTGTGCATATTCTTGGCAAGCACGTCTTTAGCCAGTTGTGCGGCTTTAGTTTCGCTCCAGTTGCGGATTACCATATCGTAATACAGATTAGCCGCCTGTGTTTTGCCGGCACTTTGATAGTATTGGCCGATACAGAATTGCTTGTATGCTATCTGCTCATCTATTTCTTTGAGTATTTGGTCGACATTCAGCTTCGCAGCGTCTTCGGGATAGCGGACTTTGAAATCCTCATAGTAGCTTTTGGCGCTTCTTAGATGTGACGCATTATACTTGGGCCCGTTGTAGGCGGCATGTTTGCACCGAGCCATAGCCAGCAATGCTTCCTTAGCGGTCTGGGCGTCTTGCTGCTGCCAGGATATCTCCGACCATTTCAGATACGCTTCGTTGAACATTCCTTTGTTTTCATAGTATTGGGCCAGTGCCCGCGATGCCTCGATGCCGATAGGTCTGTCGCCGGCTCGGTCGGTGATCTTCTCCATAATCCTGATGCCCGTAGCGTCTCCCTTCATTTTGAACACGCCCAGCACCGTGATTTTTTGGCCTGCTAAAAAAGCGCTGGCGATTCTATACTGCCGCTCCAACGCCGCCTCGTAAAAGGGGCTGTCGTAATAGTCTTTGGCCAGAAACTTTTCATAGCTCCTGCTGGCCTTGCTGTATTCTCCGGCGCAGAAGGATAGTTCGGCCTTTATGAAGGTATCCAGGTCGGCTTCCTTAATCTCCGGAAACAGTTTTTTAAGCTGATTCCACTCTTCAGCAAGGGCCTTGGTTTGACCCGTCGAGACGAGTTTCTCTGTTCGCGCCACAACCAGCAGGTATCTATCCTTGGCGTCGCCCGGCACAGACTTCCAATCCTGGCCTTGCTGCAACTGCCAAGTGTCGGCCCAAATCACTGCCGGCCGCTGCGATAACATTACCGCCGCCAGTATCACAAGCAGTACTCTATACCTCGCCATGATCGGTTTCCACTACCATTCTAAGAATTCAACGCCTGCTCACAAAGAGAATTATACTTGGTGGCCAAGCTATTGCAAACCTCCACCTCAAAATATGGTAAATCCCCGTGTTTTTCTGCGTGAGGTCGCCTTGACAAACAGTGCCGGTTTTGATAGCCTCTCAAGGAGACGGCAAAAGATGCCAATCAAATAAGATAGGGTAAAAAGGGTGCTACCATGTCGAAAAGTATAACGCGCCGGCAGTTTCTAAAAAAGTCCCTTATTGAGTCCGCAGGTGTTGGTGCAATTCTGAGCCTTGAAGAGAAGACCTTGTTGGCAGCAGCCAACAAATCTGACATGTTGCCGCGCCGAGACGCGATCAAAGGTTTTCCGGCAGGCAAGATCGGCAAGGTGACGATCAGCAGGCTAATCTGCGGCGGCAATCTGATCAATGGCTACGCCCACAGCAGAAACCTGATTTATGTTTCTGAGCTGCTAAAGCACTACTTCACAGATGAAAAGGTCATCCAGACCTGGCAGATTTCTGAAGAAAGTGGGATAAATACTGCTATCGCCAACGTAGGAAGAGGTGGTAGCGAAAATAGCCTTAGAGTTTTCAATAAATACCGTGGAGAAAGAGGTGGTCAGATTCAGTGGATCGCACAATGCGATATATTTGAAGATGACCTGTTAGGTGTTATAAAATTGGCTATCGATAATGGGGCGGTGGGCGCTTTCATACAGGGTGGTTGTGCAGATAGCTTTGTCAGGAACGGTCGCGTTGATTTGTTGGGAAAGGCTGTCGAATTCATCAAGCAAAATGGGTTAATCGCCGGCGTGGCGGGACATTCTGTTGAAGTGCCTAAGGCGTGCGAGAAAGTGGGCATAGAGACCGATTTCTATATGAAGACACTGCACAGTGCGGACTACTGGTCTGCCACGCCTGACGCGGCAGAAGGACCTTTTGACTTGCCCGTACATGATAATATGTGGTGTACTAAGCCGGAAAAAACTATCGAATTTATGAAGCAGGTCAAAAAACCCTGGATTGCGTATAAGGTCCTGGCAGCAGGTGCCATTCACCCAAGAGAAGGTTTCAGGTACGCCTTTGAAAACGGCGCTGATTTTCTCTGCGTTGGCATGTTTGATTTCCAGGTTAGAGAAGATGTAATTATTGCCAGAGACATTCTCTCGGCGAAACTTGCCAGGCAGCGTTCCTGGAGGGCGTAAAGAGACTCTATGATGCAGCGGAAAACAACGCCAGACCCGAAAAAGCGGGACCCCGTCAAAGGTTTGCCGGCAGGCAAGATTGGCAAGGTCACAATCAGCAGGATAATCTGCGGCGGCAATTTAATCGGCGGCTATGCGCACAGCAGAGATTTGATCTATGTGTCATCCCTGCTCAAGCAGTATTTCACGGACGAAAAAATCATCGAAACGCTCGAGATATGCGAAGAAACCGGAATAAATACGATTATTACCGGTTCCGGCTCGGCAAAGCTGCTTAAGAAATACTGGGATGAGCGCGGGGGACAAATCCAGTGGGTTGCACAAATCGTCCCAAAGAGCAACGACCTGACAACCGATGCCAAAATCGCTATTGATAATGGGGCTGTCGGCGCATTTGTAATCGGCAACGTTGGCGACGAGTGGGCCAGAGCTGGACGAGTCGACCTGATCGGAAAGGTTGTAGATTTCATAAAGCAAAACAAGGCAATCGCTGGCGTTGGCGGACATAACCTCGGTACACCGATGAAATGTGAAGAGGTGGGCATGCAGGCCGACTTCTATATGAAGACTTTTCACAGCAGCAACTACTGGTCGGCACGCAGCCCGGACCAGCAGAAAGATGTGATTGACAACTACAGCATCGACAACTACTGGGATAAATTCCCGGAGCAGACGATTGAATTTATGAAGAAAGTGAAAAAGCCCTGGATTGCGTATAAGGTCCTGGCGGCGGGTGCCATTCATCCCAGAGAGGGTTTCCGGTACGCCTTTGAAAACGGCGCCGATTTTCTTTGCGTGGGCATGTTCGATTTCCAGGTTAGAGAGGACGTGGTTATTGCCAGAGACATTCTTTCGGGGAAACTTGCCAGGCAGCGTCCGTGGAGAGCGTAGAGTCGATGAAGATACCGGCGGTAAAAGGCACAAGGGACTTCTATCCGGAAGATATGGCGGTGCGAAACTGGATAATAGACGGCTGGAAAAGGGTGTCCCTGCGCAACGGCTTTGAAGAATATGACGGGCCGATATTTGAATACTTGACGATGTTTCAGATCAAAAGCGGCGAAGAAATCATCGAGCAGCTTTTCTCTCTGAAAGATAGGGGCGGCAGAGACCTGGCACTGCGGCCTGAAATCACGCCGACCCTGGCCCGCATGGTCAACCAACGGATCAATTCGCTGCCCAGGCCGATCAAATGGTTTTCCGTGCCGCGGTTATTCCGGGCCGAGCGCCCTCAAAAAGGCCGGCTGCGAGAATTCTTCCAGTGGAACGTGGACATAATCGGCGTGGATGACGTGCTGGCCGACGCTGAGGTGATATTCACAACTGTTGATTATTTGCGTAGTGTCGGTCTGACCAGCAAAGATGTTAAGGTTAAAATCTCCAGTAGAAAATTACTCTCTGCCGTTCTTAAGCAAATAGGCATCTCTGAAGATAAATTGAATCCGCTCTATGTTCTGCTTGACAAGAAACCCAAAGTGCCTGCTGAAACCTTTGAAACAATGCTTTCGGAACAAGTTCAAGATAAATCGAAGGTTTATAAGATAGTGCAATTTATGAATGCCGCTTCGATTCCGCAACTCGAAGCAACGCTAATGATGATATCAGATGAGAGAATTCAAGCTTATGCAGATATTAAAAAATTGCTTCTTACCTTGGCATTTATGGGCATAGATGATTTCTGTATGTTTGACCCAAGTATCGTCCGAGGTTTAGCCTACTATACCGGTATCGTATTTGAAGTTCATGATGTCAGCGGTGACCTGCGTGCTATATGCGGCGGGGGCAGGTACGATAACCTCCTGAGAGATTTCGGCGGGCCTGCTATGCCGGCCACGGGGATGGGAATGGGTGATTGTGTGTTGGAAATATTGCTCAGGAAAAAAGGACTCTTGAACGTACCTATCCGTCAGTTGGACTTTTTTGTTGCTTTTGCTGACCTTCGTTGGTATGGGGACATGTATAGTATAATATCTAAATTACGTTCGCGAGGTTTTAACGCTGAATTCACTTATAATTCTAATGCAAGTCTTAGTAAACAATTAAAAGTTGCGTCTGAACGAAATGCAAAATACTGCATAATCATCGGAGATGAATTCAAGGACAATAACCTCGTTGTCAAAGATATGGAAGCGGGTAAGCAGGAAGAGGTGGAAGTCGATAAGTTTTTTGCGGAGCTTAAGAGAAAGTGAGCGGATGCGGGATTTTTCGCCGAATCATTATGAGCGAGCGTTCGAGAACTGGCTGATTGATAATCGGATTCGGTATGTTGTAGTAGATGAGCATAAAAGGAGGGTGTTTGCACGCTGCAAGATCAAGAGCTTCGATTTTCTATTGTATCCGCGGAGCGACCGAACAATAATCGCCGAGGTTAAGGGCAGAAAATTTAGAGGGACAAGTTTTGCCAAGCTGACTTCTCTTGATTGCTGGGTCACAGCCGAAGACGTGGACGGTCTGGCCAGATGGCAGCAAATTTTTGGCCCCGGCCACCAAGCTATTTTTGTATTTGCTTACGGCGCAGAGAACATCGATGTTGATTTTGACGGCAGGCCGGTTTATGAGTTTGACGAAAGTAGGTTCGTATTTTTCTGCATTACGGTAGATGACTATCGTTCTTTTATGAAACGCCGCAGCCCAAAGTGGCAGACTGTCACACTTCCTGCCGAGAAGTTCAGACAATGTGCCTTGGAAATCAACGAGTTTTTTTGCTCTGACACCATACTGCGCACAGGGTAATATCTGCAGCAGGGTAGAACTCACTATGCGTTTTCGCAGGGTTTTGGATGGAAAGCGGGTGGTGCTCGTGGTAGAATCTCTTCTGTTAAAGGTGTAGAGATAGCGTAATGGCAAAATTATTTGGAGGTAACTGGATATGTTGAGGAAGCTTTTGTGTGTAGTGCCGTGGGCTATTTTCTTAGCTGGTTGTATTAGTGTGCACGAGACTAAGCACATGCCGCCGGGTGAAACGGTGCTGGAGGTTCCAAAGCCTGCGAAGGAGCCTGCTCAGATCCTGCGTCACGTGGTGCTGTTTAAGTTCAAAGAAGATACTACCAAGGAGCAAATGAGAAAAACCGAGAGCGCCTTCTGTGCGCTGCCGGGCAAAATCCACGTCATACGCGATTTCGAGTGGGGCATCAATGTGAGTCCGGAGAACCGCTCGCAAGGCTTTACGCATTGCTTTGTGGTGACGTTTCTAAACGAGGCCGACCGCGCCACATATCTGCCGCATCCGGCGCACAAGGAGCTCGCGGCAATGTTAGGCCCATACCTGGATCAGGTTCTGGTAATCGATTACTGGACAAAACCATAGTGCGAACGCTGCTGAATATTTAGCCCCACGTTCCACGTGGGGTCCACACTTACAGGTGAAATGCGAATAATTGCCGGGTCGAAACGCGGGATGCGGCTGTTTAGCCCCAAGACGCGAGACAGCCGGCCAATTACCGACAGAGTTAAGCAATCGCTTTTTGATGTCCTTTGTAACTATGGGCTGCCGGATGGTGCGCGAGCGGCGGATTTATTTTGCGGAGTCGGCTCGTTGGGTCTTGAGGCACTAAGCAGGGGGGCAGAGTTCGTCACCTTCGTAGAGCAGGACCCCAAGATCATCGCAGTTTTAGAAAGAAATATTGAAAAAGCCGGCTTTGTCAAGCAGTCAAAGGTTGTAAGAGGCAACGCCTTCAAGGTCGCTGCTCCTGCTGATCAACACGGGCAAAGATGTACCCTTGTTTTCGTTGATCCCCCCTATGCTTTTACCCAGGACGTCCAGGCCGGTTCGCCAGTGGATCGGTTACTGGCATTGTTGCAGAAGCAGGTGACACCGGATGCCATTGTAGTTGTCAGGACAAACCGTCGCACGTTTCTGCTGGAACGATATGGCGCATTTGGATTGCTGGAGCGGCGAGAGTGGGGGACAATGGCAGTAACTTTGTTGCAGATGATGGGCAGATGACTAATAAACAGGCAGCAATAAAGGTAATCCAGCACTTGCAGCGCAACGGCTTTCAGGCACTGCTGGCCGGCGGCTGTGTGCGCGACATGCTGTTGGGTCGACAGGCCAATGATTATGATGTTGCAACTGATGCCCAGCCGAAAGACGTAATGAGATTGTTCAAGCGCACACTAAAGGTGGGGGCAAAGTTCGGCGTCGTAATTGTATTAACTAATAATCAGCAAGTGGAGGTGGCCACATTCAGAACGGAAGGCGGATACGCAGACGGCAGACACCCCAGCGCAGTCAGATTTGCTACCGCCGCAGAGGACGCCAGCCGCAGAGACTTCACCATCAATGGCATGTTTTACGACCCGCTGACCGGCAGAGTAATTGATTACGTCAACGGACAAGCCGACCTGGCAGGGCAGATACTGCGAACTATTGGCAGGCCCGAGGAGCGATTTGCTGAGGATTACTTGCGGATGCTACGGGCGGTGCGATTTTCTACCCAGCTTGGTTTTGCGATTGAACCGGCAACTTTCTTAGCGATCCTCCGGCTTGCGGCAAACATCATCAAGATAAGCGGCGAACGCATAGCGATAGAACTGGAGGGGATTCTTGTCGATCCCAATCGTGCTGCCGGCGTGCGCATGCTTGGAGAAAGCGAGCTGGCTGAAGCTATTTTCCCCGGCTTTGCTGGCGAACCGGCAGGGATTGCGCTTAGCGTGATAGGGCAAATGGCGAAAAAGGTCGATTTTGCCTTGGCATTGGCCGGGCTTTTTGCCCACTGTTCAACTGAATTTACGCTGGAAAAGTGTCGGATTTTGAGGCTAAGCAGAAATCAGGCCAGGCACCTTAAATTCTTGCTGGCTAACAGAGGCAAACTCCTGAACGAGCAGATCTCACTGGCGGAACTGCGAATGATTGTCTCTGAGCCATATTTCTGGGACTTGTACGAGCTGCAAAGAGCGATTCAAAAGGCTCAAGCCGGCGGCCGGAGAAATCTTGCTCCGCTGGTAAAACTGCGAAAGAGAATAGACGCGCTTGGTGACATTGAGTTGAGACCTAAGCCGCTGCTCAATGGCCACGACCTGATTCGCTTGGGTGCCGTGCCGGGTCCAGCTCTGGGACAATTGGCCCAGGAGATGTACATCGCCCAATTGGAGGGCGTCGTAAAAACCCCCGCGCAAGCCGAAAAGTGGGCCAGCCAATGGCTCGAGAGGCACTCCAACCACGAGTGACGTTCTCCGCGATTTCTGGCGTTTACTTCCGAGATTCGCAGTTGACAAGTACCTTACGATGTGATACGTTTTACCTAGCGAAAAGAAGATACGATACTCCGACAACCCACAGAGAAGGAGTATTGCCATGGCAATGGGAGCGATGGACGTCGTTCAGACCAGAGGGGGCATCAAGACGACGATGATCTATACCCACGTCCTCAACCGCGGCCCGTCGGGCGTTCGCAGTCCGGTTGACGGCCTTTAGAGGAAGGGTATTATGTCGACCCGCATAAGATGCCGTGATAAATTGCCACAGGGGCGGCAAGTCATTGATAGAACAGGCGTTATGGCACTTTGGGCACAAAACCCGAAGGCGTCTTATACGGTCAGAAACCAAGAACTCCGCATCTTATGCGGATCAATCTAATTATTGTTCGGCGGATGAGCAAGTATGCGGCGGTTACGGTCTCCGGTGCTTTGGTTTTTCGTGTTCGCTTATGTGATCACGGGCGTCGGGATGTGCGTGAATTTCCTCGCATTTCGTCGCCTTCCGGGCGGCACGCCCATAAACTCACAGACACTGCCCTGGTTGCCCTACGCCCCCTACGTCCTTTGGGCGGGGCCGTGCCTCGCCAGCCTGCTCATGACCCTCTTCCTGTACGGCCTCCGGGGCGTCGGGCGGCTCGCCTTGCGACTCTGCCCCTGGTCGGTCGGTCGGGCGTGGCCGGTGCTGGCCGTCTGCTTGCTCCTCCCGCTCGGAGTCGTCGTCCTGCCGGTCAAAATCCTGGCCGCGCTCGCTGTCTCTGTTCCACACCTGTCGTGGGAAGGGTGGCCACATTACCTTTACGGCGCGGTGATCGGCGAAGGCTTGATCGGGCCGGGGCTGTTCGAGGAAATCGGCTGGCGCGGGTTCGCCCTGCCTTACCTCCAGCGCCGTTACTCGGCCCTCGTCAGTAGCCTCATCATCGGGTTGGTGTGGGCGTTCTGGCACTTCCCGAACTTCTTCTTCTTTACGCCAACGATGCTCGCGGTATTCGTCCCCATGGGAATCGTGATGTCCGTCATCTATACCTGGGTTTACAATTCGACTGGCGGAAGCCTGTTCGCCGTCGTGGTGCTGCACGGGGCGACTATTGCCCCGGGGAAGCTGTTCGCCGGCGGCGACGCTGGAGGCTCACTGCCAAGGGGTGTGATTACGGGGCTGCTCTACGTGGTCATCGCGGTCTGGCTGGTGTGGCGATACGGAGCCGCGAACTTGTCTTGGCGCGACCGCGTCATGGCTGAACCGCCTAACCAGGCGCTGCACCTGACCGGGGCCGCATCAGCGCTTTCCGAGGGGCATCGTCACTGGGGCGGCCCCGGCAGGTGAGCTTTTTCGTTATGTGAAAAAAAAGGAGAAAAGCAGATGAGAGATGCTGTGCAGACTATTGGCAACATGATTGATAAAACAACCGTTTCAATAATAAGTTCTGTTGATGAAGAGGGTTTCCCTAATACAAAGGCAATGCTGCCTCCAAGAAAAAGAGAAGGAATAAAGCATCTATATTTTACAACCAACACATCTTCCATGAGAGTAAAGCAATACACTAATAACTCAAAGGCATGTGTATATTTCTATGATAAGAGATTTTTTAAAGGCGTCATGCTCAAGGGAACAATGGAAGTCTTGCACGACAGCAAAACAAAAGAGATGATATGGCGAGAAGGAGATGAAATGTATTATCCAAAGGGTGTGACAGACCCAGATTATTGTGTGCTTAAATTTACAGCACAAAATGGTAGATATTACAGTAACTTTAAATCTGAGAATTTTGAGATAGAATAAGGGATCAAAACACATAACAAATCACTGCACTGGATTTTTACTCCGCTGCGCTCCGTAAAAACCAGTGAGTTCAAACGTTATGCCGGACATTCGTTGATCCCGGCGGCGGAACTATGGAGCTGGACGTGGGGGTGGAATGGGGGTTATACTACGGATGCCAGATGCTTGGCCTTTGGTTGAGCGTGACTGGGCCTCGAATCATATACGACAGACGATACTGAATTGTAATGCAGCCTTTTACGCTTTTGATTAAACCATCCGGTTCAGACTGTAACCTCGACTGCACATATTGTTTTTATAAGCACAGAGCGCCCGAGGTCGGCCAGGGCCGGCAGCGGATGAGCGAAGAGGTTCTTGAAAAACTGGTCAAGGATTATATGCAGTTGCGTTTTCCCGTGGCGGGCTTTGCCTGGCAGGGCGGTGAGCCTACGCTGATGGGCCTTGACTTCTATAAGAGGGCGGTGGAACTACAAAAAAAATACGGCGCTGCCGGGCAGAAAGTGGGCAACTCGCTGCAGACCAACGCAATTCTGCTCAACGATGATTGGTGCAGGTTCCTTCACGATAACAATTTTCTTGTCGGAATCAGTATCGATGGCCCAGAAGAACTGCATGATTACTACCGGCTGGATCACTCCGGATCCGGAACGTTCGATAAGGTCCTCAGGACTATCGAAAAATGTAAAGAACATAAGGTGGAGTTCAACTCGCTCACGTTGCTGAACAATAAAACCGCCGACCATCCGGACGAGTTGTTTGATTTTTTTATTGCGAACGGTATCCGTTATTTGCAGTTTATTCCCTGCGTGGAGCTTGATCCGGCCACGGGCAAAGTTACCGATTTCTCGGTTACGCCGCCGCAGCTCGGTGAGTTCTGGTGCAGAATATTTGACCGCTGGTATAAGTATGGTCCGACGAACTTGAGCATCCGAGACTTCGATTCGATCCTTTCGTTTTACTTGACTGGCAGACACACGATTTGCACGTTGGATAGACAATGCAGCCAGTACATTGTCATTGAGCACACCGGTGGCGCCTTCTGCTGTGATTTTTTTGTTGAGCCGAAATGGCGATTGGGTAACATCTTCGAGACGCCGATTGAGAAACTGGCCGCCAGCAGTAAGAAGCGGGCATTTGCCCGAGCCAAGGGAAATCTGTGCAGCAAATGCCTAGTCTGCAGGTATCTTGCCATCTGTCGTGGCGGCTGTATGAAGGATAGAGCGCCCTTTGACAAGGATAATTTCGGCAGAGAAAGCTATTTCTGCGAAGCCTATAAGCGCTTTTTTGAGTACACGATGCCGAGGTTTATGCAGATAGCCGCCCAGATCAACGCCGGGTTACCTGTGAAAAAGCAGTCTTAGTTCAGTGAGTTTAGAGAGGACAAGTTATGAAACCAATCAAACGCAGGACCTTTCTGGTCCGTTCTGTTGGTACCGCTGCCAGCCTCGGTCTTGCTGGCTGTTCAGCCAGCCAAACATCTGACAGCCGTCCGTCAGCAACCAAGTCCGACAAGACCCAAACGTCGCGCCGCACCAATCGCATGGCCGTTTCCACCTATTCATTTTGGCGCTTCAAAGAAGGTTTGAAGCTCCCGATCGAGACCTGCATTGACGAGGCTGCCGAGATGGGCTTTGACGCGGTCGAGATACTTCACATTCAGATGGAAAAAGACACCAATGAGTATCTACAAAACCTCAAACGCCGTGCGATTGTCAATGGTCTTGATTTATGTTCGCTGGGCATCCACCAGGGCTTCGTCTCGCCGGATGAAGAAAAAAGGCAGAAGAACATCGACCATACCATCAACTGCATCGAGTTAGCTTACAAGCTCGGAATACCAATAATGCGCCTGAACACCGGCAGATGGGGGACCACCGGGAACTTCGACGAGCTGATGAAAAATCGTGGCATCGAGCCGCCGCTGCCGGGCTACACCGATGAGGATGGCTTCAAATGGGTCGTTGATAGCATCGAAAAATGTCTGTCTGCCGCTGAAAAATGCGGCGTCATTTTGGCTCTGGAGAATCACTGGGGACTCGCCCGCACGCCGGAGGGCTTACTGCGAATCGTAAAGGCCGTCGATTCGCCCTGGCTGGAAGTGCTGCTTGATACGGGCAATTTTCTGGAGGATCCTTACGATAAGATCGAGCAGTGTGCCTCGCAGGTTGTATATATGCACGCCAAGACCTACTATGGCGGCGGATTATGGTACAGCCTGGAGCTTGACTACGACCGCATCGCTAAGATTATGCGCAAGCACAATTTCCGGGGCTACGTATCGCTGGAGTTCGAGGGCAATGAAGACTACAAAACCGCCATTCCAAAGAGCCTTGCCCTGCTGCGAAAAGCCTTCGCCTGATGTTCCTGCCCTCGTCGTCATATCCTCTCCACGAGCGATACGGCCTTTTTCATTGACAAAAGGCCGAATTATCTTTACTATATTAACATAAAGGCCGAATATCTATGAGGTTGTGTCTTTAAGTTTAGGCAGGAGCGAAAAAACCGCAAATTTGTCGTGTTAGGCGTATATTTTGGAGATTTGTAGATGCTCAGCCGAAAAACTCTCGCAGCAGTTCTGGCGACAGCGCTTTTACTGGCCGCTACTGGCTTCGGTCAAACACCTTCGGCTTCGCCCAAGGCAGGCCTCGAACAGAACTGGAACGATTTTCTGCACTATACGGCAATTGGCCGGCTGGACCTGGCTAAAGCCTACGCCCAGGTCATCCTGCAAAGTAATCCCGATCCTGTCCAACTATTAGCTTTCAGCAAGGAGAATCCGGAAGGCTATGCCATTCTGCTAAAGGTTCGCGAAACTGCATCTGACGCCGAATTGGTCGCGCTTAGCGGCAAGGTCCTGGAGATTATCGAGCGAGGCCAATTTGTCCGCCGATCCGATCCGAAAATTATTGTGGAGGAGATAAAAAGGCTAAGCACGACAGAGCGCGGCAAACTCATTGGGACCGAACGGCTGAAAAATGCCGGCGAATATGCAATACCATATATGCTTGACGCGATGGCCGACCGCGCCCGCACAGAGGAGCTGCCGAACATTGTAGAGGCGCTTCCGCAGATTGGTCTGCCCGCGATAAGACCGCTGGTGGCCGGGCTGCAAACTCAGAATGTGCAAGTCGAAGCCGAGATAATCAAAGCGCTGGGCAAGATTGCATATCCGCAGTCTCTGGGCTACTTGAAGTACGTTATGGAAAAGTCTGATTCGCCGCAAATGCGCCAACTGGCTGCTGAGAGCATCAAGCAGATTGATCCGGCGGCGGTAGCGGCTCCGGCGGCGCAGCTACTCTTCCAATTAGCCGAAACATATTATGACCATTCGCCGTCTCTTGCTCCTGCGGCGGATGCGAATTTTGCCAATATATGGTTCTGGGATGCAAACCAGCAGCGGCTCGCCCGGCAGGAGGTTGATAAGAGCTACTTTCATGAGCTTATGGCTATGCGTTGCTGCGAGTGGTCGCTCAAGGCCGATGAGGGATTTGGCCGGGCGATAGGTCTTTGGCTTGCTGCCTTTTTCAAAGCTGAAGCGACCGGCGTGAAAATGCCCGCCTATTTTGGCGACCGGCATGCCGGGGCGCTTGTATACGCAACAACTGCGGGTCCAGAATATCTGCATCAGGCGCTTGCACGGGCGATAAAAGACAAAGACCCTAACGTCGCCCTCGGCGCAGTTGAGGCGCTCGTCGTCACCGCAGGCGAGAAATCGCTGTACTACACTGTGGGCCCTGTCCAGCCGCTGCTTCAGGCACTATCTTTCGACGATAGAGCCGTAAGGTATAGCGCGGCGATAGCGATAGCCGCAGCAGGTCCTCAGGAAAGATTCGCCGAGACTACGCTCGTCGTCAATAACTTAGCCGAGGCGCTCGGGCAAAGCGCTCAGCAGGTCAGCGAAATGACACCAAGATGGAGCCAGGAACTGGCCAGCAATTATTCGCTGCGGGCGGCTGAAGTTATGCTCAAACTTGCTCAAAGTCACAATCGCGCCATTGATTTGTCGGGTGCCCAGGTTGCCCTTATGAATGCGACGCAGGCCAAGCGGCCTGAGATTCAGACTCTTGCCGGCCAGATTTTAGCCCATCTGACAAGTCCCAATGCCCAGCGGGCGATTGTGGCGATGGCTCTGGATTCCGGCAACGATCCTAATGTCCGTATAGCAGCATTTGATTCGCTCGGCACGTCAGCGAAATTGCATGCTAACATGCTGCCTGAAACCATGATCGACCAGATTTACGCCCTGATTAGCTCCGACCAGACTGAGCCTGACCTTCGTGCAGCCGCCGCCGCTGCTTATGGCGCTTTGAACCTACCCAGCCGAAAGGTCAAAGACCTCATCCTCGACCAGGCAAAAAGCTGAAGCGCAGCGAAAGTCCCCACACAAGTGGGGATCTACTCTTCTTTGTCATTGCGAGGAGTCCCGATATAATCGGGACGACGTGGCAATCTGCTTATCATTTCGTAAGCTATCACAAAATAAAGAATTGCATCTGGATAAGATTTTCCTATAATTTTGCATAAATGCCTGTCCGCCTCTAGTAGAAACTGATTCGGTTATTTTATGTTAAGTGAAATCCACAGGAGATTCTAGGATGAAAATCAAGGAAATCTTTTCGTATCGTAATTTAATGCATGAGTGGATTAAACCACTTGTGGACTCACTCGAAGGTATTCCAGATGATATTTTTTTTGAAAAGGATGGCTCACCGCTCAAACGGGAAGTCACACAGTTGGACGGAAAGCTATTTAAGTTGCTAATTGCGAATTTTGGAGGAAACGTTGAAAAAGACTTTCCTCCAATGGCTCCAGAAAATCAGTTTACGGTGGATTTTATTTTGCCAACAAAGCCGGTGACTTTAATTGAGATTGAAAAAGGAAAATTACCACGCCTTGAGTTAGATTTGATGAAAATAATTAGTTCAATTTACAGGTATCCGTTGGTGTATGGATTTGGGTGTCTAATAGTTCCAATTAATTACATCAGGCTAAATTTGGCAGGCAAAAGATCTCCATATCACTATGTTAAGAATAATTTGATACCTTTAAATTCACCTCTACTTGATTGGAAAAACAAAGACGGGTCATTCTTGATTAAAGATTTTCTTGTATTAGGTTATTTTGATCCGAGAGGGAAATAAATATGTACGGGTGTAGTTCCGGATAGCATAAGATTTTGCAAGAGACTTATGTGCAAACCCCCGAACTTCTTCTATGCTGGGAACACTATAAAAAGGGATTCCCGCAAAAAAGCATTCTTAATACCACTTTAGAATCGTCAGGTGAATTTTGCCTTTCGTGCCCGTTGATACTGACGGGCGTTTTTGTTATTATACGCTGGCTTTCTGACCAATGTGCCAACGACCGAATGAAAGGATTGCAAAATGGCTACTAGCGCAAAAAAGGTCTCTGCGTGCCTGGAAGAGTGTAAGAATCACTTGACTACGGAATTGCTTCCATTCTGGCTGAACCGCTGCAAAGACGGCCAATACGGCGGCTTCATCACGCACTTTGATAAAGACGGCAACGACAGCGGCACGGATGAAAAATCGCTCATCGCTCAGACCCGCACCGTTTACACAATGTCAGCCGCCCATCGGGCTGGCTACGGCGACGGGAAATGTGCCGAGTACGCCAGGCATGGCGTCGATTTTCTCATCAATAAGATGTGGGACAACGACTTCGGCGGATTCTACTGGATGCTGAACCGCAGGGGCGACGTCACCATCGACAAAAAAATCCTCTACGGCTTGAGCTTTGCGATCTATTCGCTGAGCGAATATACTATGGCTACCGGCGACCCGCGAGGACAGGAATACGCTGAGAAAGTCTTCGACCTTATAAAAAAATATGCCACCGACACGATGTACGGCGGATATTTTGAGATGTTCGAGCGGAACTGGGACCTGTGCGGCCCCGGCAGCCAGGGCGGCGACAGAAAAACCCTCGATGCCCACATGCACCTGGTGGAGGCCTTTACGAATCTCTATGAATGTACGCGAAAAAGCGTCCACCGCCGAACGCTGCTGGAGGATATTGACATCGTGATAAAAAGAATCCTGCACCGAAAATACGGCACCGGCATACCGCAGTTTACGCCCGATTGGAAAGTTGCCCCGCAGATAAAGTTCGACATCGTCTGGGGCTGGGACCGCTTCGCAGAGGGCGGCAAAAAGGCCCACGCTGAGGACAATACTTCCGCCGGGCACAACGTTGAGTTCGCCTGGCTGCTCGCCCACGGTACTGATATTCTGGGCGACGGGTTCTTCGAGCAATACAAGACCGTCATAAAAAAGTCGTTCGATCACGGCTTCAAAAACGGCATCGATTGGGAGTTCGGCGGCGTCTATGTCGAAGGTGCGCATGCGGGCGGCGTCTACGATACGGAAAAGGAATTCTGGCAGCAGGCCGAGGTTATGATTGGTATGTTAGAGGCGTGCCTTCGCTTTGGCTCGGAAAAATACTGGCGGGCGTACGAAAATGTGCACCGTTTCGTCTTTGACAAAATGATAAATCATCCGGTAGGGGAGTGGTGGCCGCTAACGACCAGAGAAGGCAAGCCCATCTGGACGCACATGAGCCATTCCTGGAAGGTAAACTACCACACTGTTCGCTGCATGATACAATCCATCAAGCGGCTGGAAACGTTGCTTGCGAAGATTCAAAAGTAGTATTGGTTTATGGACTACCGCGGCAAGTACAAGGTGTTTGACCCCAGCAAAATCCGTACGTATCCGTTGAGTGCGCGCGTAAATAAAGTGACATTGAAAGACATCATATTGCCGGCTGACGTCAATCGTCTTGCAATACAGGTGTCTGCCGAAACGCGAAGTGACATTGAAGCCGTTTCTCAAGCTATAGTTTCAGCGCGAAAGGCCGGTTCGCCCGTTATTATTTTTACCGGCGCTCACATAATAAAAAATGGTCTCGGTGTTCTGCTTATCGACCTTGTAAAGCGCGGCGTGATTACGCTCGTTGCCGGAAATGCCGCCGCGGTTATCCACGATTTTGAGCTTGCGCTGATAGGCCAGACGAGCGAAAATGTCCCTGATGCTCTGGGTAAAGGCCAATTTGGAATGGCCTGCGAATTCGCCTACATTAATGCTGCCATATCTTTGGGCAATAAGCAAAAGCTCGGTTTCGGCGAAGCCCTCGGTAGAATGATCTGCGACAAGGGTTTCCACAAGCAAGTTTTCTCTTTGCTCCCGGGCAAGAATTTAGCCGACGATTTTCTTCATCCGGAAGTAAGTGTCCTTGCCGCATGTTATAAAAGCGAGGTCCCTTTCACCGTTCACGCCGGCATAGGCACTGACGTCACCGACCAGCACCCGTCTTTTGACGGCCAGGCGAAAGGCGGGTGCTCCGGCAGGGATTTCTTGATTTTCGCAAATGAAGTAGCCAAATTTACGGATGGCGGCGTATTCTTGAATGTCGGCAGCGCTGTCACCGGCCCGGAAGTCCTTCTAAAAGCTGTCTCAATGGCCGCCAACGTAGGCAATACCCCAAGAAATATAATCGCCGCCGACTTTGACCTGCGCGACTACAGGCCCGACCAGATGACCGATGAATCCGCCCAGGGTTACTACTTCCGGGATCAAAAGAGTGTTGTCACACGTATCCCGCAGGCTTTCTCCGGCAGGGGTTACTATGTGCAAGGCGATCAAAAACAGACCATACCTCTGCTTTACAAAAGAATTCTTGAGCACCTGTAGCGCCGGTAATAGAATACATCTCATGCTGTTTGAACTTATTGCGTTTTTGTAAGAAACTGTTGATGACCTCAAAAGAACGTGTACATTTCGCGCTGCAACGGAAACCTACGGACCGCGTTCCGATTTTTATGTGGTACCACCCTCAAACTGCCAAAAGGCTAGGAAAACTGCTGGAAATTCCCGCCGGATATGTGCCTCTGGCTATGGGGGACGATATCCGCCAGGCGTGGGTGAGTAATAATTACGCAATGGAGGGGATTGTGCACGAGCACGATGGGCAGTCGCACGTTGATGACTGGGCAATAGAATGGACTCGCACCGGCGGCTTTAACCAAATCTCCAAGTACCCTCTGGCTGATGCTAGCGAAAAGCAGGTTTTACAATACAAGTTTCCATTTGACCGCATCGATCCGCTCGTGGACCTGATGAAGCCGGTAATGGAATTCAAGGACGAGTACTTCGTGGGCTGTGACGTCTCGCCCTGCGTTTTCGAGATGTACTGGCGTTTGCGCGGCATGGAAAAGACCTTGATGGAAATCGCTCTCAAGCCCAATCTGACGCGAAAAATGCTGAGGCGATGCACAGATTTTTCTATAGAACTATCGGAAGCAGCCTGTCAGCGATTTGATCTGGATTGGCTTTGGCTGGGTGACGATGCTGCCGGCCAGCAGTCTATGCTGATGAGCCCAGATACCTGGCGGCAAATGGTAAAGCCTCTCTTAAAGCAGAACGCTGACGTGGGCAAGAGACACGGTGTTTACGTGGCGTTCCATTCCTGCGGCGCTATCCGGCCCATCATTCCGGACTTAATCGAAATCGGTGTAGACGTACTGAACCCCATCCAGTGCAACTGTCCCGGCATGAACCCTCTGGAGCTGAAGAAGGAATTCGGCAAGGACCTTGCCTTTATGGGCGGGGTCGACACGCAGGGGGTTCTACCTAATGGCACAGCCGACCAGGTGCGTAAAGCGACAGCCGAATTGCTCGAAGGAATGACCGCGGATGGCGGCGGCTACATCTTTGCCGCTTCCCATACCGTGCCTCCGGAAACCCCGGATGACAATATCTTTGCCATGTACGATGAAGCGGGCATTACCAAAGAAGAGATTTCTGACAAGGCTGCCCTTATCCGCAAGTCTTTAGGCACGAGGCCATGAAACAACAACGCATTAAAGAAATTCTTGATCGGATTAAAAAGGTAAACATAGCAGTCTATGGCGACTTTTGTCTTGACGCCTATTGGATACTCGACCCTGCTGGCTCTGAGCGCTCGGTTGAGACCGGCCAGCAGGGTAGGGCAGTCAGCAAGCACTACTATTCGCTCGGCGGGGCTTCCAACGTCGTCGCGAATCTATCTGCTCTTGAGCCGAAATCCATACAGGTTATAGGCGTCATCGGCGACGATATTTTCGGCAGAGAGCTGACACGCCAGTTCCGCCAGTTGAATGTTGATACGACCTATCTGGTTGTGCAGAAGGAAAACTTTGACACCGTGACATTCGGTAAGCCCTATCTGGAGGGCAGCGAGCAGCCGCGAATTGATTTCGGCTTTTTCAACCGGCGAACAGAGGCGACCGATAAGGCGCTGCTCGACGGCATCCGCCACACCCTGCAAACGGCCGACGCCTTGATTGTTAATCAGCAAGTGCCCGGCAGCATCACCAACGAGTCTTTCATAGACCAGGCAAACAGCCTTTTCGAGAAGTTTTCTGACAGGGTAGTCTTGCTCGATACCAGACACTACGGCCGGAAATTCAAGTTCTTCTGCCGCAAAACAAATGATTTGGAGGCGGCCAGACTCAACGGCGTCTCAGTCAATTTAGATGACGTTATCGACTTGCCGGACCTGGCAAGATATGGGCAGAACCTTTATCGCCGATTCAATAAGCCCGTGTTTTTGACTCGCGGCTCACGCGGTATATTGACCATCGATTCTGCGGGTGTGCACCAGGCGCCCGGCATACAGCTTCTAAAAAAACTTGATCCGGTAGGCGCAGGCGATACGGTGACAAGTGCGCTGGCGCTGTGTCTGGGTGCCGGCATTGCGCCGGCAGAAGCAGCGGAGTTTGCGAACTTCGCCGCCTCTGTTACCGTCCAGAAATTGTTCCAGACCGGCACCGCATCGGGCGACGAAATCCTCGAAGTTGCCCGCGACCCCGATTATATCTACCAGCCTGAGCTCGCTTGCGACCGGCGTAAGGCCCGCTATCTTGAGGACACCGAGATAGAACTCTGCTATGAGTTGATTCCACTTGGCCAGATAAAGCACGCGGTCTTTGATAACGACGGCACCATAAGCACCTTGCGACAGGGCTGGGAACAGATTATGGCCCCCGTCATGATAAAGGCAATACTGGGCGACAAATATCAGACCGTCAGTGAGGCCATTTATAACAAGGTCAAGAACTACGTCTTGGAGTACATCGACAAATCCACCGGGATTCAAACCGTCTTGCAGATGGATGCCCTTGTAGAAATGGTCAAAGAATTCGGCCTTGTGCCGGCTGATAAGGTTCTCGATAAATTTGGCTACAAAGAAATCTACAACGAGGCTTTAATGCAACTTGTCAACCAGCGAATCGAAAAACTCAATTGCGGAGAACTTGACGTAAGTGACTACACAATAAAAGGTGCGATCCAATTCTTGAAAGCGATGCGAAATCGCGGCGTAAAACTATATTTAGCCAGTGGCACCGATCACGCAGATGTTCTTGCTGAGTCTCAGGCTCTCGGATATGCCGAACTTTTTGATAATCGGATTTATGGTGCCTTTGACGATGTCACCAGGTGTTCCAAGAAGATGGTTATCGAAAGGATAATGACAGAGAACCGCCTGGAAGGTCCGGAGCTGGCGGTGTTCGGCGATGGGCCGGTGGAGCTGCGAGAGTGTCGAAAACGCGAGGGTATTGCTGTCGGCGTTGCAAGCGATGAAATCCGCCGGCATGGCTTAAACATCGAAAAACGCACCCGCCTCGTAAAGGCGGGCGCGCAGATTATTGTGCCGGACTTCTCCGGCCAGGAGCAGCTCCTGGGAGTATTGTTTCCTGAGAGTGGAGCGTTATGAAAATCCAGATGGCACAATCAATATTCTTGGTTATGGCTTTGGCTGCTAGCAGTTTCGGCAGTGCGCGTATCCAGGGACAGAACTCGGTTATCATCCGTGCTGCCCCAAAAGTGCAGTTCCCCGGCGTAATTGGTCAGGGCGTGGACAAAAATACAGCCGGAGACGTCGATTGCAGCAGTCCTGCACATTGGGACGGCGATACTATGTATATGTTCTACTCGACAGGGCATCCGTTTCGCAGCTCAGGGCCCGATCTTCTTCACCTGAGTCGGCCTTCGCAGCGGGTTAGTTTTGACAATGAGGCAGCCTGGACAATGGGCGGACGCTGGATCGAGTCGACGCATAAAGCACGTGACGGCAGGCTCTACATGTGGTATCACAACGAGCCGCCGCTGGCATCCGGCAGGACGGCGCCGCGGATTGGCGCGATGGTCTCAACCGATAACGGCCTTACCTGGCGAGATTTAGGTATCGTTCTTGAGGCGCCTGCTGGTTCCAACAATGCCGAATCTGCCAACAAGTATTTTGTAGGCGGCAACGGCGATTTCGCGGTGATCGCGGATAATGAGAAAGGGCACCTCTACTTTTTTATAAGCACCTATCACAGGGACAAAGCCGAGCAGGGCATTGCGCTTGCGCGTATGCGGTACGAAGACCGTGATGCCCCGATAGGCAAGGTCGTGAAGTGGTATCAAGGCGGGTGGAATGAACCGGGCCTCGGCGGGCAGGTCACGCCGATTTTCCCTGCTGTTATCGATTGGCATCGCGGCGGTGCCGATGCGTTCTGGGGTCCATCCGTCCACTACAATACTTATCTGAATGCGTGGGTGATGCTGCTGAACCGTGCCAGGGATAAGGATTGGACGCAGGAAGGGATTTATCTGAGTTTCAACGCGGCCCTTGCTGACCCGGCTGGTTGGACACAGCCGGCAAAGATTCTGGATGCCAAAGAGCTTGAAAAGTCAAAATGGTATCCGCAGGTGCTTGGCTCGGATACAGCAAATCACCATACCGACAAACTCGCTGGAAGAACCGCCCGGCTTTTTGTCGCCGGAGTGTCAAAATGGGAGGTTGTTTTTCGCAAGTCAGGCCAGGAGGACTCTCCGGACTAAGATCGATCGGCCGGTTTGTGTGCTGGTCTTTCTTGAGCTGGCTTGAGCAACTTGCTAATGACTTGCCGTGTGGTATATTTGTTGTCGCCAGCGGCCACTATGCCGTTGACCAAGTCACACCACCAGGCGATGTACGGGACGCTGGTCTGCTCGACCGCGTTTCTCAAGTCGATGTCTTGCGCAAAGCCAGCCTGAGAGAGCGGACTTACCAAGATAACAAGGGCCAGAAAACTCCAGATGAGTAATCCTGCCAGGAAGCCAAGCAGCCCGCTGCCAACGTTGTCAAGTGGCCGCGGAAACCAGACGCTGAACCGCCCGGTGAGAAAGCTATATGATACGCCATGCAGGATAAGGAATGCCCCGGCTGCCACGGTTATCAAGGTCAAGGCATTGCCATAGGCGGTATCGCCGGCAGCAGGAACCATAGAAGTGATCACCGGCGTCAGAAAGACACTCAAATAAATAGAGATGACTATATTGAAGAGCATAGTCCAGGTCTCATAGAAGCCGATCTTGACGGCCAGCCAGGCGAAAAATGCCGCAGCTAGTATGCCTGCCCAAAAGACCATAAGATTTAGCCCACCACTCTTTTTAGCTCTTCGAGGCTTGTTACTCCCAGAGCCACCTTTTTTAGCCCTTCTTTCCGCAGGCTGGTTCTATCCCTTCTTCTGCCCTCAGTTCTAAGCTGGCGCAGCAGTCCTTCGTTACTGGCAATGTCCGCCCTGATTTCGTCGGTTAGAGCCAGGATATCGCAGATAGCGGTCCTTCCGTAGTAGCCGGTCCCGCCACAGTATTTGCAGCCAACAGCCTTAAACATGCGTGAGTAATCTATGTGTTTGTCTTCAAATTCTGCGATCAAGCCTCTGGTCAGTTTCGCGGGCTTCTTACAGCGATTGCAAAGTACGCGGAGCAATCGTTGTGAGACCAGCGTACTCAGGCCGGATGATAGAAGGATCGGCGATATGCCCAGATCAAGCAATCTAATTAGGGCGCCCGTGTTGCTGTCACAGTGTATTGTAGCCAAGACGAGATGGCCGGTCTGAGACGCCCGAAGCGCGATCTCAGCGGTTTCTTCGTCGCGTATTTCACCGACGCAAATGACGTCCGGGTCCTGCCTAAGGATACTGCGTAAGGCCTTTGCAAAAGTGATGTCCGCCTTAGGATTGATTTCGATCTGGCTGGCCTCCGGCAGGACAGATTCTATAGGGTCTTCCACGGTGATCACGTTGCGCGTAAAACGCTCAATAGCGTTGAGCGCAGCGTACATTGTGGTAGTTTTGCCGCTTCCGGTCGGGCCGCACATCAGCACCATGCCGGACGGTTTGGCTATTGCGGACTTGATGATTGACAGTTGCTTGTCGGTAAAGCCAATGTCGGCCAGAGTAAAAGTGCCGGCGTTTTGATTGAGCACCCGTATGGACAACTTTTCGCCGTTAAGGACGCCCGCGCTTGCCACCCGAAAGGAAGAGGTAGCCTGGCCCTTTTTTGCGATAAAGGCGCCATCCTGGGGTCTTCTTTTTTCGGCAATATCCATGCCGGATACAGCTTTGATGCTATTCACGACTGCCTGGCAAGTGTCGGATTTTAGTTTCCTCACGGCTCTTAGCACACCATCTATGCGAAGCCTGATCGTGTAGGTCGCTTCGTCCTTCGGGTCAATTAGGATGTCACTTGCCCGCTGCTGGAGGGCGTCGCCGACGATCTGTTCGGTCAACTCAAGGATTTGACTGCGCTGTGCCTTCTTGTAGCCGTGACCATATATCTCATCAATGGTTCTGCCCGACGAATCGAGCAGTCTTATGGCTGAAACGTCCTGTTGTCGGGCAGTCCTTTGCGACCGAATATTAGCCAGCGCATTTCTTATCTGCTCTTTTAGCACTTCAAAGAGGCTCTGATCGCCCTGTGAGGACTTTTTCGCCGCATCGGCTATCAGCAGGGCTAGTAGCAGCAACGGCCCTGCGAAAAGGGTAATGATATTGGCGAGCGGCTTGAACTTCTTAGACACCAGCGGGCTAACTTGGACGATTTGGACAAAATACAGGCAGAAATATACCCATACGACCAGGCAGACCAGTTTGACTGGACTAAAGGGCAGCGATAATTCGGCTGGCGATACAGTAAGACCCCCTAAGGGGAAGCAGTGTGCTATTGCTGGGAAACCCTGGGTGAAATATGCGGCTTGCATAAGGTTTCTCCAGAAAACGGTCGGAATGGCAGCAGGTTCAAATGTCTTTCAGCTCAGCCAGGAACGAGTCTGATGCATCCTCGTCAACATCTGCGAAGATGTCCGATTCTTTTTCTGCGGCGGCTTTTGCAGCAGGTTTTTCTTGCTTGGCCTGCTTCTTGGCGGCAAGCTCCGGAGAGACAATCTCTTTAGGCAGACCGTTGATTTGCAGCATAAAAGCAAGCGGCCCCACTTTGAGGTAATCGCCCGCACGGACCGTCGCCTCGTCTATGCGCTCGTCGTTGACATAAGTGCCGTTGCGAGAGCCCAAGTCACGAATTTTCACGGAATCCTCGTTCTGGTTCAGTTGGCAGTGCCTTCGCGACACGGCCATAAGGGGGATGCGCAGGTCACAATCGCCACGGCGGCCTATTACCGTTATGCTGCTGGGCAAAGGGAAGACCTTATGTGAGCCGTCTTTCTTAAATAGAACTAAAGCCACATCCATATTATCTCCCTCTTACTTCCAGTCCGAACGTAAGTATATTATACCGCTGAAACTTGCGAATAACAACAGCAAAATCAGACGATGAATAAGATTGGAGCTTAAAATGTAAAACTTAAAGCGTAAAGCTGCGGAATTCCTCATTTTTTGTTTTTACTTTTTAGCTTTGCGTTTTACGCTATAACGATGTATTTTTTAAGTGGGGACAGTGGTTCTTTGTGGACGAGGCGGCTATATGGCAAATGCGACACTGCCGGATGGCAGGATACTTCGTGTTAGCAGCGGGACAACAGCAAAACAAATAGCAGAACAGATAGACGCGGCTCTGGCTAAGGCAGCAGTTGCAGCAAGGCTCGACGGCAAAGTCGTTGACCTATCGACCCCTATCACTAACGATGCCAACGTGCAGATAATCACGGCTAACGAAGATGAGGGTCTTGCGATAATGCGCCATAGCTGCGCACACGTAATGGCTGAGGCTATATGCAGTATCTGGGCGACCACGAAACTCGTTTACGGCCCAACCGTGGAGGATGGATTCTATTATGATGTTGACCTTGACGAGCCGATTCGGCCCGACGATTTCGCCCGGATAGAACAAGAGATGCAGGAAATCGTCTCGGCTGATAAGCCGTTTATTCGCAGGCAAATGAGCAAAGCCGAAGCCCTGGCGAAATTGGCCGGCGATAAATATAAAGTCGACAACATAAACCGCGCGGACAGCGACACTATCAGTTTTTATTCTCACGGCGATGGCTTTGAAGACCTCTGTCGTGGCCCGCACGTGCCGAGCACCGGCAGAGTTGGCAGCTTCAAGATTATGTCCGTCGCCGGCGCCTACTGGCATGGCGACCCGACACAAAAAATGCTCCAGCGAGTCTACGGCACCGCCTGGGCAACCAAACAAGAGCTGGACGATTATCTGACAAGGCTGGAGGAGGCTAAAAGACGCGACCATCGTGTGCTGGGCAAACAGTTGGATTTGTTCAGCTTCAACGAAGCTGGGCCGGGCTTCGCATTTATCCATCCCAAAGGCATGATTATCTGGAACGAGATAGTGAATTACTGGCGTGGAGTTCACGATAGGTATGGCTATCTGGAAATCAAAACACCGCTAATCCTCAATGAGCAGCTCTGGCACAGAAGCGGCCATTGGGACAACTATAAAGAGAATATGTACTTCACAAGTTTCGATGATGCCACCTATGCCGTAAAGCCGATGAACTGCCCGGGCGGCTGCCTGGTTTACAAAACCCGACAACATTCGTATCGCGAGTTTCCAATGCGGGTTGCGGAGCTTGGCCTGGTGCACAGACACGAGGCCAGCGGCGTCATACACGGGCTTTTCAGAGTTAGGCAATTCACCCAGGATGATGCCCACATCTTCTGCACGCCGCCGCAGATAGAATCGGAGGTGATCGGCGTCATCGAACTGACCTTTGAGATATATCGGACGTTCGGCTTCCGGGATTTCCACGTTGAACTATCGACCAAGCCTGAAAAGCACATAGGTTCGGATGAGGTTTGGGATATCGCGACCCGTGCCCTAAAAAGCGCCCTTGAGCACAAGGCAATCGCTTACAAAATCAACGAGGGCGAAGGCGCATTCTATGGACCAAAGATAGATTTCCACATAAAAGATTGTCTGAAAAGGTCCTGGCAGCTCGGCACGATTCAACTGGACTTTTCAATGCCCGAGCGTTTTGGTCTGGCTTACACCGACCAGGACAACACTGAGAAAGTGCCGGTTATGATCCACAGAGCGGTGCTGGGCTCTTTCGAGCGGTTCATCGGCATTCTCATAGAACACTACGCTGGCAATCTGCCGCTATGGCTCTCGCCGGAGCAAGCAAGAATCCTGCCCATAAGTGAAAAGACGAATGATTACGCCGGGGTGGTTCAAACCAGGCTCAAAGAGGCCGACTTGCGATGCAGTTGCGACCTATCGGACGAAAAAATCGGTGCAAAAATCGCCAGGGCCCACGGCGAAAAACTGCCGTGCATGCTTGTTGTCGGCCCAAAGGAAGCCCAGTCCAGCACTGTCAATGTCCGGCTGCGAGGGGTAGAGCAGAATAAGACCATCCCAATCGAAGAGTTTTTACAGACAGCAAAACGCAAAATTGCCAATAGAGAAACCGATTTTGTGCTTTGAAATTGATTCTTTTAAGAAAGGTAAGGTGGTGTACAATCAGTAAGCGAAGCTTAAGGGTAGATGGGGGTATTCAAGCCGGCATGGTTCGGCTGATCGATGAATCGAACAATCAAGTTGGGATTGTAGAAAGGAATGAGGCACTCAACAGAGCTCGGGCGATCGAGCTAAATCTTGTAGAAGTTGCCCCTTCCAGCGATCCCCCCGTTTGCCGCATAATGGACTACGGTAAATGGCTGTACCAACAGAATCGCAAGATTCGTGAGGCCCACAAGAAAGCCCTACGGTACAGCACAACCCTCAAAGAGATTAGGCTCAGGCCTGAAACCGACAAGCATGACCTGGACGTGAAGCTTAAGCATGCCCGCGAGTTCTTGGAAAAGGGCCACAAGGTGCAGTTCACTGTCTTTTTCCGAGGGCGCCAGATGCTGCACAAGGAGCATGGTTATGCTATGCTGGATCAAATCGCCCAGTCGATTCAAGATCTGGCAAACGTTGAGCGGCCAGCCAAAATAGCTGGAAAACGGATGACAATGTTGGTTGTACACAAATAACAGGCGCTATTGGCGTGCAGAAACCAAGGCTCTATAGGGCGTAGTAGCCTCGCGGCACAAAGAGCTGGCAGTCTGCCGGCAAAGAGCGACAATTTCACTCATTTTGTCAGAATTTCTACCTGCCGTATTGACCAAGACGTGAAAATGGCTTACAGTACCGCCTTCGTGTTATCCGGCAAATTGGGCAACAAATATCTTCAGGGATCACAAATGCCTAAGCAGAAAAGCAATAAGGGCTTGCGAAAGCGACTGAAAATTACTGCTACCGGCAAGATCAAGCACAGAAGAGCTGGTCGAAGCCACCTTATGAGCGGCAAAAGTGCTAAGCGTCGAAGGCGACTACGCGGCTCGGCTGTTTTTGAGGGCGCTGCTACCACGAAGTTGAAGGTTAGGCTCTGATAGTCGCTGGTTGTATACTAGGGGAATGCTGATATGCCACGAGCAAGAAAAGGCGCAGCAGTGCGCCAGGCCAGGAGAAGGATTCGCAAAAGGGTAAAGGGTTATCGGGCGGCTAAAGGCCACCAGTATCGTCAGGCCAAAGAAGCCACTGTACGGGCGGCAGTCTACGCCCGCGTCCACCGCAAGCGACGAAAGCGAGATTTCCGAGGTCTGTGGATTCTTCGCCTGAACGCCGCGTGTCGGCAGCGAGGTATCAGGTACAGCCAGTTCATCAATGCCTGCAAAAGAGCCAATATCCAACTGAACCGCAAGATGCTCAGCGAAATTGCCATCGCCGATCCGACCACTTTTGATGCCCTAGTCGGAGCTGCCAAAGCCGCCTGCACATCGTGACGAGTTCATAATGCTTGAGCAATTTGAAACAATCGGCAAAGATGCTCTCTCCGACCTCAAGCAGGTTACCGACCTGCAGACGCTGGAGGATTTCCGCATAAAATATCTGGGGCGAAAAGGGCGAATCACTCTGATGCTCACCCGAATCGGGCAGCTTCCTGCCGAGCAAAGACCTCAAGGCGGACAACTTGCAAACAGGATAAAAAGCCAGATTTCTGGTGCTTTTGAGCAGTTAAAAAACACACTGTCGCAGGCAGAGCAGCAAAAGGCCAAAGAGCTGATAGACATTACCTTGCCGGGAAAGCCCGTTCATATCGGCAAAACTCACGTCATTACTCAGACCATTAGTGAGCTGCTGGAAATCTTCGGCCGAATGGGCTTCGCCGTCGCCTACGGTCCGGAGGTCGAGGATGAGTGGCATAATTTTATAGCGTTGAACATTCCGCCTGAGCACCCAGCGCGTGACCTTTCAGACAATTTCTACATCGAGGATGACATCCTTCTGCGAAGTCAGACATCGACAATTCAGATCCGAGTTATGGAGAGGCAGAAGCCGCCCATTCGAGTCGTCGCACCGGGCAGGGTTTATCGCCCGGATACTGTTGATGCCACACACATGTTTATGTTCCACCAACTGGAAGCTTTAGTTGTTGATGAGGGCGTTAGTATGGTAGATATGAAAACTGCCATCGCCCAATTTATTCACGCCTTTTTTGGTCCAGAAACCAAGTGGCGCTTTCGGCCAAGCTTCTTTCCGTTCACAGAACCGAGCGGCGAAGTGGATTTGCTGCTAACAGATAAGACCGGCAAAGAAAGCTGGGTGGAAATGGGCGGCTGCGGCATGGTTGACCCCAACGTTTTTGACGCCGTTGGTATCGACAGCGAAAAGTACACCGGCTGGGCGTTCGGCTTCGGTATCGAACGCCTCGCTATGCGTAAGTACGGCATTCCGGATATACGCCTATTCTTCGAGAACGACCTGCGCTTTCTCGACCAATTTTGATTGCCATGCAGAACAGAAGCTCTGGGTTATTTGACGGAGTCGTCGGGTGGCAGGCTGAGCTGTTTATATAGATTTCGCCGGCCAGCTTTGTCGCCATCAAGTGTTGCCCGGGCGTATTCGGCCACTTCCTTGGCGTGTGCGCGGGGTACTACGACAACGCCGTCGCCATCGGCGACGATGACATCGCCGGGCTCAATTAGAACGCCGCCGCAAACGATAGGGCGATTAACGGATTCGATTTCGTTTCGGCCAGGCCGAATGCCACGCCCCGCCTTGCGGAAATAAAGGGGCATTTTCTCGGTGGCAATTTCATCGGTGTCACGGGCGGTGGCATCGGTGACAACACCAACACAGCCTCGCACCTTCCAGCCTATAATGTTGTTTGAGCCGATAGAGCCGACATCGGAGTCCGGCGCATCGTCGAAGACTAGCGCAGTGCCCTTTCGTATAAGTGGAACAAACGGCTCACTGGAGAGTTCGCTGTACCACTTGCCGACCCACCGGTCGAACTCTTTTGTTTCCATCTGGGGCGCCGGCGGTTTATTGGTTGGAACGTAGCGTACCGTCACTGCGATGCCGACAAAGCGATGCGCAAAGTGCACGGTATCTTTCCAGGCGGCGTGGATTTCCGGCAACATCAAGCCGATATTACATAGGGCGGCTTTATCCATGCCGTCTGCGACGTCTGAAACACGCAGTCCTTCAAAGAGTTTGAGGAGCTGCTCGTCCTCTTCGGCGCTATAGACTTTGGTGGGAATGAAGTTTTTGCCCGCCCTTAATTCCTCGGTGTTTGGCTTGGCCGGTCGCTCAGCGGCGGCTGACTGCGAATGCGCGGGCGGCAATAACAGCGAAAACCCCAACAGTGCGAGCACGACCAGTACGGCCAATCCTATTGTGGTACTTGCGTTTCTCGTTTTCATCTATTTCTCCTAAATTAAGCCGAAATCTGATGGTTTTATTGCCGATACAGCGTTGGCAAATCGATACTATAAGTCCTTGATTCGTCAATAATTATAGGCCTTTTGGCTATCGAGAGCAACAGGTTCGTTGCCGGGCGCTGCGATGCCGCGGCGCTGTAGCAAAGAGCCTTCCAATCTGTAAAGAGCAACCAGAGCCTTTAGATAATTGGCAACTGCCTGCGTTTCAGCAATCTGGCTGGCGACAAGGTCCCGCTGAGCCTGGGCAACCAGCAGCGAGGTGGATTTGCCTACCCTGAATTTCTCGGTTTCGGCGCGGAGCTTCTCCTCTTGGAAGTTGCGAGTCGCGGCGGTTGCGGTAATTTGTTCGCGAGTGCGAGTCACTTCAATATAAGCCGAGCGAACGTCCACCTGTACAAGCTGGATGAGATTCTCCAGCGCCTCAAGTAGCTGGCTCTTGCTGATGACGGCCCGGCTGTAGCGGGCGCGAGCGGCCTGGTTTGAGGGCGGATACTCGAACATCAGGCCGCAGGTAACATCGTAACTGCGGCTATCCACGTCACTGGCAGCTTTACTGAAGGTATCCGCGTAGCCCGTCTTGCCGAACGTGATGAAGGCATCCATCCTGGGCAGCAGGCCATTTCTGGTTTTCACCACCTCCAGTTCACCCCGTCGTATCGCAAGGCGGGCATAATTTATGTCCGGACGCATCTTCAGCGCGAGCCTTACGTGCTGCTCAACATCATCAAGCTCGATGCTGGGCAGCGCCGTCTGATATTCAAGAATGATGTCTCTATTCCAGTTGATACTCGACTGCGGGTTCAGTAGCCGCAGCAGATTCAGGCGTTCCTTGGCAAGATTGCTTCGCACATTTATCAGGTTTTCCCGCCTAAGTGCGACCTCGGCCTGTGCGGCAGCAAGCTCGGTTTCGGCAAGTCTTCCGATCTTAATTCTCTCTTGCGTTTCTGCCATCTGCTTTTCGGCAAGGCTGAGCGAGTTGGTGTAAATTTCAATTTGCTTGCCGGCAAGGGCGTAATCCCAGAACTTTGACTCGACTTCTTCCAGCAGAATCTCGGCGAAGCTGCGCAGCTCATATTCTGATATAAGCGTATCCAGTTTTGCCTGATTCACGCGTGCAAGATTGGCACGGATGTCCATTCCTTGCAGAAGCGCCTGAGTGACGGTGACTCCGAGACGGTTGGCGGTAAATGTATCGCTGTACAAAGATGAGTCGGTATAACTTGTGCTGCCTTCCAACGCGACTGTTGTACCGGTGGCAAAGAATTTGCTCAGTGCAACCGAGCCCGTAACGGAATCCAGAATTTGACTTTCGGTGCCGAAGCCGGCTCGGGAAAGTCTGCTACCTAAGGTTCTTCTGGGAGATACTCCAGCGCTAAGGACCGGGTCGAAAACCGCAAGCTCCTCTTTTTCAAACGTCCGGCTTATTTGCGGATTCATTCTTTCGACGGCAAGCGACCGGTTGTTTTCCATAGCCAGGAGAATTGCTGCCTGGATATCTATTTTAAGGGGCCCTTCGGCAGTAGTGGCTTGGTTTGCGTCAGCGGCTGATAAACATGTGGAAAGTAACAAGACTCGGACAACCAGTACTGCGCCACAAAATGTAGATGTGAAATTCCCAACAAGCATAGGTATTTCCTTAAAGCAGGACAGATTTGAACAATCTTACATATCGGTTTCACTGGGCGACATCCCAGCAGGACTGCGACGTTCAAAAATCGAGTAGACGACCGGGACAAATACCAGTGTGATAAGCGTTGAGCTGACTAGGCCTCCAATGACGACCCTGGCCATTGGAGCTTGAGCTTCGCCCCCTTCACCAAGGCCGAGGGCCAACGGTATAAGACCGATGACGGTTGTGCCTGCCGTCATAAGAATGGGTCTTAGGCGTCTTCGGCCGGCTTCTTCTATGGCTTCCCGAATCGGCATCGCATCTCTACGGCGTAGAAGATTAGTGTGGTCGACCAGGAGGATCGCATTGTTGACGACAATTCCGCCGAGCATAATGCATCCAATGAAAGACTGGACATTAAAGGTAGTGCCCGTGAAGAAAAGCATCAGGATGACGCCGATTGCGGCAAGCGGCACAGAAAACATCACGACAAAGGGGTCGCGCAAAGACTCATACTGGCACGCCATCACCATGTAGACCAGCACCAGCGCCAGGACACAGCTAAGCGTCAGTTCTCGAAATGATTTCTGCTGCTCTTCGTAGTCGCCGCCAAAACCGATAGTAAAGTCTCGAGGCAGCGGGACATTCTTCAATAGCTCGCGGATATCCGAGAGAACCGAACTCATGCTTCTTCCGCTGATGTCGGCCGATACCGTGACGATGCGTTCCTGGTCTTTTCGCTCAATTAGCACAGGGCCGCTTCGAGGGCCCACACTCACGACGTTTTTCAGAACAACGGGCTGGCCTTGGGAGTTGGCTAAAGTCAAGTCAAGAATGTCACTCAAGTTCATCTTCTCGGCATCTTTTAGCTTGACCAGGATCGTATATTCGTCGCCCGCCTGGCGATAGTAGCCGGCCTTTGTTCCCGACAAGATAGTCTGAAGCGCATTGGCGATTTTTGCGACCGTTAGATTCATATCCGCAGCCTTCTGGCGATCAATAAGAATCAGCTCTTCAGGGCTTCCGGATTCCCGGCTGATTCGGGCATCTGTAATCCCTTCCACCGATTCTACGAGGCCTTTGACTTGCTTAGCCAGAGTGTCTGCAATCTGCAGGTCATGGCCACGTATCTCAACCTGGACTCTATCACTCTGCGTTGTCCCCATGCGGAGTATAAAAAGTCCTTCGCCGACACGGGCTCGAATTATCGTTCCAGGTATATTGTTTAGCTTACGACGCAGATCGGCGGCAATCTCTTCGCTCGACCTTGATCGCTGCGACTGCGGTTTCAGCGCGATGCGAACATTTCCGGTATGTCCACCGGTTCCGTGCCAACTGGAGCCGCCCACGGTGGTTATCACGTTTTTGATTTCAGGCACAGATGCGTTGACGATCTGCTCAATAACACTGAACTTCTCATCGAGCAAATTCAGACGGGTGCCGACCTGCATTTCGCCTTCCACTCTAACCTCGCCCTCATCTGTGGTGGGCATCAATTCCGCGCTGATAAATGGAATAAATATCAGGCTTGCCGCCATGGCGGAGACTGCGCTAGTCACCACAAAAACGCGATGGTCCAAAGCCGTATGGAGTAGTTTTTTATAGCCGTTTTCCATGCGCTTAAAAAAACGCCCGGTTGTCTCGAACATTCTGCTTCCAATAGTCGACCGGTGTGCCGAATCCTTGAACGCAGAAGGAAGGATACGTGCACAGAGCATTGGCACCAGTGTCAGGGCTGCCGCCAGAGAGCATAAAAGCGAGAAGCCGACCACAATTGAGAGCTGTTTGAACATCACGCCGGACATGCCTCGGACAAAAACCAGCGGCAGGAAGACAACTACCGTGGTCAGCGTGCTGGCAATAACAGCATCTGTGACCTCTTCAGTGCCATCAATGGTGGCATGTTCCAGCATTTCACCCGATTCCCGGAGTCGAAAGATATTTTCCAGTACGACGATTGCGTTATCAACGAGCATCCCGACTCCGAGCGCCAGGCCGCCCAGGGTCATGATATTGAGGGTGAAATTGCTGAAATACAGCAAGGCGAACGTGGCGATAATCGAGATCGGAATAGTAGTGCCAATAATTACGGTACTTCGCAGGTTGCGTAGAAACAGAAGCAGTATGATTACAGCCAGGATTCCTCCGTAAATCGCGGATGATCCGACATTTTTGATGGAACGCTCGATATAGTCGGAGGTGTCCATTGTGGGTATTATTTTTATCTGCGGTATGTCGTGATTGATTCGTTCGAGCTCTTTAAGCGCGGCGCGGGCGACCTCTACTGTGTTCTTGCCCGATTGTTTATTGACCGATAGTGATATCCCGGGCTCGCCGTTGACCCGCACAATCCTGGTAATCTTTTGCCAGGAATCCTCTACGGCAGCGATTTCTCGCAGCGCAATCGGCACGCCCTGGCGAATTGCGATGACGGTATCTTCAAGTTGTTTAAGGACCGTGTATTCGCCCGGCGTCCTAATGGTAACCTCAAAGTTTCCCTTTTCAATAGTGCCGGCAGGGATATTAACGTTGCCCTCGCGTATATGCGAAATGATCTGGTCCAGCGGTATAGCCAGGGCGTTTATCTTGGCCGGGTCAAGATTGACGTGTATCTCGCGCTCAAAGCCGCCTCTTATGTCCACGGCAGCCACGCCCGGCACTCGTTCCAGGCGATATTTCACCTGGTCTTCGATAATTTGTCGCATCTGGACCGGGTCCAATCTGCTGGATGCGCCGAGGATCAATATCGGGAAGCTGGCAAGGTCAAACTTTCGGAGCGTGGGTCTATCAGCCTCCTCAGGCAAACGCTGCATAACGCGGTCCAGGCGGTCACGAATATCATTTGCGGCTGAGTCGAGGTCGGTCCCCCACGTGAAAGTCACGCGGACCGTACTCTGGCCTTCGACCGATACAGAGGTTACCTCTTCCACTCCGGGCACGGCACTCATAGCCTCTTCTATCGGACGCGTTATAAGCTCCTCGATTTCCTCCGGACCGGCATTTTCGTAAATACAGGAAACGCTTACGGTCGGGTAAGAAATGTCAGGCATAAGGTCGATTGGCAGCCGTAACAAGGAGATGATGCCCAGAAGAACCACTATCAACACGACCATAACTGTAAAGATAGGGCGGTGGACGGCGGCGCGAGAGATGCTCATTGCGGGCCTCCTGACTTTGTGCCGGCAGGCCCCGCCTGCGATTTGTCGCCTGATTTTTGAGGAGTTGTTTCGGGTCGCTCCTTTTCAGGCAGCATGATATTCGAGCCATCTTCCAGAAGGTGATTCCCCATTGTCACGACCGAGCCTGAAATCTGCGGCTCCAGCACCTCAACCAATTCGCCGCTTATTATCCCTACCGTCACGGGCACAAAACTCGCCCGAGACGCACTAATCGCGCTCTCCGGGCGGCCTCCTCCTGCCTGCTCACGGGCAATTAGTGGGGGGTTGCTGCCCTGAGCGGGCTCGGCAATAAAGACGCCCTGTTTGCCGTTTCTTTTGACAAGAGCAGCAAGAGGAACCAGCGTAGCATTATCGTGTCTTGCAAACTCAATCTGTGCCCTTATAAACATTCCGGGCTGAAGCAGGTGATCGGCGTTTGGGGTCTCGATCTCCACTCTTGCCTGCCGGGAGGTCTCCTTCAGAAGCGGTGCTATGCGTACAATACCGCCGGTAAAAATCTTATCGGGATAGGCGTCGGTGCTTACAATTGCCTGCTGACCCACGTGGACTTTTGGGTAGTCCTTTTCAACCACGTAGACCACCGCCGTCAAAGGGTCATTTTGAAGGATGGAAACGATCGGCTGATTCGCCTGCAATAGTGCTCCTTCATCTACGAATCTCTCACCAACCGCCCTAATCTCTCCGGCGTTTTCCCAGAACGCTTGCACTCTGGTATAGGACAGTCGAAGATTGGCACCTTCCAGTGCGGCTTGCTTCTGGGTCGCTTGAGCCAGCGAGACTTTGAGTTTTGTCTGGCAGGCGTTAAACGTGGCCTCGGCTTCATCCAATTCGGAAGCCGACGCGATTTGCTTTTCGCGAAGTGTCTTTGCCCTCTCGTATTCTCGCTGGGCAAGGTCAAGGTCGGTGGTGCAATTTTCAGCGTTTGCCTTGGCGACCTGCAATTCAGCCTTGGCCTGTTCCACCTGCTGCGTGAATTCCTCATCATCGAGGATTGCTATGACCTGATTCTGGCGAACCATATCACCGACATTGACCAGGAGTTTTTTGAGCCAGCCGGTCACTTTTGGCGCAACCACGAACTGCGATTTGGGTAAGAGTGAGCCGGTAAAAACTCCGATGTCTTTGATTACATCTTTACGGATTGGCTGGGTCTCAACTGCCACCGCTACCGCCCGGCTTGCGCGGGGGACATTTTTGCCGGAGGTGCTAATTCGCTTATACGCCAGCCAGCAGGCCAACGCAACGATTGTAAGAACCAGCAGCACTAATAAGGGCTTTTTCATACAAGCATTGTACCAGAATTTCTTGTACAATCTACATCATGTGCGAAAAAGATAGGCTGACCTTGCTAATACGTTGCGATGCGAAGGAGATTTTGGTATCAGAGCACAATTAGAAGACTTGGTTACATGGCCGAACGTTTGGTGCGGACAAAGTGCGATAATAGTTGGTGGGCAAGTGATCGTCTTATGAAACTCGAAACTAAAAACATATTGATTGGCTGTTTTTTGGCAGTCGCGGTTTTATCGCCCTTTATCTGTGCTGCTGAGTCGGCGCAGCCGGCGACAGAAACGAAACAGCAGCGGGATGCCCGGATAACTTGGTGGCGCGAGGCGCGTTTTGGAATGTTCATCCACTGGGGCCCGGTGAGCCTCAAGGGCACGGAAATCAGTTGGTCGCGCGCGAACTCGAATCCTGCGTGTCCCAACCAAGGGCCTATTCCTGTCGAGGTTTATGATAACCTCTATAAACAGTTCAACCCGGTTGAATTCGACGCCAAAGAATGGGTGGCCATCGCACGAGCATCAGGCATGAGATATATAGTTTTGACGGCGAAGCACTGTGATGGATTCTGTCTCTGGCATTCAAAGGTGACGGATTACAACATTTCCAAGGCTCCCTTCGTTCGGGATGTGTGCGCGGAGTTGGCTAAAGCAACGCAAATGGCGGGAATCAGGGTCGGATGGTATTACTCACCGATGGATTGGCGTGATCCAGACTGTCGGACGCAGCGCAATGCCAAGTATGTACTGTCGATGCAGGAGCAATTGCGCGAGTTGCTGAGCAACTACGGGCGAATCGATCTGCTCTGGTTTGATACTGATGGCAGGCCGGCGCCATGGGACCAAGAAAAGACCTACGGTCTGGTCAGGCAACTTCAGCCGCACATCGTAATCAACAATCGCTTGGATATGGGCAGCACGGCAAACTACGACGCACAGCAGATTGGGTCCAATGCCGATTACTACACACCGGAACAGCGGATCGGTGAATTCGATGATCAGCGGCCGTGGGAGACGTGCATGACCTTGGGCACGCAGTGGTCGTGGAAGCCGGACGACAACATAAAGTCGCTCAAGGAATGTCTACACACCCTTATTAGATGCGCCGGAGGAGACGGGAACCTGCTGCTGAACGTAGGCCCGATGCCCAACGGCAAGATTGAGCCGCGCCAAGTTGAGGTGCTTAAGGCGATTGGTAAATGGCTGGGCCAGTTCGGCGAGAGCATCTACGGCACTCGTGGCGGCCCGTTCAAGCCCGGCAGGTTGCTGGTCAGTACCCGCAAGGGAAATGTTGTCTATGTGCATGTGCTGAGATGGAACGACAACACAATCACGCTGCCGGCACTACCACGAAAGATTGTCCAGAGCTGTGTTCTAACTGGTGGTGTCGTGCAGGTGGCGCAAACCGAGACGGCCTTGTATTTGACCGTATCCAAGCACGACCAGCAGGAGATCGACACCATCATTAAGCTGACGCTTGATGGCCCGGCTGATCAGATTCCGCCTGTAATGATAGGGGAACGGTCCGATTCATGATCCTGGTAATATGGCGGGCGGTGTATACGGTGGATCTATCCATGTAACACAAAGGAGCTGTGATTTATGGCTAAGAAATGTCTGCTTATCATAGTCCTGGGTTTTTTCGCTACGGGCGTATTTGCCCAGGCCTCTGTAAAGATATGGCAGGAAGAGGTCGAGATTCCTACCTATAGGCTCAACCCTGCCGAGAAGAATCCGATGTTCTACACGCACGAGTCCTACCAGGGGGCGGAGAAAAAGATTTATCCGTATCCGTTGCTTGATGGAGTAACCGATATCAAAGAGCCGAAAGCGTACAAAGCGCTGTATCTTGAGAACGAATACATTCGGCTTTCAATACTGCCTGAGATAGGTGGGCGATTGTTTTCGGCTCTGGATAAAACCAACAACTACGAAATCTTTTATCACCAGCACGTCATCAAGCCTGCTCTGATTGGAATGTTGGGCGCTTGGATTTCCGGCGGAATTGAATGGTGCGTCTTTCACCACCACCGAAACACCACGTATATGCCCGTTGATTACACGCTGGCTGAGAATCCGGACGGCAGTAAAACCATCTGGTTCGGCGAGATAGAACGCCGCCATCGAATGAAATGGATAATAGGTGTTACGCTATATCCGGGCAAATCCTACATTGAGGCGACGGTCAAGCTGTTCAATCGCACGCCTTATCCACATTCGATACTGTACTGGGCCAATGTGGCCGTCCACGCCAACGAGGATTACCAGGTCATCTTTCCTCCCAGCGTACAATTTGCCACTTACCATTCCAAGAACGATTTCGTGCACTGGCCCATTTCTAATGAAGTGTACCGCGGCGTCGATTATAAAGGCGTGGACCTAAGCTGGTGGAAGAACCATCCTGAGCCTGTTTCTTTTTTTGCCTGGGACCTCAAGGAAGATTTCTCCGGCGGCTATGACCACGGCAAACAGGCCGGCGTTGTCCATGTGGGTAATCACCACATTGTCTCCGGGGCGAAACTGTGGGAGTGGAGTCCCGGGCCAAGCGGGCGAATGTGGGACAAAATCCTGACTGATACCGACGGCCCGTACGCGGAATTGATGGTGGGCGCTTTTTCCGACAATCAGCCGGACTATAGCTGGATAGAACCCTACGAAACTAAGACCTTCAAGCAGTATTGGTATCCGGTTCGTGAAATCGGTGGTTTCAAAAATGCCAATCTTAACGCGGCGGTGAATCTGGAGCTTAAACCCGACAATATCGCCCAAGTAGGCTTCAATGCGACCTCACAATACGACAATGCTACCGTACTTCTAACAGCCGGCGACAAAGTGATTCTGGAGCAAACAACCGACATTGGCCCAGGCAAGCCTTTCGTAAAAGACGTGAAAGTCCCTGCCGGCGCGCAAGAAACAGATTTGAAGGCATCTTTGCTGTCGGCATCAAAAGATGTCCTGATTTCCTACGAACCAACTGAGAAGAAATACGATCCGAGATTACCGCCGGTCGTGAAGGCTCCGCCTGCGCCGAGTGAAATCAAGAACATTGAGCAGTTGTACTTAACAGGTCTTCGCCTAGAGCAGATTCACAATCCCCGGCTTGACCCTTATGCCTATTATGAGGAAGCCCTGAAGAGAGACCCCGGCGACTGCCGTACAAACACTGTCCTGGGCATCAACTACAGTACACGTGGTATGTTCGCAAAGGCTGAGGAGCACTTAAGAAGGGCTGTCGAAAGAGTCTCTGCCGAATATACAAGACCGGGAAACGCCGAAGCTTACTACTATCTCGGTCTTGCCTTGAAGGCTCAGGGAAAATTCGACGAGGCTTATGATGCTCTCTACCGTGCAACCTGGGACTATGCTTTCCATTCGGCAGCCTATTACCAGTTAGCGGAATTATCCTGCAGAAAAGGAGACTTTGCTTCGGCGGTGGAGCAGATCGACCAGTCGCTGTCCACCAATACTCTGAATACAAAGGCTTTGGATATAAAGGCTGCAATACTGAGACATCTGGGCAAGCTGGAGCAGGCAAAACAAATCGCTTCGAGCGTGATTGCTGCCGACCCGCTCGACTTTCTGGCAATGAACGAATTGTATCTGGCCGAATCCGCGGGCAGAGCGCAAAGACTGCGGCAGGAGTTAATGACGAAAATGCGGGGTGAAGTGCAGTCATATCTGGAGCTGGCTCTTGATTATGGCAGGTGTGGCTTGTGGGATGAAGCTATCGACGTTCTTGGCCGGGTGACCGAAAACAAGACAACCTTTGCCGGCAAATATCCGATGGTGTACTACTACCTTGCATATTTTTATCAGCAGAAAGGTAATAACGCCAAGGCTTCCGAGTATCTTGCGTCAGCCGGTAAAATGCCGAGTGATTACTGTTTCCCATTTCGTCTGGAGTCTATCAAAGTCTTAGAATTTGCCATCGAGCGCAATCCCTCCGACGCCCGTGCCCACTACTACCTTGGCAATCTCTTGTACGAGCTTCAGCCTGAAAATGCAATCGAGCATTGGGAGAAGTCACGACAGCTTGATGATTCTTTTGCTCTTGTCCACCGCAATCTGGGCTGGGCCTACTATCGGGCACAGAAGAATACTGCAAAGGCCATCGGCAGTTATGAAAAGGCAGTTGCCTGCGATAAGGAGGACGCCCGTCTTTACGCTGAGCTGGATCATCTGTATGAGATGGACAACACTCGGCTACAAAAACGCCTGGCACTGCTAGAGGCAAACCATCAGACGGTGGTCAAGCGAAATGACAGTTTCCTTCGAGAAATCATGGTGCTGGTTTTGGTGGGAAGATATGATGAGGCAATAAGTTTCCTGGCGAACAATAATTTCCACGTCCGTGAGGGCGGCGGCGAAATTCACGATGTATATGTTGATGGACTTATGTTGCGGGGACTGCTGCATCTCAAAGACAAGAGACTGAAAGAGGCCCTTGACGATTTTCGCGCGGCCTCGGAATATCCTGAAAACCTATCGGTGGGAAGACCCAAGAACGATAGGCGAGCACCACAAGTTGCTTATTATACCGGCACTGCGTACGAAGCATCGGGTGACAGTGAACGAGCAACAGAGTTTTACAAAAAAGCGGCGAGTCAGAAGGGCACTTCACAGTGGTCTGAAACGCGATTCTACCAGGGACTATCTCTCCGCAAGCTCGGGCAGGAAGATGCCGCCAATAAGATATTTGATGAATTGATTGAGGCCGGAAGAAATAAACTCGCGCAAAAGGTCGAGGTGGACTTTTTCGCCAAATTTGGCGAGCAGCAAAGTGCTGAAGCGCAGGAAGCCTCGGCCCACTACATACTGGGCCTGGGGTATCTGGGTAAAGGCCAGCGAAGCGCAGCCAGGAGTGAATTTGAGAGAACCGTTGCGCTGGATGTCAGTCATGTGTGGGCCAAAGCGTTTCTGGCCGAGTTAGACTGAGAGCTAACGCGTTTCTATTCAGGGAGATAACATGAGAAGGGCGTCAGGTGTATGCATTGTGGCACTTGTGGTTCTTGCGTTTTCTCAAGTCGCAGTTTTGTCCCAGACGCGCGAAAGAGCGGAAGTCCCTGCTGAGCATACGTGGAAATTGGAAGACCTGTATGCTTCAGACCAGGCGTGGGATGAAGCCAAGCAGAAGTTGGCGGCGCAATTTAGTCAGATCACCAAATACAAAGGCCAATTGGGCATATCTGCATCAGAAATGCTGGCCTGCCTGAGTCTTAACCGTGAGATTTCCAAGGAGCTCAGCCGGTTGCGTATTTATGCCGGCATGAAATCCGACCAGGATACGCGCAACTCAAAGTACCTGGCGATGAAACAAGAAATGGAGCAGTTAGTCACCGACTACCGTTCCAAAGCATCGTTTATCGAGCCGGAAATTGCCCGAATGGATAAAGACAAAATCGATGCATTTATCGCCGAAGAGCCTGGCTTGAAGATTTTTAAGATGTACCTGTATGATGTACAGCGCACAAAGGCTCATAGGCTATCAGAGCAAGAAGAGAAGATACTCGCCGAGGCCGGCCTTCTGGCTGGCGCCCCATCTTCAATTTACGGTGTCTTCAGCAACGCAGAATTCCCTTATCCCCAGGTGAAATTAAGTGACGGCACTATCGCCAGGTTAGATAAAGCCGGATACGCCCTCTATCGGGCTGTGCCCAATCGCAGCGACCGCGAAGCAGTCTTTCAGGCCTTCTGGGGCGCAGTGAACGAGTTCCGACAGACTTTTGGCGTGCAGCTTTATGCCAACGTAAGAAGCGACATATTTTACGCGCGTACCAGGCGTTATCGCTCCTGCCTGGAAAGCTCGCTGGATAAAGACAATATTCCGATGGAGGTATATCTTGCCCTTATTGAGAACGTTCACAACAATCTGGATTCATTTCATCGTTATTTGAATTTGAAAAAGCGGATGCTTGGCGTAGACATCCTGAAATACTCGGATGTGTACGCACCGGTGGTCAAAGAAGTCGACTTGCGGTACAGCTTTGAACAAGCCAAACAGCTTATCCTGGACGCGGTGAAACCATTAGGACAGGACTATTACAGTGTCGTTCGAGAGGCCTTCGACAACCGATGGATCGACGTTTATCCAAACCCCGGTAAACGCTCAGGGGCTTATTCCAACGGGGATGCCTACGACGTTCATCCTTACGTTCTGTTGAATTACAACGGTCGATATGACGATGTAAGCACGCTGGCACATGAACTGGGCCATGCCGTGCACAGTTATTACTCTAATAAGAATCAGCCTTATCCTACAGCCGACTATTCAACTTTTGTCGCAGAAGTGGCGTCCACCTTCAGCGAGGCTCTGCTGATTAATAAGATGTTGAGTCAGGTCAAAGACGACGATGTTCGCCTATCACTATTGATGAACTATTTGGAAGGCATCAGGCAAACGCTTTTTAGGCAAACTCAGTTTGCTGAGTTTGAGCTGCGTATGCACGAGATGGCTGAACGTGCAGAGCCGCTTACAGGCGACGCGCTAAGCGGAGCTTACGGAGATATTTTGAAGAGGTATTACGGCCATGATAAGGGGGTCTGTAACATCGACCAGTTGTATGCAGTTGAGTGGGCGTATGTCCCTCACTTTTACTACAATTTCTATGTCTATCAGTATTCAACATCTTTTACTGCATCGACTGCCCTGGCAGAAGAAGTGCTGCGCAAAGAAAAGAGGGCGGTAGAAAGGTACATCGAATTTCTGTCATCGGGTGGGTCCGACTACCCAATAAATCTGTTGAAGAAAGCCGGCGTAGATATGACCACGCGTGAGCCATTCGATAAAACTATCGAAGCAATGAATCGAACCATAGACGAGATTGAAATGATTCTCCAGAAAAAGGGCAGGTAATTGGGGGCAGCGTTTTGCTGGGCTAAGGCAGTGCGTGTTTGACTGTCCGGCAAGTCCTGTGGCGAAGGGCTACAAGTGGGTGTTACGCGACGATACGGCTGCTCTGAGACGCTCTGCCATGTTCTGGTCCCAGATTTTGACACAGTTTCTGCCGGCGCCTTTTGCCTCATAGAGAGCCAGGTCTGCTCTGCGCATAACGTCGATAGCCGAATCGTTATGGTTCGGTAGGCTTTCTGCTATCCCGCAACTGAACGTAATGGGCAAATTTTCTGTCAGTTTAACCTGTTGAACCTTCGCTCGAAGTCGTTCCAGTAATGAGATAGCGTCATCGGCTTTGGTCTCCGGCATCAGCACGACAAATTCGTCGCCGCCATAACGCGCGAGCACGTCCAAGCTTCTCTTGTGGCTTCTCATACATGCAGCAACTTTCTTAAGGGCGCTATCTCCGGTAGCGTGTCCTAGAATGTCGTTGATTACCTTGAAATTGTCAAGGTCTATGATTGCAACGGAGAACGGTCTTAGATATCGTCTTGCTCTGGCTGCTTCAAGCTTCAACTGATCTTCAAGAAGTCTCCGTGAGCCTACGCCCGTTAGGGCATCGGTCAACAAAGTTAACCGGGCTTCCTGATAAAGCTTTGCGTTGGTCAAATGCGAGTTCAGAATCTCCCTTGTCAATCTGGCTTTGTAGGAGGTTAGTTCCTTATTGGTGGCGTTTGCAGACGCCAAGCCGCACATGCACAAATAGCCCGACAAGCGTTTACTCTTGGCTGATGAGCAGTCCTTCGGGCCGGCAATGGCCAGCGGAATGAATAAGCGGGGACCCTGTGCTCCGAGGTCTCTGCATAAATCTGGAGTGCTCTCATGGTAAAATCCACCGTCATCTGGGGCTGCCGGCGGCGGGACGGCTTGCTCAAGGCTGCCCAGGCAGTCCTGTTTGCACGGGCACTTACTGTGACTTACCAGCACGGGGCGTTTCGTTGCAAATTCGTCCTTGTGAAAATATAACACACACCTGTTGGCTCGGAAAAGCTTAGGCGCCTCAGTGGTGACTATATTGGCAACTTCATTGAGGTCAATGCTCTTGAGGCAATTAGAGAGCATTGCGACCTCTTCGGCGGCTGCTCGATGTTCAAATAACTGCTGTTCCATAAGGTCGCGAGCTGAGAGCATTCCCACCACGACTCCGTTATCGACCATTGGCAGATGGCGAATCCGGTTGGTGGTCATAAGTTCTCTGGCTACGCTTGTTGGAGTGCCAGGCGTGCAGGAGACAACCTGTGTCGTCATTATCTCGGAAATAGTGGTTCGCTCGAAGTCTTTTGAGTAAGCGACTGCCCGGCTGACTATATCTCGCTCTGTCACGATGCCGGCAAACCGTCCACTCCGGTCGTTCACGATAAGACAACCGATTTTGCTGGTAAGCATCGCGATCGCCGCGTCTTTGATAGTTGCATCCCGGCTGATGGTGATAATGCCCCTAGGATGTTCGACGACCTCACCCATCTTCGCTCCTTTGTCTGGCTGGCTCACTGTTGTCGTATACTGAACCCAAGAACCTGCTCAATTCCATTTAGACTAAGAATATCGGCCTCAAGAGGGGGCTACTTTAGTTTCGGCGCAACATTGGGCTGCTTAAGTGATTGCAACTTTCTGAAGCTGTAGTATTATTGTTAGGCAACGGTTGTTTGGCTGAAACACTATGATGCAGCAGAATTTATGGCCTGTTAGCAAGAGGTGCGTAGGAATGTTGCCCTTTAGGGTCACGCCGGTCGGATTGAATCTCTGCGTGACCTTAATGCTCGCACTCAGTGTTGTCACGTGTGCCACATCTAGTGCGAAGGTAACCTGCATCCGCGTTGTTAGTGAGCACACCGCTGATACCACCGATTTGAAACGCTTCCGGCAGTTCCGGCAATGGCAAGACAAGACGGGCAATGACCTGGCGCTTGCAATATGGAAATACCTGTGCGGCTACGAAACAGGACTCTACCATTTCAATGAGATTCTCGAAGGGCCGGACCCATTTGACGAGTACGCTACCGTGCGTGAGCCGCTCAAAATTCTCAATGTCTACAACATGGCTTATTGTGGGATATTCGGCCCTATTTTGGATGGTATTTTTCAGGGCGTGGGCTTTGAAGATGGGCGTTCCTTCGGCGTCGAATTGTGGAACCACTGCGCGACGGAGGTCTGGTACGATCGCTCCTGGCACTATTTCGATCTGGATGTCCGAGGCGCCTTGCGGGATGCCGACGGCACAGTTGTAAGTCTTGACCGGGCCAGACGAGATAGAAACCTATGGACTGATCCGCCGGTGAAAGTTGAGCCTTTCTTCCCTAAAGATCGCGACAAGGATAAGGTGTTCGAGATCTATCGTGACAGCAGAATTGACTATTATTACCGCTGGTTTCAGGGCAGCCACACGATGGATTTCTATCTTCGGCAGGGCGAAACCTTTACTTGCTGGTGGGAGCCGCAGGGTGGGCGTTGGCACCATCTGCCGCGATATAATAGCACCAAATGGGTCAAGGACCTGCTTCTTACAAGTCCCGTGGGCATGAAACCGAACCACCGTGATTTCACTCGCTGGAATCATGGAAATGGGCTTTTCCACTACGCCCCAAGTCTGTCGAGCAACTCAACTGATTTCCAAGACGGGTTTTACGCTGTAAGAAATCTTACGCCAGGCAAAGAAGGACTGCATATTGTAAGAGAGGACAATGCCGAGGTTATTTTTGAAGTATTTACGCCCTACATAATTGTCGCCAAAGTAAATGCCCTGGATGACCCGAATGATGATGCCGACGCCTCGGTCGTGATGTTGGAAGCACTGTTGCCCGTTGAGCTATTTGTGTCCTTAGATCGCGGGCTCAATTGGCAATCTGCAGGTAGAGTTAAGGTTGGCGAAGACGCAGTCGTGGATTTGACGCGCATGGTCAAAGGCACCTATGGTTATCTATTAAAGCTCGCTACGGCTGGTACGGCCGGGGCAGCAGCAATAAAATCCTTAGAGATATATACGTGGGTTCAAGTTGCACCAATCAGCTTACCTCGCCTCAAAAAAGGCGACAACCATCTGCGATATGAATTAGGTGACCGCTACGGTCTGGCAACGATTCCCATATTGGTCAGTCCCAACACCGCTGACCCGAATGACCTGGCTAAGTACGTGGTTGCCATGCCGCCAGATTATGACCCGCAGCGGCAAACTTGCCGGATTCGCGGCGAGGCTGTCCTGCGCCTCGCGGCTCCAGAGGGCACAAAGATCGCATGGTGCAGTGTCGGCGCCACCTTTCGCACGTACCAGGGAGAACAAGCCAGGCAGACCGACAACCGGATCGCGTACGCGGTCGGTGAGCCGAAGGATTTCAAGGAGATTTATAAATCGCCGGTTCCTACATGGGTGAATCACTGGCGATATAACTGGGATACAGATATTAAATTGGATGTGCTGGCGGAAAAGGTGTACATAAAATACACAGGGCAGCCGGGCTTAAATACGATTCGTGCCTGTATGCACGTGATTCCAGAACGCCCGCCGCAGACGCAGACGCGTATCACGCACGGGTACAAAGTTGATGAGCAACTTCGCCGGGAAACCATAGACCTTGATGGCCCGGCAACCTACACGATTCGGTGCGATGAAGAACCGGAAAACGTTTTCATTAAAGTTAGTGTTCCATCGAGATAGTGGTCTTATTGATAGATGAGGGCAAAACATGTCCACAAAAAACAAAATCACTCGGCGAAATTTTGTAAAGATTGCGGCGCTGACCGCTGCCGGCGCAAAGTCAATTCTTGATGCTATGCCGGTCGCCGCTCAGGAAAAGGCAGAACGTGCACGGCAAGATGCCGATGTCGTAGTGCTTAACCCGCAGGATCGGGTGCCGGTCAGCCTTATCATTGATGATTCAACCTGCCTGGTGAACATGGCTCACTTTGGCATCCCGCAGTTCGGGGAGGCATTTCCCAATAACTATAAACAGGACTGGAAGAAACTGCCGCGTGAGATACCGGATGCCTTTGTACGCAAGTTCGGGCAGTGGTGTCGCGAGCATAATGTAAAGGGCAAATACAGCATAGTCCCGTATCCTGCTTTGGTGGGCTGGCTGGACCGTGACCTGCCGGGCTGGTCCAAAAAAGAATTGGAGGACAGCATCAAGCTGGTGCGCGAATTTATGATGCCCGACTGGGACATTCATCCTGAGATGGTCACGCACACATGGGTCATCGACACAAAGACCGGTCGCCCTTATCCTGAGAGAAGCGAGCAGTTCATGGAGAATTGGGGCTGGTCGACAGGCAAATCCGTCGATGAGTTGGCTGATTATATGAGTTATGCCTTGCGGATACTGAAAAATGTCGGCCTCAAGTGTGAAGGCATTACCACGCCGGGCGGTTTTGGCAACGGCGCATTGCCGGAGCTATCTCAGGCCACTCTCCAGTCGTGCCGTGACGTGTTCAAGGCGGAAATTCCACATTATTTCCGCCACGCTTATATAGACGACCGCAGCGTCGCTCCACGCGTTGAGTATGCCTCCAGTCTTTCAGGCCCGGATCCAAAGTGCGTAGTATCCATAATTGGCTGTACCGGCGACTGGTTTGGCGGCTGGGACGGGCTAACGCCCGGCTCCGCCGATAAATGCATCACTGAAGACCTTAAAGGCGGCCGGCTGCCGCAGGTCATCGACAAGGGTGAGCCGGCAATCATCGTCTGCCATTGGCCCGGCATCTATTATAATGGTCAGGAGCTGGGCTTCAAAATCTTCCAGGAGGTTGTCCGGCGTATTCATGCCCGATACGACAATTTAATCTGGATGAAACTAAGCGAAATTGCCCGTTATTGGGCTGCCAAGGAGCTGACGGAGATCGCCAGGCAAGGGCCGAGCGTGACATTCAACGCCGCTTTTGCTACAACACGATTTACTGTCCGCGTTAAGGGCGTTTCACAAAAAGCTCCCGGTCTAACGGTTGATGGGCGTCCTGTCGAGCTGCGCTCGGTAAGGAGCCTGCTACAGTTGGAGAGCGGCACGTGGCATGCCGACGCGCAGAACGTAACGGTTTGCTTTGATTTGCCAAAGGGAAAGTCCTCTTTGCAGTTATAAGGTATGCGACCAGAATGCCTCTTTTTTTGAGCCTTTCACAGAGGTGGCTGTCAGTAATGGACAATCCCGGCAGCCATAGCCATAAGAAGAATGTCCCAGTGCAACTGGCCGCGCAGCAGTGCGCACATCGCCTCGATAAATTCTTTATTACCTTGCAGCGGGTCATAATTGCCGATAGCTCGCTGAAATTCTTTCTCGCTTTTAAGAAGTCTTACGATGCTCTCTCGAAAATGCTTTTGAACCTCGGGGATATGGGCGGGATTCCCGCCGCCAAGCATCAGGACATCGTGGCTTTTCGCAAGGGCGTTGCCCAGGTCGTCCATCAGTTGGCCGGTGCCTGATTGTACCGCAATCTTCTTACCGAAATCCGATAGTCTCACCATTTCTCAGCTTCCAGGATTAGATATGATATTGGATTGTCGTGGGTGTTCAAGCCCTTACTTGATCCCCGGGCCACTAAAACTCTGGCGGCTTTTGGTCAAAATCCTGAAAAACTCTTGCATTTTTGAATGTTTAGTTTAGCCTCGGTCTGAACCTGAACTCAGGAAATTTCATAACGGATTTTTTAGGAGGCTGCTATGTATCATTTCAAGAAGTGTAGGTCAACTCTCGTTAGCTCTATGGCACTACTGGCGGCTATATCCGTGCCGGGTATGTTCGCCGCCCACGCGCAGCAGAGCCAAACCACAGAGAACCTTACAACACCTCAAGGAGTCAGGCTGCTGCAAAATAAAAGCTTTGACGACAGTGACCTCGCGCGAAAGGAAATCCTCACCTTGTACAAGGACTTGCGACTCACAGATGTCCTTGACGCTATGGACCTGGTAGGTCTGCAGGACATCGGTCTGATGGACAAGAACATTCGGCCTTTATGGCGTGATGTGGAAAAATTCTCCCACCGGATAGTCGGCTTTGCCATCACCGTCCGTCACGTGCCCACCGATGTGAGAGCCGGGCAAAACTCGTTTCCTGATATCAAGGGGTTCAAAAAATTCAAATCCGAACAGTATAAACGGGCGCCCGATGCCTGGCTTGAGGTAGCTAAACCAGGCGATGTAGCTGTCATCGACGTGGGCGGAATTCCAGAGTGCGGCTTTATTGGGTCAAATAACAGTCTCGGCTGGCTGGAGAAAGGAGTAGCCGGAGTAGTCACCAACGGCGGTGCACGGGATACCGATGAGATCGTCAAAGCCAAAAGAATTCCTGTGTACTGCAAAGATGGGTATAGTTCGCGCGGAGTCCGCCCCGGCAGGCTAATCGCTGAGTCGTACAACTTTCCCGTAAGCTGTGCCGGCGTCCTTGTTTATCCCGGCGATCTGATCGTTGCGGACGGCGACGGGGTCTTGGTTGTTCCACGAGAACGCGCTTTGGAGGTCGGAAAGATCGCCCGAGAGATTCACATCGACGACGAAAAATCGCGTGCCGGTAGGTACAAACGGCTGGGCATCCCGCTGGACGAAACCATTGCGGTCGAATGATTGGCGACGAAGTGCCGCAGCAGGATTGCAGATTGACAATTGCGGACTTAGAATACGGGCAAAGGCGTATGATAATTCTATTGACGGACTTCGGCCAAAGTGAATATGTGGGCGTAATGAAAGGCGTCATTTACAGCATTGATCGCCGCGCTCAGGTAGTAGATTTGTGCCACAGTGTTTCAAGCCAGAGTATTATCGAGGCCTCGTGGATACTGAGGAATAACTACAAGTACTTCCCAGAAGGTTCGGTATTTTGCTGTGTGGTCGACCCTGGCGTGGGCAGCGAAAGAAAAGCATTGGCAGCTAAAACAGAGCGGTATTATTTCGTTGCCCCGGATAATGGCCTGCTTTGGGAAACGCTCAAAGAGCAGGAAGTAATTGATTTAAGGGAAATTCCAATTCCGCCCGATGCCAGTCACACCTTTTATGGTAGAGACGTGTTTGCCCCAGCGGCTGCAAAGATCGGCCGGGGCAAGTTTGATCAGGTGGGCGAAAAGGTCGGCCAGATTGAGAGATTGGAGCTTTATCAGGGTAGTGGTAGGGGACTGGTGGTCAGGATCGATAGCTTCGGAAACATCATAACAAATATACCAAAACAAGATGGAAATAGATATTCAGTTAAAATTGGAGCAAAAATATATGATATGAGTTTCTACGGCAATTATGCCGGCGCAAAAGAAGATGAGTTGTTCCTGATCGAAGGCTCGAACTACACATTAGAGATCAGCTTAAAAAATGGAAGTGCCAACGATAGATTGTCGCTTGTGACTGGGACGGCGATAGAAATATCATGTGAGCGCTAAAATTTGTGGAGGTTGACCGATGTCGCATGCAAGAAATATCAGTCGTCGCAATTTTTTGAAAAGAACATCGACAGTTATGACCGGTCTGATAGGTTTTCCCTATATTGTTCCATCATCCGCTCTGGGCAAAGCCGCTCCGTCAGGGCGGATTGCTCCAAGCAATCGCATCGTAATGGGCTTCATCGGCGTCGGGGGCCAGGGCACACAAGGTCTGGCTGGAGGCATCTGGGCGCCGGAAGGCGGCTTTATAGGTAGGGCCGAAGTCCAGGCAGTAGCCGTCTGTGATGCCGATGCCCGGAATAAAGATCGTGCCCGTGACATTGTAAACCAAAAGTACGGCAACAACGACTGCGCTACTTACGGTGATTTCCGCGAGCTTTTAGCCAGGCAGGACATCGATGCAGTGCTTATCGCTACCGGTGAGCGGTGGCATCCGCTTATTTCCATCGCGGCAGCAAAGGCCGGCAAAGACGTTTATTGTGAAAAACCTCTCTCGGTCACTATTGAGGAGGCAAAGGCGGTGCGAGACGCTGTCACGCGCTACGGCGTGGTATTCCAGATGGGCACTCAGCAGCGCTCAAGCTGGAGTTTTCGTTTCGCCTGCGAGCTGGTTCGTAACGGCTACATCGGCCAAGTAAAAACCGTGACGGTCGGTGTCGGCGGGCCTGTAACATATAAGCTATGTGACCTGCCTGCCGAGCCTGTCCCAGATTACCTTGATTATGATATGTGGCTTGGGCCGATACCGTGGAGGCCGTACAATGTCGGATTTGTCAGAGGCTGGATGGCGTATCGCGATTGCTCGGGCGGCGAAATGACTAACTGGGGTGCGCACCATTTCGATACCGCTCAGTGGGGGCTAGGAATGGATGACAGCGGGCCTGTTGAAATTATCCCTCCAGATGGCAAGAACTGTAAGGTAATTACTTACCGGTACGCCAACGGCGCTGTTATGATTCGTGACCCGGAGAAACTTAAGGCCGAAACAGGTCAGGATAACGGCGTGATGTTTGAAGGAACGGAGGGGAAAGTTGCCGTTTGGCGTTACACTTTGCGGACCTGGCCGGAAAATCTAATCAAGCAGAAAATCGGTCCCGATCAGATTCATCTGCAGGAAAGTGACAACCATCATACCGATTTTGTTAATTCCATACGGACCCGCGCAAAGCCAATCAGCGATGTTGCCACGGGATGCCGCTCCATAACCGTCTGTCACTTGGGCAATGTAGCATACGAGCTTGGCCGACCAATAAAATGGGACCCAGGTAAAGAAACTTTTGTAAATGACTCTGTGGCAGAGCGATTGCTTTCTCGTGCTATGCGAAGCCCCTGGTGTTTGTGAGGTGGAAGAAGATATGAGGATGTTACTGTTAATCTCAACGATGGCGGTGGCATGCGGCGGCGTATTTTATGCCCATACACCCATTGTCGCAGGTGAGCCACAAATACTGCCGGTAGAAACGAAAGCTGACCGCGACACCTGGCCCATCCTTAAGCGATATGACCAGGCTCATCTGGCTCGGATTGCTCTTCCTTTGGGCGGTATTGGCACAGGGACCGTTTCATTAGGTGGGCGTGGTGATCTGCGTGACTGGGAGATTATGAACCGCGCAGCCAAAGGATTTCTTCCCCAGCGGGGGTCAATGGGCCCATTTTTTGCCCTTTATGTCGGGAAACCTGGCGGCCGGACGGTAACCCGCGCCATCGAGGGCCCAATCGACCTGTCAGATTACGAAGGTAGCCACGGTAGTACCGCGCCGAACCATGGTCTGCCGCGGTTCCGCACCTGCTCTTTTGCCGCTGCTTATCCACTTGGGCAGGTGATTCTATCCGATGCGGATGTCCCTGTGGACGTGCGTATCGAGGCATTCAACCCGCTGGTTCCGGGTGACGCCGATGCCAGCGGTATACCGGTCGCCGTTCTGCGATACGTTCTTCACAATGCAGGCAGCGAACCGGTAACGGCTTCGGTTTGCGGCAGTATGCCTAACTTCATCGGCATAGACGGCTCTGGCAGCACGAAGGATTGGAAGGGCGATCTGGTAGCAGTTGGCGGCAGGGCAAACCAGAATGAGTTCCGCAAAGGCCGGAGCGTCCAGGGCATCTTCATGTATTCCAAAGGGCTTGCCCCGCGGGCGGAGCAATGGGGCACGATAGCATTGGCCGCCATCGGCGGTACAGGCGTCACTTACCGCACGTCTTGGACCAGCCAGAACTGGGGCAGCTCGCTGCTGGATTTCTGGGATGATTTCAGTGACGATGGTCGGCTCGAAGATCGCCCGGCCACCGGCGAAGATACGCCGATGGCCTCGCTTGCTGTCCAAGTCGAGCTGCCGCCGCACGGGACCAAAGAGGTGACATTTCTTATTACCTGGCACTTTCCGAACCGTCAAACCTGGACGCCCAAAAATAATGAGCAGGACCGTATCGGCAATTACTATACGACCAGATACGGTGACGCCTGGGATGTCGCCGAGAAATTTGCGCCACAGCTTGCAGAGCTCGAAGCTAAAACTATCCAGTTTGTACGGGCGTTCTGCGACAGCAATCTTCCCGATGTGGTCAAGGAAGCGGCGCTATTCAATGTCAGTACGCTTCGCACGCAGACGTGTTTCCGCACAGAGGACGGGCGTTTCTACGGCTGGGAAGGTTGTAGCAATACAACAGGTTGCTGTCACGGCTCGTGCACACACGTCTGGAACTACGAGCAGGTGACGGCCTTTCTCTTTGGCAGCCTGGCGAGGTCAATGCGGGAGGTCGAGTTTGCTCAGGCTACGAATAACCAAGGGCTAATGAGCTTTCGTGTTAATTTGCCGCTTGAGCGCGCGCAGGAGTTTGGCAAAGCCGCCGCCGATGGGCAGATGGGCTGCATTATGAAGATGTACCGTGACTGGCAGCTCTCAGGCGACGACGAAATGCTAAAGACCCTTTGGCCTCACGTCAAAAAAGCGGTCGAATTTTGCTGGATTGAGGGAGGGTGGGACGCGAACAAAGATGGCGTGATGGAAGGCTGCCAGCACAATACTATGGATGTGGAGTATTATGGTCCAAATCCGCAAATGGGCGCCTGGTATTTGGGTGCGCTGCGGGCGGCGGAGGAAATGGCAAAGTACCTTCGTGATGACGATTTTGCCAGGACCTGTCGGGACTTATTTGAGCGAGGCAAAACGTGGATAGACCAGAATCTTTTTAACGGCGAATATTACGAGCACAAGATTCAGCCGCCAAAGGACAAATCTGAGATCGCCTCCAGTCTGCTGGTAGGGATGGGCGCAAAGGATATCACTAAGCCCGATTACCAGCTTGGTTCCGGTTGCCTCGTTGACCAGCTCGTCGGACAGTATATGGCCCACGCTTGCGGCCTTGGGTATTTGCTTGAGCCTGTCAATATCCGCAAGACACTGCAAAGTATCGTGAAGTATAATCTTCGGCAGAGCCTATACGGCCATTTCAACTGCATGCGGAGTTTTGCCCTTGGCGATGAATCAGCGCTTTTGATGGCTATCTACCCTAAAGATAGGCCACAGAATCCATTCCCATACTTCAGCGAAGTGATGACGGGCTTTGAATATGCGGCGGCTGTCGGAATGTTGTACGAGGGCCAACGTGAAAATGGTCTAAAGTGCATAAAGAATATCCGCGATAGATACGATGGCCAAAAGCGCAGCCCATTCGACGAGGCCGAGTGCGGACACCACTATGCCCGGGCGATGGCCAGTTGGGCAGCGGTTCTGGCGCTGACGGGCTTTCATTACAGCGGCGTCGAAAAAACTATGACCTTTGCTGCACGAGACGGCATGTTCTTTTGGTCCAATGGTTATGCCTGGGGCACTTGTTCACTTAATCGCATAGGCAAATATACAAGCGTCCAGTTGTCGGTTTTGCATGGGGAGTTGACTCTGGCGCAATTCATTCTGGATGGCTTTGGCTATAACCAGTTCGATAAGGCTTTGCGTATCAAGGAAGGACAAACCGCTAAATTTCAGGTTAATCAGGAAGGGCTTTGACATGAGAAAGTCACAGTCGGCTAAGTTATTCCAGATGTCCCGACGTCAGTTTCTTGCGACTGTCGGCACTAGCGCTGCAGGCGTTTCTTTCGGTTCTGCAAGATTATTTGGTGCTGCAGCTTCTGTAGAGGCCGGCGAAAACCGCAAGGTAATGGCTACCGTGCGGGCGGCTTTTCTGTATCCGCTGACAGAGGCACTTGGCAAAGCTGGATACTATAGCTGGCCGGGGTCAACTTTTGATGCCGAGGGCCGTCAAAGGCAGTACGCCGAAAGAATTAGAAGCATTGAGAAAAAGTTAGGGATGCGCATATTACTTGACGAGAAACCTCTCGATGACGCCGATAGTGTTACACGATTCATCAATGACATCAAGCAGACAAAGCCGGATGGACTCCTGCTTATTCCCTTCAAGAAGGGCCATTGGGAACACGTTACGCGGATTGTTAAGGAATGCCAAATCCCTACGATTGTCCTTGCCACATTGGGCATTCTTTTGGTTGACCACATTAATCAGCTTCACCGAACGCCCGGCGTATATTTGATCAACTCGCTGGATAATCTTGACGCTGTCGAGGACGGATTGAAAATGATAAAGACGTCGCGATGGATGAAGGAAGCCCGGCTTGTCAGCATAGCCGGTTCGCAGACGAAGCAGACAAATGTGCCCCATCTCGGCACACAAGTATGGACAATTCCTGGTGCAAGATTTATCGAACAATTTACTCGCACACAAACTTCTGATGTTGTGAAGCAGTTTGCCGATGCGTATTTGAAAGGGGCCAAAGAGGCGGTTCAGCCTACCAAGGCTGACATCATCGATGCAGCAAGGACGTATTTTGCCCTTAAAGAAATCATCAAGGCAGAAGAAGCTGATGCCATTATGATGGATTGTTTGCCTGGCCTGAGCACGCCGCATAAGCATCCTCCGCCCTGTATGGGATTTATGAGTCTGAGGGATGAAGGTATTCCGGCAGGCTGTCAGGCTGACCTTAATGCCACGTTGACAATGATGCTTGTGCAGCAGCTTTTTGGCCGGCCAGGATTTCAGCAGAATTCATCTATGGAGACAGAGAATAACCATTATTTTGGCGCGCATTGTACCTGCCCATCAAAGTTGAGCGGCAACGATGGTTCTACTCAGCCGTACATTTTGATGAGCCATGCCGAAGCGGGCTGGGGCTGCGTCCCGCGAGTGCTTTGGCCGGTGGGGGCAGATGTCACGATGGCCCAATACGTTTCGGGCAAAACGCCCCAGATGTATATCTATAGCGGAAAGGTTGTGGGATGCCCTGAAATCCCGCCAACCGGTGGCTGCCGCACGAACATAGAGATAACAATCAACGAGGTAGACGATGTCTGTGACGTCAAGGGTATGCATCAGATTGTATTCCTCGGTAACTACGCCAGGCAGTTGCGAACTTTCTGCCAACTGTATGGCATCAGCGTAGTTACATAGCCGCCGTTGGCGTAGAGTCTTGCCCGGTTTAGAATTTTATGAGGGGTTTAGCAATGAATCTAAAAGGGGTCGTTCTTGCCGGAGGCACGGGTTCGAGGCTCAGGCCGCTGACCAAGGTGACAAATAAGCACCTACTGCCCATCGGGCAAAAACCCATGATCTATTACCCCATTGAAAAGCTGACCGCAATCGGCATAGAGGAAGTCCTGATTGTGACCGGCGTTGAACATATGGGGGATGTCGTAAGCCTGCTGGGCTCCGGAAAGGATTTTGGCTGCCGATTCACGTATAAGGTCCAGGACGAGGCCGGAGGAATCGCTCAGGCACTGGGACTGGCTGAGGACTTCGCAAATGACCTACATCTGGCGGTTATCTTGGGCGACAATATCTTCAAGAGCAGCCTTGAACGCTACGCAGAGAGATTTATTGCTCAGAAAGCCGGCGCGAGGGTCTTGCTCAAGCAGGTTGACGACCCCCACCGTTTTGGCGTCGCTGAAATCTCAGGCGGCAAAGTAGTCGGCATCGAGGAAAAGCCCAGAAAACCCAAGTCAAATTATGCCATAACGGGCATATATTTTTACGATGCTTGCGTCTTTGACATCATACGAACGCTGAGACCATCCGCTCGCGGCGAGCTTGAAATCAGCGACGTTAACAGCGCTTACGCCGGAAAGGGTCAGTTGACCTACGACATTCTCGATGGCTGGTGGACGGATGCCGGGACATTCGAATCGCTTATCAGAGCCAACGAGATGGTCGTCAAGGACCCGCCGTTGGCTTAATGACAACACTTAACGATGGACGACGAAGTAGTTGCGATTCTTGGCGGCAAAGGAATGTTGGGCACGGACCTGGTAGAGACCTGCCGTCAGCAGGGCTTTGATGCCAGGATATTTGACTTGCCTGAATTTGATATAAGCAACGCGGAGCAGTTAAAGCAGGCTGTGAATACGGCAAAGGCAATCGTCAATTGCGCAGCCTACACCGATGTCGATGGCGCTGAGAGGCAGCCGGACCTGGCATACAAAGTCAACGCAGAAGCGGTAGGGCGGCTGGGCATCCTGGCGGCGGAGGAAAAGCTGTGGGTCCTACACATCGGCACAGATTTTGTTTTTGATGGTAAAGGTGACAAGCCATACGTCGAAACCGACCAGCCAAGCCCGATTAATGAATATGGCAGAACCAAGCTTATCGGTGAGCGGCTTTTGGTTGAAAGCGGCTGCGACAATTGTATAATGCGCATCGAGTGGACCTACGGCCGGCACGGAAAAAACTTTGTGACCAAGCTGCTCGAGCGGGCTATGTCGGGCAATGTACTAAGGGTTGTTGACGACCAGATAGGTTCTCCGACTGCAACAACTGAAGTGGCCAAGGTAATCTGTAAATTGCTGCGGCGAAAGCCACAGGGCATATTTCATTTCGCAGCGGATGGGTACGTTAGTCGTTACGAAATGGCCAAATTTGCCTTCAGCAGGCTGGCAATGAATGTTGACATAGCGCCCTGCAAAACCAGCGATTATGTCATGCCTGCGGCAAGGCCCTTAAATAGCCGGTTCGATTGCAGCAAGATTAAGGCATTGCTGGACGAACAAATCGAGCACTGGCAGGGTCCGTTGGAGCGTTTTTTGAGGCGGTTATGAGAAGGCTTTTGGTTACGGGCGGTGCAGGCTTTATCGGCAGTAACTTTATTCGGATGGTGCTGTCGGAACAGCCGGATTGTTTTATCGCCAATCTCGACAAGCTCACTTATGCCGGCAATCTTGAAAACCTTGCTGGGTTCCTGGATCATCCAAATCATAAATTTATCAAAGGCGATATATGCGATGGCCAATTGATAGAGAAAATCATCGACCAGCACCGGATTGATGCGGTTATTAATTTTGCTGCTGAAAGCCATGTGGACCGTTCCATAACTGGGCCGAAGGTTTTCATACAGACCAACGTTACGGGCACACTGACGCTTTTGGAAGCTGTGCGCGACAAAAAACTGGAGCGATTTATCCAGGTTTCAACCGATGAAGTTTATGGTTCGCTCGGCCCGCAGGGCAAGTTTGCTGAGGAAACGCCATTGAGTCCGAATTCGCCGTATTCAGCCAGCAAAGCTGCCGCCGACCATCTGGTAAAAGCATTCGGCCATACCTGGGGCGTCAAATATAATATAACCAGGTGTTCAAATAATTACGGCCCATACCAGTTTCCCGAAAAGCTGATTCCCCTGATGATTAACAACGCTCTTAATGACAAGGAGTTGCCTGTTTATGGTGACGGGCTGTATGTGCGGGATTGGCTCTATGTATATGACCATTGCACAGCGATATGGAAGGTTTTAACTGAAGCACCGCCGGGCGAGATTTATAACATTGGCGGCTGTAATGAAAAGACTAATCTGGAAGTGATTAGCTTGATACTTGAACGGCTGGGCAAACCGAAGTCACTGATTAAACATGTGACCGACAGGCCGGGTCACGATAGACGGTACGCCATTGATGCGGCTAAGATAATGACAGAGCTTGATTGGAGGCCTTCGGTGAGTTTCGAGCAAGGAATTGCTAAGACCATAGACTGGTATCTTGCGAGCAGAGACTGGCTTGGTAATGTCGTCTCCGGTGACTATCAGAAGTACTACGCATCCATGTATGGGAACCGGTAAGCAAAGAGCCGGCCTTTTGCGATTTCCGATAGAGTGTCATTATGAAAAAGGCATTGATTACGGGTATTACGGGCCAGGATGGCAGTTACTTAGCTGAGCTTTTGCTCGGCAAAGGCTATGAGGTGCACGGCATAATCCGCAGGTCAAGCTCGTTCAACACCGAAAGGATTGACCATCTTTACAAAGACCCTCACGAGCCAGGCGGACGGCTATTTCTACACTACGGTGATTTAACAGACGGCGCGGGCCTGCGGCAGATTCTGGCTGATACGCAGCCAGACGAAATTTATAACCTTGGCGCTCAGTCGCATGTGCGTGTGAGTTTCGATCAGCCAGTTTACACTGCTCAGGTCGATGCGGTTGGAACGGTTCGGCTTCTGCAGGCGATTCACGACGCAAGACCAACGGCACGCTTTTATCAGGCCTCATCCAGCGAAATGTTCGGCAACGTTAGGGAAATACCACAGAACGAGGCCACGCCGTTTCATCCCCGAAGTCCGTATGGCTGCGCCAAAGTATATAGTTTCTGGCAGACGGTAAATTACCGCGAGAGCTATGGAATGTTCTGCTGCAACGGAATATTGTTCAATCATGAGTCACCCCGTCGCGGCGAGACATTCGTTACGCGCAAAATCACCAGGGCGGCCGGTCGGATAAAAGAAGGTCTACAGGACAAGCTTTACCTGGGCAATCTGGATGCCAAGCGCGACTGGGGCTTCGCCGGTGACTATGTTGCGGCAATGTGCCTTATGCTCCAGCAAGCTGAACCGGATGATTATGTTATAGCCACGGGCCAGACCCACTCCGTGCGTGAGTTTCTGAATTTAGCTTTTGGCCGCATCGAATTAGATTGGGAAAAGTATGTCGAGGTTGACACGCGGTACTTGCGGCCGGCAGAGATAGATGTGCTCCGGGGCGATGCGTCAAAGGCGAGGCGTGTTTTGGGCTGGAATCTTGAAGTAAGTTTTGAAGAGCTGGTGGCAATGATGATTGATGCGGACTGGAAACTTGCTAAGCAAGAACGTCTTCTTGCTGATCACGGTGCAAAGGAAGGAACTAATTGATGGATTTGGCACAAGAGCGCATAGTTGTTACTGGCGGCGCAGGGTTTTTAGGAAGGCATCTCCAAATAGAGCTGCTGAACCAGGGGGTGGCACCTGAAAACCTGCTGATACCACGGATAGAAGACTACGACCTTACCAGCGAAGCTGCTGTAATCAGGATGTACGAAGATATGAGACCAGCCGTCGTCATTCATCTTGCAGCGGAAGTAGGCGGCATTGGAGCTAACCGACAGAACCCGGGTCGGTTCTTTTATGCAAATATGGCAATGGGTCTACACTTGATCGAACACGCCAGGATTCGGGCAATCAAAAAATTCGTCCAAGTAGGGACAATTTGCGCCTACCCAAAGTTTACGCCCGTACCATTCAAAGAAGAGAATCTCTGGAATGGCTACCCCGAAGAAACCAATGCTCCATACGGCATAGCCAAGAAGTCCCTGCTGGTTATGCTCCAGGCATACCGAGACCAATACGGACTAAATGGAATATATCTTCTGCCGGTCAATCTATACGGTCCCGGCGACAACTTCGATCCCCAGACAAGCCACGTTATACCTGCACTGATACGTAAATTCTGCGGTGCTGTTGACAATGGCGAGGAGGAGGTCATCGTGTGGGGCACAGGTTCTGTTAGCAGGGAGTTCCTGTACGTTGAAGACGCTGCTCGGGCAATAGCTATGGCCACAGAAAGTTATGACAGCCGTGACCCGGTTAATCTTGGCGCGGGCTTTGAGATCACGATAAAAGACCTGGGCGAGAAAATCAAGTCGCTGACCGGCTTTAGAGGAAAACTGACCTGGGACACTTCTAAGCCGGACGGCCAGCCACGACGCTGCCTCGATACAAGCCGTGCAAGGCAACTTTTCGGCTTCAAAGCGCAGATGCCGTTTGATGAGGGACTGAGGCGAACCATCGCCTGGTGGCGCGAACATGGAACATGTAAATACAGGTAAGTTTGCATGGGAGTTGCGTTGGAAAAGGACAAGATCACTGTCGCTTTGTTATGGCCGAGGTATGGCGGCGAAGTCACTTCGGTCAACGATCTTGTTGTGGGATTGGAAAAGGATCATTTCAAGGCGATATTTATCTTTCTGAGCGGGTACGGCGTCGGCAAGAACATTTTGGAAGAAGCAGGTTTTGAAGTTTTCTATCTGTCCAACGCAAAACGGATTCCTGGATTTCGCTTTTCCATTCTACTGGGGCTGGTCAAGATTCTCAAAGAACATAATGTGGACATACTTCATTGTCATCGCCACAAGCCCACCGTTTATGGTGTCATCGCAGCAAGGATTGCCGGGACCCCGGTGCGTCTTGCGCACGTACACGGATTGGGCAGAAGCAGGAATTTAAAAAGAAGACTGATAAATTGTATCTTGTTTAGGAACATTAACCGCCTTATCCCTGTTGCGAATAGCGTTAAGGAAGATGTCCTGAGAAATAACTGGTTTGTGCCTGATGAGAAATTGTTTGTTCTGGAGAATTCCATTGACTACGAACGCTTCGCTGATGTGTCAATTTCCAAGACGGATGCAAAGCAGATGTTGGGCATGCCGGCAGATGCGCTTGTCTTTGGCACGATAGGGCGGCTTGTTCCGACCAAGGGTTTATCTTATTTGATTGCGGCATTCTCGAAGGTAAAAACGCAAATGCCGCAGGCTCGCCTGGTCCTGGTGGGCGACGGACCGTGCAAGGCAGAGCTTCAGATGCAGGCAGCCGATGCGTTATGCGGCGATTCGGTACATTTTCTTGGCCACAGAGCGAATGTCGAGCAGTTGCTGAAGGGAATGGACGTATTCATACTGGCTTCGGTCGCCGAGGGTATGCCGAGGGTCCTGCTGGAAGCCATGGCCGCCGGAGTTCCTTGCGTGGCTACGCAGGTCGGAGGGATCCCGGAGGTAATCAACGGCGAGGCAGTTGGGTTCTTAGTGCCGCCGGGAGATTCAGAGGCGCTTGCAGAGATGATGCTTAGAGTCGCTAAGATGCCCGGCGAAGAGCTTGCAGAGGTTGTCGAGAAGGCACGGGGTAGAATTCGCCGATTCTATTCGCACGACGTAGTTAAGAAAAAGCTGGAGGATCTTTACGAGAGCGAGTTTGCGGCTGCCTTAGAAAGTTGTTAGCAGGCATTCTGTGGTCATGGTGATATTGATGCCAAAGATAAGTGTAATCATTCCAACTTACAACCGCAGCGGTATGGTCAAGGAAGCCATTTCCAGCGTTTTGGCCCAGACCGTGCCGAATTTGGAAATCATTGTTGTGGACGATGGCTCTACGGATGACACGCGCATCGTAGTTGAGAGTTTAGCAGACAAGCGGGTAAATTATCTTTACAAAACAAATGCTGGTCCCGCGAGTGCCCGCAATTACGGACTGTCAAAGGGCACAGGCGAATATGTCGCGTTCCTCGACCATGATGATCTGTGGCCTCCAAATTACCTCGAAGTTATGTTATCTCGCTTGGAGAAAAACACGGAATTTGGCGCTGCATACAGTCCCATTACGGCGGTGTATCCTGACGGCGGTGAAGTTAAATCGTACAATAGGCCGGATGGTAAGAGCGGATGGCTGGCGCCCAATTTGTTTAAGCACGGATTTGTGTGGACTTCGGCAACGTTAATACGCAGAGAGGTTTTGAAAAACTTCTATTTTGATGAGTCGCTTAAAACGTCCTACGAAGATGGAGACTTCTTTTTGAGATTATCAATGAAAACACAGTTTTTGTTTGTTGAAGATGTTGAGGCAGTTCGCAGAAACCATGCAGAAAATTTCTCGACAAAAGTAGGTGTCCTCCCCACGAGAATTCTGGTCTTGGAACGCTTTTACTTCCGGCTCGGCGGAAACAAAATCGTGCCCGCCAGAGTAGCCCGACGACGACTTAGTCATGCCTGCCGGAAAGTGGCTGAGGAGCGTCGCCACGAGGGTAATCGATCGGCAGCTATTACCTTGTATAAACGAGCCATTCGGTACCGCGCACTTGATTTACGGCTTTATTTAGGGTTAGGGCGAGCCTTGCTATTGAGCAAGAAGAGAGACCCCAATCCTGACTGGCAGATGCCAGAGTCTTTGGCTAAAATAGAAATATAGGTCTGTTGGTATGAGAAGTAATATCAGTTGTTCATATTTGAAGCCTAATAATTATTACCAGAGCAGTAGGGCGGAAATGATCAGTTACATACCGAAAGGTGTTACAAGAACTTTGGAGTTTGGCTGCGGGTGTGGTTTTTTTTCCGAAATAGTAAAGAAAAAACTGAATGCCGAATGCTGGGGAGTTGAAATCAATGATAGAGCGGCACAAATTGCTTCTGAAAAGCTATATAAAGTAATAAGAAGTGATGCAAACGATTCTTTACCGATACTTCCTGACAATTATTTTGATTGTATTATTTTAAATGACCTTTTGGAGCATCTTGCCGATCCGTTCTATTTGTTAGAGAATATGAAGGCTAAGTTAAACAGGGATGGTGTTGCGGTTCTCTCGATACCAAATGTAAGGTTTTGGAATCACCTGCGTGCTTTTGTATGGCGAGGAGAATGGGATTACAAGGATGCAGGAATATTGGATAATACCCATCTGCGTTTTTTTACATATAGAAGTCTTCTCAAAATATTCCAGAAGTTAGGATATGAAGTCTTGAAAATTGAAGGTTTGAATCCAACTCACAACACGAAGTTCAGAGTTCTGAATTTCTTTTTGTGGAATAAACTATGGGATGCTAAATATCACCACTTTGCTTGTGTTATTAAGCCGGCAGATGTCAGTGGGAAACTGGAAGAGTGAACGACTTAGAAAAATACTTTGCCAATAATTCGGGGAATCTTATCCACAAGTGGCAGCACTACTTTGCCATCTATGACCGACACTTCTCAAGATTCAGGGGAACCGAAGTTCACGTACTAGAGATTGGAGTGTTCCATGGTGGTTCGTTGCAGATGTGGAAGGACTACTTCGGTCTGAGTGCTAAGATATATGGAGTGGATATCAATCCACATTGCAAGGAACTTGAAGAAGAAAATATCAAGATATTCATTGGTGATCAGGCGAGTCGGGAGTTTCTGGAATCTCTGGCCGAGGAAATTCCGAGGATTGATATTCTTATTGATGATGGCGGTCATAGGATGGAGCAACAGATAAACACATTTGAGGTTCTGTTCCCCCATATAGACAAAAACGGGGTATACTTATGCGAGGACCTGTGTACATCTTACTGGAAGAGATGTGGCGGAGGCTATCGGAGGAAAGGCACATTGGTGGAATACAGTAAGGAACTCATCGACCTGCTTCATGGATGGCATTCGAGGGAACCAAAGAAGTTCGGCGTGACCGAGTTCACAAGGTCGGTAGATTCGCTGCACTACTATGATGGTGTACTCGTGATTGAAAAACGACCCAGGCAAAAGCCCTACGATTTGAAGATTGGGCATCCTCGGGTGCCAGCTTATGATCCTAGCGAGCCATCTTTTTGGGAGCGAGCGACACGGTGGATACGCGGCTCAAAGGCCTAGCGGATAGGCACATCCTGCTTATAGATGATGCTCGTCGTTTTATAGGGCAGCACGATTATCCTACGTTGGAAAGTCTGGAGAGGTTTGTCGTAAAAAATCATCCGAATCGGATTTCTGAGGTTAAGGACGATATTATCAGGACACACGCAAACATGCTTGTCAAATGAACCTACTTATTCTGACAAATAATCCGAATCGGGCGAGCTTTCGGCAGCGGATTGGGGCCTACTGCGATATTTTGCGTCGTAACGGTATCCGGTGCGAGGTTGCTAAATTGCCGTCCGGCTTCTTGGCGCGTCGAAGGCTGTTTAAGCGGGCATCGGATTTCGACGGTGTTTTCCTGCACAAAAAGAAGCTGAATTTCCTCGACGCTTTTTGGTTACGTCGATACAGCAAAAAGCTCATCTATAATTTTGACGACGCAATAATGTATAGCGATAAAACGCCCGAGCGCGATAGCAGGTCTCACTTCCAACCTTGGCGAAGGTCGGTCAAGCTGGCGGATATGGTCATAGCCGGCAGCTCTTACCTGGCTGAACACGCACGACGGTTCAATCCTAACGTTGAGGTTCTTCCCATAGGCCTGAAAGTCAGTGACTATAAGGTTGATTATCCAGTCAGAGTTGATGATAAAATTCGCCTTGTCTGGATAGGCAGCAAGAGCACGCTCGGGTATCTCGATGACATTAGGCCTGCGCTTGAAGAAATTGGGGCGCGATTCGATAGGGTTGTTCTGCGAATAGTATGTGATGATTTCCTTGAGTTGAAAAATATGCCTGTTGAAAAACGCAAGTGGTCTGTCGATACTCGCGGCATCGACCTTGCCACAAGCGACATTGGGCTTGCACCTTTGCCCGACAACCGGTTTACCAGGGGTAAGTGCAGTTTTAAGGTCCTGGAGTATTCCGCTGCTGGTTTACCGGTAGTCGCCGCACCGGTCGGGACCAATTCTGAATACTTGCAGGACAACATTACCGGGTTTCTCGCCCGAGACGCCGACGAGTGGATCGACAAGCTATGTCGGCTGATTGAGGACCCTATACTCAGACAGAGGATGGGCAAGGCCGGAATGGAGCTTGCTCGCGAATATGATGTCAACCTGGTGGGTCAGAAGCTGACTGCTTTGATCGCCGGTTGTCTGGCACATAATGGACCCAAGCTATATGAGCGATAGGCTGCGCGAATGGCGAAGAGCCGTAAAGAGGAGACTGTCCTTTGCGAAGCGGCGATACATACAGCCGCCTTATCCCAAGGACGCCCAGGGCAAAATCCTGCTTCACATCGGATGTGGGAAGATCAACAGCCCCGAGTTTATCAATGTGGACGCTCAGCCTTACGCGCACGTGCATATTGTCACGAGCGACATTGGTCATCTGCCTGATTTCGCTGATGGTACGGTCGATCTCGTGTACATGTGCCATATCCTGGAGCACGTAAAAGGAAGTGAGCTTAAAGAAGTTCTGTTGGAGATGAAAAGAGTCCTCAAAGAGGGCGGCGTCCTGAGGCTCTCTGTTCCCGACTTTGACCGATTAGTAGAGGTCTATAACGCTTCAGGCAAGGATATAAAAGCGATCTCTCAGCAGTTGATGGGCGGCCAGGATCATCAGTACAATATTCACTATTCGATCTTCAATCATCAGAGGTTGTCGGAATTGCTTAGAGAAGTTGGATTTCGAGAGGTCGTACCGTGGGACCCGGATAATTGCGGGCACCACAACTTCAAAGATCGCGCTTCTCGGAAAATCACAGTACAGGGCAAACAGTATCCAATCAGTCTGAATTTGGAAGCAGTCAAATAGTTCGCCGTAAGTAAATGGAGCGAGCCGTTATTTATCTGGACACCTTGCGGAAATCGGGCGGATGAACCTTCCGCGTTTCCTTCGGGAAGGAGTCTAACTATGTCTAAATCGCTGTTACTAAAGATCTACCACCGGAGACGATTTGCGTTGGCGTGCCGGCTCGGCCTTTGAAGCCGCGACCCAAGAGCTAAAGGAAAATGTATTTTGCTTATTTTCGAGAGGATAAATGTGACAAATCAATTCAGCGCGTTCATAAAAAAAAGGATTCTTGGCAAAGATAAGAACCTGGTATCTCTCTATGAGCCCTATCAAGTTATGCCACGCCTTTTGAAAGGCCGGGAAGTGACAGGTATTATCGACGCGGGGGCAAGTGATGGCCGAATATCAAAAAGGCTTCTGCAAAAGTTCCCGGCAGCGCACGTCTACGCATTTGAGCCCAACCCAATTTATACAGATACGCTCACCAAGTACGCAAAAGCCGAACCCAGATTTCATCCCCAGTTTCTGGCGTTATCAGACCGGGAGGGAACCGCCAATCTTTACGTAACCGAATCGCCCGGCTGTACGTCGTTGCTTAGCCCCGGAAAACGTATGCGGCAGATATGTCCGCAGGGTGCAACTGTAAAACATCTGGAAGAGACCAGGGTTGTTACCATTGATGAATGGGCGAAGCGCAATGGCAGCCCCGCCATCCAGTTGATGAAGTTTGACATTCAAGGCGCGGAGCTAAAGGCCCTGCGCGGCGCAACTTGTCTGCTTGCTGGTCCAGCACTTTTGGTGTATGCGGAGATATGGTTTAACCCCCTATACGATGATGGTGCGATCTACAGCGAAGTGGATTTATTTCTTCGGGAATACGGATTTGTATTATACGATGTTTTTAGACCTAAGTATGACCGCAATGGGATGATAATGTGGGGCAACGCTATCTTTTTGAATCTAAAACAAGTCGCTCTTTGAAGGCACACACTCCACTTGCTCGCCGGATTAGACTTGGCGGCTGTTTTGACGTTTCTTGTTACCTTTGGCTTACGGGTATGTGTTTTTTTTGAGACGCGCTATATCTTTATTCTTTTTGATTTTGAACCACCAATTGCACCGATACACTTTCATCGCATCAAGGTCTGTCAAGACAGGTCCGGTCTTTGTAATCAAGACATTGGAATGCTTTAGATCGCCGTGAGTGATCCGGTATTTACCGAGCTTGTCCAGCAGCTCTGCAACCTGCTGAGCTACTATTGAGCGTCTTTCTTGGGTGACATTGCTGTCCCTGAGAAAATGATAGAGTATCTGTCCCTCAACGTATTCGGTTGTCAGATAGGATTTCCATGTAAGTAAACCTCTTCGCTGGTCAATATAGCATATCGGCCTTGGCGTAGCAATGTTGAGTATACTAAGCCGATGTGCGTGCAGCCAACCTCGCCGGGCACGGGGCGTTTTTATAGTATGACGCAGCGAATGGATAAGCCCCTTATGATTGTATCGTTTGACGACTATGTCCTTGTCATTCCAAGTCAAACGGGATACATAGCAGGTGCTGTCATTTTTGAGAACCTGTCCCTTATCCATCAAGGCATCTATTTGTCGTACAAAATCGACAGGACTTGCAGTTCCTTTGCCTGGGCAAAAGGCCTTGTCAAACACAGCAAGGTTTGTGCCCACCTTAATTCGTAGGTATCTCTCGTTCGTCCTGAGACACTTTCTAAGCTCTTTACTGCATCTTTTTTTCTCACTCAAGCGCTGGTCGGTTCTTTTAAGAATCTTTCTTATTAGAGCAATCTTCGGCTCTTTCGCGGCGGCGTTTTCGGCGCAATACTTTTTGAAGAATCTCATCCGGTCCGTGTTGCTAAATAGGCCCCGCGGGGCCATATTCACTTGTACGAGGTTCTTTACTCGCAGCCGCCAAGGTAACCTGCTAAATTTTCGAGTTCGCTCGTTATCAAGGAAAAAGAACCTCCAGCATCTTCCTTCTTGCCTGGCCAATACATTACCCAATCGCAGGTCGCCGTGAAAGATACCTTTGGCGTGCATTCTACCTACGGTTTGTCCGAATGTTCGGATCAGCTCTCGTCTGTGTCGCAACTGCTGCTTGCTTAAACCTTGCTTGCACTCGCAAAGGGTTTGGTAAATTGGCTTTGCCTTTTCGACTTCCAGAGTTGCTAAGAAATCTCGTCTATCAAAAAAAAGAGAGTTGCATTCACCCCTGGCAATAGTAGCGGGGGCGTCAAAGCCGTTTTCAGCCAGCATTTTGGTCGCCTCAAAGGCCCGCTTGGCCCGGCTGACCCGAGCAAGCCGTTTGGCGAATTTCCAGACCGAGTTGGACAGGTACTGCTTGAAATAAACTCCTCTGTCAACGCCATTGAAATTCACCGTGAATTTATGTACGCGCGCCGACTCCGATGAGGGGACACTCGTTAATTGGTAATGTTCTTGCAGCCGTTTTTGGCCGGAGAGTAATGCCTGCTCAAGAATTTCATTGCGAAAGTTTCTGCAAATGTATAACGTGCAGTTCTTGCGTCGTATCTTGTCAAACCCATTATCCAAGACATTAGCACCCCAGGATAGTTATGCCCAACTGATTGGCGAGTTCTATCGTTTCAGGTTTGTCAATAATTAAGGTTTTGCCTGCTTCTACGACGAGGCATTTGCCACCGTTTCTGGCTAAGCTCCTGATGGTATCAGGCCCGACGCACGGCACATCAAATCGCATGTCCTGACTTGGCCTGGATGCCTTGATCAGTGTCCAACCGCCTGATTTGCAGAGCTGGCCTGCCCGCTCAATCATTGCCGCCGTACCCTCTGTCGCCTCAACTGCGAGCACTTCTCTTTCTTTGACCGCGATTGCCTGGCCTATGTCCAGCTCACTGAGCTTGCGGACTATTTGCCAGCCGAATTCGATATCGTCCTGGACTGCCGCACTTGGCTTACGTTGCGTCATCAGGCCGGCTGTTGCCAGGTGTTCCTTACAGTACATGGTGGAATTCTCCAGGAATATCCCACCGGTAGCCAGCTCGTCGGCTACGGCGTGCAAAACTGAAGTGTTCAGCTTGTTTTTGCCGCGAAGCCGCCAATAGTATATTCGCAATGCGCGCCAGTCCGGCAGGTAGTGTAGGATCCGCCAGGGCGTGAAAAGTCGCGCTTTTGCGACCCGCCCGACCATAATTGCCCTTGTCACATTGTGTCTTCTTAACTTGCGTATCCAGCAGCCCGGTCGGGCAAGTGCAACCCTGTAAAAGACGTCCACCTTGTCAGCCAGGCTGTTTTCTGCATTGTCGGCAAGGCCTACGCAAATTACCTTCAGCCCCGCCTTTTTGGCGCCGCTGGCCACGAGAAAGGGCAATCTACCCTCACCCGCAATCAAACCGATTATATCCGAGTTATCCATATACATTACGATTGTTCGGACGATTTTTCGGAATCCGGCTCGGCAGGTGATGTAAGCTGTCCAATTAGATTCTGAAGGTTCCGGATGTTCTGCCGCATTTCGGGCAGGTATTGTATCATACTGTAGGCTCGTTTGCCGTGGCTTGCCTCGATAGCGGGGGCACCGACCACCACTTGCCCGTCCGGGATGTTGTTAACAACACCAGCCTGGGCAGCAATTGTAACATTGTTCCCGATGTTGATATGGCCGACAATGCCAACTTGGCCACCCACCACACAATGATGTCCCAGCGTTGTAGAGCCGGCAATACCCACCTGAGCAACGAGTAGACAATATGGGCCTATCTTTGCGCCGTGTCCGATTGTTACCAGGTCGCCCAATTTGCTGCCCTGGCCTATAATCGTGTCGCCCAGCGTGCCTCGTTCGACACCGCAACAGGCACCGATTTCCACATCGTCTTCTATAACCACGCCACCAATTTGTGGTATCTTGTGATGTACGCCTTTGTAGCTGGCGTAACCGAAGCCGTCTTCGCCGACCGCGGAATTTGAATTTATGATCACCCGACTGCCTATCTTACATCCGTCATAAACGGTGACGTTGGGGTATATTATGCTGTCGTTACCGATTTGTACGCCCTGCCCGACATACACACTCGGGTAAATTACGCAGCCATCTCCAATTTTTGCCTCGTCTGCTATTACCACGAAATCGTGGATGTGACAGTCTACTCCAACTTTTGCGCTATCCGAAATTGAAGCCCGCGGGCTAATACCTACCTTCTTGTGTTTTCGATGGCCGTGCAGCAGCACCATAATCTGCATAAAGGCATAGTAGGGGTCTTCAGCTACCAGAAGGGGCACAGCGGCTTCGGTAGTGTCTTTGCCCACAATTACGGCACTGGCTTTGGTAGATCGCAGTTGTTTCTGGTACTTGCGGTTAACCAAGAAGCTGATGTCGCCTTCTTTTGCCCGCCCAAGCGTAGAGGCAGATCTGATCACTACATTTGGGTCGCCAACCACTCGACCACCAGCATAATCAGCCAATTCACCCAGGGTGTGCTCTTGCATATAGACACCTTTTTATCAGCAACATCAAAGATGCCATTATACCGCAGCGCCAGGTATGGTCAACCGCAGTGTGATGTGAATTTAGCTTTTTGGCTTTACGCCAGCAGGACCTGCAGAAGTTCTTGCTGTAGAGGACCTGAAGGCTCATCCGCGAAAGCCGACGCACCGCAGGACAGTATCGTCACCGCTGGACCGATAGGTTTGTAGATGGCGGGGTCGGTCGGGCCAAAAACCGCCAGCGTTCTGACGCCCATTGCCGCTGCCAGATGCGTAATACCGCTGTCATTTCCCACAAAGCCATCCACACAACTCAGAATGCCCAGTACCTGTGTCAGAGACAAATCCGTAAGGCATCTCGCGGTGCTTTTTATGTCCCTGATACTGGCATTATCGAATCTGTCCGTCTCCGCCGGTCCTAACAGGAACACGACCTCCAGCCCTTTGGAACGCAACGCCATCGCTACGGCCAAAAAGTTGTCCAGGTGCCAACACTTGCTGTGTCCACCGCTGCCCGGATGAATCACCACGAGCTTTTTAGAAAGGTCGGCGTCTATCTCTTTCAGGATTTCCCTGCCCCGTGCGCCGTCGGCTTTGGTAGTTCTCATCAGAATCTTGCCCGGCTGGGCCGCCCCATATTGTAGTGATAAGCCGCTTTGCGCGATAAACTGCTGCCTGTAGAAATCGGTTATATGTTGGCAAAACTCATCAGGAGGCTTCATTGATAACGTTATGACTTCCGCGCTATGGCTGCAATTGGCGGTGTAAATCAGGTTCTGTTCAAAGTTACTGTCCGGCTCACCCAAAAATGTGACGATCCAGGCATAGTCTGCAAAAAAGTTTATCAATGGGTCACCGTCGGCAAGATCAAACGTCTTGGCTTCCGCAAACAGCCGATGCAGGTCTGCTGAATCGATGGAGCGAACGCCGTCAACACAAGTCCTGCCCGGCAGAATGCCGAGGTACTCGGTGTGCCCGAGTATATCGACGCCGCCCAGTCTGAGGGACCTTTTCATAAAGTGGGCCAACGGCAGTGTTAATATACAATCGCCGATCGCGCCCGGCTGCAGGATTACCGCTCGCTGTGCCTGCCGTGCTGCTTGCGCAACTTTCTGCCGCAACAGGCTCAATATGTCGTTGTTTACCTTCATATCAGTCGCCTACCCGTTCGATCCATCCGCCGCCTACGAGCCTGTTATTGTTCCCCTCCTGGATGTAAAAAGCCGCCACCTGGCCCGGCGTGATGGCACGGATAGGCTCATCAAAATCAACGAGCACACCATTTTGCTGTGGGCTGATTTTCGCCGAAGCGCCTTTGTCATTATAGCGTATTTTCACCTTCGCCTGAAAAGGCGATGTTGGCTCCGGTATGAGCCAATTTACATCCGTTGCCCAAAGCTGTCTGTGCATAAGCTCTTCTTTTGGGCCGAGCGTAACTGTGTTGCTTTGGGCATCAATTTTCACCACATAGTAAGGTCTACCCATCGCAACTCGCAGACCGCGCCGTTGCCCGACTGTAAATCTATGTGTGCCGCTGTGCTCACCCAGCAGCTTTCCGCTGCTGTCGATAATCTTTCCCTTGCGGGCTACCTCTGGACATCGCTGCTCAAGCACGGCAGCATAATCGTCGTCTGGAATAAAGCAAATCTCTTGGGATTCCGGTTTCTGTTCGGTGCCCAGGCCGAACTTCGCCGCCATTTCTCGCGTCTGCTTTTTCAAATAGTCGCCCATCGGGAAGATAAGATGCGGCAGCACATTCTTGTCGATCATTGACAAAGCATAAGATTGGTCCTTTGAATCATCGACGGCCTCATATAAGCCGACCTGACCATTTTGCTTAGCGAGCTTCGCATAGTGGCCGGTGGCAAAAAATTCTGCACCATTATCTCTGGCGAAATCCCACAATCTGCCGAATTTGATTTGCCTGTTGCAAAGCACGCACGGGTTAGGCGTCCGGCCACGCTTATACTCACCACAGAAGTAATCCAGAATTCGCTCGAACTCGCCGCGAAGGTCCAGCACATGAAGTCTGATGCCAAGCCTCTTGGCGACTTCCTCTGCGTCCTTCTGTGCGCAGCAGTTGCGCTCGCTGGTAATCATAAACACGCTTTCGCAGGCGAAACCTGCCTCAGTTAATAGTGCGGCAGTGGTTGAGCTATCCACGCCGCCGCTCAGCGCAACAAAGACCTTTTTTTTTCCTGAGACCATTTTATTTGCACGGAATATGGGCTGCAATCTTGTCTAATAACAGTATACACGCTAAGAGCAGGAATATCAATCCTGTTTTCTGCCGCCCGCCGTAAGGCGTCCTGCGGAGAGTGCGCACTCGTCTCGGCGGAGCGCCGAGCCGTAGCCGAAAAGATGGCACGGCTAAACAGTCTAGAGGCCAAAGCCATCCAAAATCAGCGTTTTTTTGCGTTCTGTCGATACAATTCTTATAGTTTATATAGAAGTGGTGGGCAGGAATAGCAGATGTAGAAACACCTCAATCCACATCTAAATTGGAGGGGCAAGAATCACTTGGCTTAGACCCCACAAACGCAATGGCCAAATATGGTGTGTCTATGCAGAAAGAAGATTTTTGGCTCGGCATTATCATCGTCATGCTTGGATTAGTCTTGATATCCCTTATTTTGTACGCGGGTTGTCGTTTTATTGTTGGTTTTGCTCAGTAAACCTACCGCAAGCTGCCTTACAACAGGCAGCATGAAATTTGCGGGTCGGCTTTACTCCCTCTGCCTCTGGGGCTACTTATCTTACTGGCTGCGAAGAATCCGCAGAGCGACGTCGTCGGTGTAGGCGGGCGAACTCAGCGTTTGATTGCCGCCTTGGTGCTGAAAGGTTTCTTGCTTATCGACCTTGCCCGTCTTGGTATTGATCCATTCTGCTTGATAAGCGCCGGTGGGTAATTCAAGCACGAGATTATCTACATTTGCTCCGTTGATATAAATCGCGTATGCATGTCCCTGTTCGACCAGGGCACCGGCGGTCGCGTTCTGAGGCAGTGTACTCTTGATGATAGAATTATCCGGCTTCATCCTGGTGAAGTTGAAACTGTTAATGAAGTCTTTGAGGATTTCCAATTGCCTGCATAACACCGGCCCGCCACTACCTGGCGCGTTGACTTTTGCTGTGCCATCCTCGTAGCCGACGGTGAACGAATAATCGAGATTATCGTAAACAGCGCCGCCTGCGATAATGAAGTCCCAGCCTTCACGGCGATATGGTTCAGGATCGCTGCCGGCAAAGCCGGTCTCGTCATCTGCGATAACCTTGTTCAAACCATAGTTTTCCACAACGGCTACGGGCGGTTTGGCGTAATGAAAATTGAAAATGGAGACGCGGGGGTTCGGCTCAACAACCTTTTTTGTCTTGTTGGCGATGTTCTGAGCGATCAGGTGTTTTGTTTTGAGCGTCATCTCCGTTTTGACGATAACCTCAGCGATATGGTTTTGCCATTCGAGCGTCACGCCGCCAAAGTAAGGTTCGTTGCAGATTTCATAGTATAAGTTGTCAAAGTCCTTTAGCTCCTCGACGATCTTCTGTGCCATCGCGTCCTGTACAGCGAGCAAATCTGGATAACTCAGCGTAGAAACTTCGGTCCGCTTCATAGTGCCGATGCCGTTGATATTGTTGGCGGCATTCATCGGGCTAAGGTTCCACATTGGGTCTTCATAGAACGGGCAGAAAAGTACAAGCTCGACTACGACGCCGCACTTACTCGCCTGGGCGACGAAATCGCGCAAGCGTGCAAAGTAAGCGGGGTCCCATTTTGTCAGGTCGAATTTATTGCCGCCGTTGGCGTAGCCGGGCGTATTGCTGCGTGCCCAGGGGCAGATGAATCGCTCTTTAGCCGGCGCAAGCGTATTGTTCTCGATCTTGAAGGCGCCGACAGGCTCACAATATGCTCCGCTGAATGTGCGGGTCAGATTGAAGCCGTGCGACTGCAGCGCCTGGAGGTATTTCTTGTAGTTGAAGTCGGCGTTAAGGACTGCTCCGTAATGTTCGCCGGAGGTTATCAGCACTGTGGGTTTGCCGCGCCACAGAAAATAATGTGGATTCTCCGGGTGCAGTTTTATGGGCTCTGCGCCAAGCTCAAGGACCGCCGGGGCGAGCAGGCACAATAGCAGACCCGCCATAGACTTTCCCCTTCCACTAAAGTTGCCCGACTGACGGGCGTAATCTCAGGCCGCAAAGCAACGCCGGGCACTACTTTCCGTAAAGCTCTTTAAGCTGCTCTTCAGTTGGTTTTTTGTCGTAGTGCTCGCCTTTGGGGCCGATGTAGACATTTGCTTTCTTTTTCAGCACGACCGGTGTAAGTGAGCCATCCTGGTTAGTCACTTCGACAACGACCTTTTCCTCTTTGGATGCGTCATCGATTTGCTTCAGAAGGCATCCTGTAGCGGCAATAGCTGCGCCGACCGCGGCACCTTCACCGTCCTCATTAGACTGATGGCCTATTATCCAGCCGATCAAAGCGCCGCCCAGAGCCGCATTGTAGATGGGATGCCACTGCAGGCTCTCACAGCCCCCACAAACAGACAGCACCAATGACCCAATCAGGGTGATCACTACCGGCGTTTGCATAACTGTTGCTTTCATTTAGGTTCTCCAGGTAAACGATGGGCTATTTTATTGCAGATTCTTTTTGATTGCATCTGCTTGGTCTTTGGTGACATCGACACCCAATTTCTCGGCGATTTTCATGTGCTTCATAGCCGATTCGTACTTTTTCAGCTTATAGTAGCTGAAAGCCAGGCCATAATGTGCATCGCCCATATTGGGCTCGATTTCAACTGCCTTGAGGTACTCAGCCGCCGACTGCTCGTAGTTGGCTTTGTTGGCGTACGCGGCGGCGAGGTTGCAGCGGATCCGGGCGTCGCCGGGCGATGCCTGAATAGCTTTTTTGTATAGTTCAATCGCGGCATCATAGTCCTGCTGGCCAAAATATGTGTTGCCAAGATTGACCAGGGCGGCTAACATACCGGGCTTAGCAGCCAGCGCCTTTTTATATGCTTCGATCTCATCCTGCGTCAAGCCCAATTTGTGATAGCAGATAGCCAGACCGTAGTGGGCTTCAGCTAAATCCTGCTTGATGGCCAACGCCCTCTTATACTGAAAAACCGCCAGGTCATAATCGCCTATCTGGCAGTAAACTTCGCCCATTTGGCTGTACAAAGTAGCGTTTTTCGGCTCCAGAGCGATTGCCTGTTTCAACTGCGATATTGCCTGCTCGAACAATTGTCCCTGGCAGTAAGCGATAGCCAGATTCTTGTGCGCATCTATGAAGTTGGGATCCCGCTGGAGAGATTCTACGTATTGCGAAATCGCATCTTTCAACTTCCCTTGTCGTAGATATGCGTTGCCGAGGTTGCTGTGTGTCTTTGGATCGGCAGGATTTATTTGTAGAGCCTTCTGATATTCGTATATTGCGTTTTCTACCTGTCCCATCTTTAGATAAACGTTGCCCAGGTTAGCGCGGGATTCAGCCAATGACGGATTTATTTCTACTGCTATCCGAAGTGTAGCCAGCGCGGCACTGACATCGCCAATGTCGCAGTACGTGTTTCCGAGATTATTAAAGAGGCAGCCCAGCGTCTGAATCTTGCTCAGATTCTTCATATAGATAGCGTTGTCGTCGCTCGCTGGCACCTTGAACTTGTCTATGTAATGCTTATCAAGGGCGCTGGCGCCTCTATTAGTTGTCTCAATGTTCCACCTTGTCCGCCCGTCATCATATCGGACGAAAAAGTGTCCCGGAACCACAACGCCATACAAGGGCATGCCCAACCTTTCAGCCAGGCAGAGATAGAGGATGGAAAGACTCAGGCAGTAGCCTCGTTTGTTATCCAGCACGGAGTGCAGGAATAGGTCGTTTGGGTCTTCTGCCTCAGATACCGGCTTGAATTTCAAATCCTCGAATAAATACTCGTTTATTACCGGAATGGCCTTGTAATTCGGCCTAAGCCACTTTTTTTGGAGCCTTTCCTGAATCTCCGAAGCCATCTCATCGAGCATTGCCAGATACCGCCGACCCTGCACCATGTCGCTCCACTGCTCGCAGACGATTAGGGCTGCGGTTGCCAGATCAACTTCGTCGTCTCTGAGCCGAAAGACCTGGTCGAGGGACCTGGCATACAGGCCACTTTTGCCCTCGTTGGCTAGACGCCTCTCTCGGCCGGTAGATAGTTGCGGCCAGAAGATTAAGAAACAAACTGTTGCCAAAAGCGTCTTTTTCATCGCTTGCTCAAGACAGATAACCTTTGTATAATTCTAACCAGCGTGCCTTATTTGTTCAATGGTTTTTTAACGCCGTTGGAGGACTATAATGAGTAAGTCTAAGATATTGGACAGCAGGGCAACTGTATTATTGCTGCTGGTGGGTGTGCTTATTCTGGCAGGGTGTCAGAGTCCGCGCGAAATCAGCCTGTTCGACGGCAAAACGCTAAGGCACTGGAAGATCACCGATTTTGGCGGTCAGGGCCAAGTCTATGTAAAACAAGGCCAGATCTTTCTGGAAAAGGGCAACGATCTTACAGGTATCACTTGGACGGACCCGGTGGTGCCGATGAACTACGAGATCTGCCTCGAAGCGATGCGGGTCGAGGGCAGCGACTTTTTCTGCGGGCTGACTTTCCCTGTTGATGCTAACTGTTGCTCGTTGATACTGGGCGGATGGGGCGGCTCAGTGTGCGGACTATCTAGCCTTGATTACTATGACGCCGCCAACAACGAGACCACGCGGATCATAGACTTTGAGAATGGACGGTGGTACAATGTCCGGTTGCGTGTAACGCCCGGCAAGATCGAGGCCTGGCTGGACGATGAAAAACTGGTCGATGTTGTGACAGCCGGCCGGGTAATTGACACGCGAATAGAGGTCGAATCATCCAAACCACTCGGCATCGCATCCTGGCAAACTAACGCAGCAATCCGTAACATCCGCCTGCAAAAGCTATAGGGTCCAGCTTTACTCAATTGGTCTCTCGATCTCGATAGGCACGGCAACTGCCCGACGTTTGAACAGGTCTATTTGCGTCCACCTGTTGCTCTTAAACCTCCAGTAGTTTGCCAGGCCGACCACGATAATGCTAAATGTGGCGGCAATCCACGGTCCCAATGATCGCAGAGACGGCAAAAAAACAACTACGAGCGTACCGCCCAGTCCCAATATAATCACTGCTCCCACAGCCGAAACGATTGCCAGCCATATTGTGTCACCTGCCCCGCTTAAAGAGCCGCCATAAACCGTGCGTGCAGCGTGAAAGACCTGGTATATGGCAGCGCAAATTAGAATATTGGCTCCGATTTGGTTTACCTTTTCGTCGGAAGACCAAAACGCCATAAGGGGCTCTCTGAACAGGAAAAAGCCCAGCCCCACCAATCCCATATAAACCAGTGCAACTCTCAGGCAGACGCTGGTCTGCCTAACTGCCAGGTCCTTTCTGTCCTGGCCAATGGCCTTGCCGACAGCAGCAGTCAAGGCTGTTGCCAAACCGACAATGGGCATTACCGAGATGTTGGTGTAAGACAGCACTGCACTGGTGGCGGCCAGTGCCTCTTTGCCATCGGACCTGCCGACCAGACCGAGCAAAATCACTCCCCAAAATGCCACATTAACCATAAGCCCCAGTCCGGCGGGAAGTCCCACTTTCAGCAGGTCGTACATCTTGGCGAAATCTACGTTCAAGGTTTGCCTGGACCTAAAGGCGGTGTTTACGTTGTTGCTCAAGAATGCCACCATATTTATGGCAGCCGCTACGCCTATGCCTATAAATGTGCCCCAGCCTGCTCCAGCGATACCCATAGCCGGGAAACCTAATTTGCCGTAAATTAGCAGATAGTTTGCCGCAATGTTGACGACCTGCCCGCACAGTGACGCATACATCGTAATGACCGGGCGGTGCACACCCATAAAGAACTCACTGCTGGCATAGTTGATAATCGCCAGCAAATGAGCGTAGAGCATGATCCTAAAATATACGACCTCCAGATCGGTGACCGCCTCCGGATGTCCCATAGCTCTGAATATCCAGGGCGATGCCGGCCACATGATTACAAGTACAATCACGAAATAAACACAGCCGATGTAGGCTACCTGCCAGAAATAGTTCGAGCAGTCGGCCTTATCGCCTCTACCCAGACTTTGACTTACAAACGTATTAAGGATCGCTATTGTGCCGATGGCGAAACTTGTGGGCAAGAAGCTAACAAACTGAGCCGGCAGTATCGCTGCAAGCGCCGTAGTGCCGAGCCGCGAAACCATGTACCTATCCACAAACTGCATGACGGTGAAGGATATAGTTGTTACTACCATTGGTGCCGCCAGCTTCAGCATGTATCTCAGCGATGTTTCGTCAGCGTTGTAATTCTGTGGCTGGCCAAATCCGTCTTCAGATAGGGGGGTATTGCTCTTTGGCACCAGAGACGGTTTGTCAGTCATTGACTAAGGCCTTGTTTGTTCAGATTCAGCTTTCTCAGCAGTGTTTCAGCCGAAATGCCCAAAACTTGCACCTGCTTGACGGGACTGGTTTGACCGGCAATTATACTGATAGCGCTCTTTTTGACGCCCAGGTTTCTGGCCAGAAACTCAAGCAGGCACTGATTGGCCTTGCCTTTCTCTGGCGGCGCTGCAATCTTAATCTTGAGCATCTCATTGAAAAAGCCGCTAATAGCTGTTCTGCTGCTGCCGGGGACAATCTTCGCTCTGAAAACCACTCCTCGGTCAGCTTGCTGAATCGCCAGGTTAGCCATCGCCGGTCACTGGACATTTTCCTTGATGTTTTTGCCGATTGCCGACTGCACATATTTTTCGATCTGCTCGGCTAGTTCGCCCAGTGAAGGAAGCTGGAAGTCCTCGTAGTGTCCCATTATAAAGTCGCCATCCAGCGCCTTCTTATAGATTCTGACCCGTATTACCGGCGGCTCGGTTTTTTTCTGTGCTGTCTGTGCGGGACTTTCTGCAAAACGGCTGCTCCATTTGCTGAAGTCGCTATCTTTGTGCTCGGTCAGTTCTACACGCCACTCCTCGCTTATGAAAACCAAACACTTGCCGGTAAAAACGGCCGTCGGAAAATAGTCACGTAATAGCTGGAGGGTCTCCATTGATTACTGCTCCAATATCAGTTGTCGTGAAATTCTGTGCCACGCATCCATCGAGCGCTTCAAGTTTTGATATGCATCGCCGCCTATGCCGTAGCCCTGGAATCCTATGGGGCCTGTGTAGCCGCAATCCTTCAGCGTTTCCAGAAAGCCCGGCAAATCGAAGGAGCCTTGGTCCAATGTTTGAATTAGTTGCTTCCAATCTTTCCCTCCGCTATCGGCGCCGTTGATGGTCACAACGAAAAGGTGTGGCATCGCCAGTCTCAGCAGTGGTTTCAGGGTGCTTTCGTCGTCCACTCTCAGCCAGTGACACAAATTAAAAGTCACGCCCACGTTTGGCCGATTCACCTTTTCTGCGACCCGGACCGCATCTTCCACTCGTTCGAGCCAGAACCCGTGGTGCGGATATAGCGCCACGCGAACTTTAGCCCCGGCCGCCAGGTCAGCAATCTCCCGGATGATTTCCACCGCGCGGGCGTCACCTTCCAGCGTGGACGGTTTATATTTGCCGCTCTGGACAAATACCCAGAGTATTGTGTTGCGTCCCTTCAATATCTCGATTGCGTCCTTCAATCTTGGATCGTACTTTTGCTGATCAGCATCAACGTTGACGCCCAGATAGACGGCAAAGAATCTCAGGCCATTCTTGTCGAGCTGCTCCAACATTTGTGCCAGTTCCTCGCATCCAGCAAATCCAATTCCAATGCCCTCGTAGCCCAGCTCTTTGAGCATATCGACCTGCTCTTTGGCGGTCTGGTGTTTTGCGTCTTTTGTTGCCGTATCCATAGCGAAAAATGGATTCGCCCCGGCTGGTTCAATCCAGATGTTACGATACGCCACCGGCCCATGGTCGCCTTGCAACATAAGCGGCCCGGCAGGTTTTTCATCCTCGTACGCGCCTGCCCGTGTCGGCCCGGTCAGCTCCACATCTTCATGGATGACCACGCCGTTGTGGACTACCTTCTCAAATCTTGCATTTGCAATCTTCTTGCCAGTTTCGTCAAAACGTGGGACTCGGAAGACCACATCGAAACTTTGCCATTGTCCTGGCGGCCGAGAGGCGTTCACTCTCGGCGAATGGCCTTCGAATCCCTTCGGCTCTCTGTTCTCATCCCAACGCTGATAGATACCGCCGCACTCTATCCCTGGATATTCTGACGCCTTCTGCCAGCTATCAAACACCTGAATCTCATATCTGCCCATAAAATACACGCCGGAATTCGAGCCTTTCGGAATGATAAACTCGATATGTGCCTTTACGTCGCCGAACTCTTTCTTGCTGAGAAGATTCACTGTCCTGCCCGTAGGGCCATTCAGTAGAACTCCGGTCCCGGCTTTGCTGCTGAGCAGGCTTTCGTTCTGCAGATTCATAAATACATTGCCAACAATCTGCCACTGTCCCGTATCTCCTCGCCACGTAGAAAAATCATCACCTATCAGATATGCCTTGCCTGTTTCGCTGCCACGCGCAGCCCGCAGGGCGACGGGCATAACTACAAGCAAACAGAAAGCAGCAACCGACAATAAAAACGCGAGAGTTTTTCTGCCATGAAGTTCCATATCTGTTCCTTCCTTGCTTGCTTTTGCAATAGTCAATACTCCATAGTCAATTTCACAGGTTCCACGGACTGCGCATCGACCGTGACAACATTCTATTAGCTTCATCGTCATTGACAAATTGCTCGGTGCCGGGATTCCATTCGAGTTTCCTGCCCAGAAGCATAGAGATATTGCCGATATGGGCGATTGTAAAGCACCGCTGGCCAATCTCCGGCGGAAAATAGCACGGTCTACGTGACTTCACGCAATCGAGGAAGTTACGCTGCTCGCCACCTGGACAGGTGTAAAGATGTACCTCATCCGGGCCGATTACCGAATCGAGAATGGATTTTGGCTCTGCCTGCAGCGGTGCCCGCCAGCCGCGATTGCCGATCCAGCCATCGGTCCCCTCGAATCTGAGACTGGGCGTGCCGGAGGTGACAATCAGCCTGACGCCGTTGGCGTATTTATACTCTGTGCGGTATTCTTTTGCGGTATTATAAAGCCCGTCCGGCCAAAAAACGCCCTTGCCTTCGACCTCCACCGGGCCTGTGTGCTCTGTGTCGTTTCCCCATTGTGCACCGTCGAGCAGATGAGCGCCCCAGTCGGTCAACTGTCCTCCCGAATAGTCCAGAATCCATCGGAAGTTCCAGTGACAGCGGTCTTTGGTATACGGCGCATACGGCGCCGGGCCCAGCCACATATCATAATCAAAACCTTCGGGCACAGGCATTGGCTGTGGATTGCCGGGCGCGCCTGGGCCGCTCGGAAGTTCCACACGGACAGTGTGAACCTTGCCGATTCGTCCGTTGCGGACCAATTCGCACATCCGGTGATATTCGTAAACAGCCCGATCTTCTGTAGACCACTGAAAGACGCGGTTGTAGCGTTCCATCGTTTCACAGAGCACCCGGCCTTCGTGGACAGTCAGTGTCGGCTTTTCGCACTCCACATCTTTGCCGGCTTTGGCTGCGGCAATTGAAATGGGTACATGCCAGTGATCGGGAGTCGAAATCATCACGGCGTCGATATCGTTGCGAGCCAGCACCTCGCGGAAATCCTTGTACGCAGCGCAATCCTTATTGGCGTATTTCTCATTCACTATGTCACGGGCCTTGATAAGGTGGTCTGTGTCGACGTCGCATACGGCAACCGCCTGGGCATCCGGCTGGCCTAAAAACGTCCGCAGGTTCATATTGATTCCATGGTCGCCGACGCCGATAAAACCAAGCGTGATGCGCTCACTCGCAGCGACTCCACCGCTTTTGCCCAATGCCGACGCCCGCACAGAATACGGCAGCACCATTACGCCACCGGCAATCCTTGTTGCTCTTCGCAGGAGTTGACGCCGGCTAAGGTCTCGTTGCTTCATATCAAATACCCTAATTCCGGATTGAGAATTCAAAATTCCAAATTCATAGATGCCACGGGCTTCTCATCGGCCTGGTCAGCATCCGGCTGGCCTGGTCGTCCCCGATGATTTTCTCCTCAGCCGGGTCCCATCGAATTTTGCGGCCAAGCTGCATCGCAATATTGCCAAGGTGACAGACCGTAACCGAGCGGTGTGCCTGCTCAACCGGAGCGGCGGTCGGCGTTCTATTCCTTATGCAATCAATAAAATTCTGATAGTGGTTTGATGACTCGTAAAGATGGACCTCATCGGCGCCGATTTCTTCCTTCAAGATTGATTTGGGGCTGGCATCGATTCGCCCCGTGTCGACAAATAGCCAGCCCTTATCTCCGATGAATTTTATCCCGTTTGGATACTGGCCCTGCGCCAAGAGTTCGCCCTTGGCAAAACATACTACCGTTACCCCGTTGGCGTACTTGCACTCAAACCGCCAGTAGATTGCGGAGTTGAACAAGCCGTCCTTGGGAAACACGCCCGTGCCCTCGACCTCAACCGGCCCGGTGTCGGTTGTGCCCATGCCCCACTGCGCGATGTCGATATGGTGTGCGCCCCAGTCGGTTACGCAACCGCCGGCATAGTCAAGAATCCATCGCCAGCCGAACGCATCAACGCGCTTGGGTGAGTAGGGGGCCTCCGGAGCAGGGCCAAGCCACATATCGTAGTCAAAGCCTTGCGGCACCGGTCCGGAATCGAAGCCGGCAAGAGACATGCTGCCCGGAATCTCGACCTCAACGGTATGAAGTTTGCCGAGCCGGCCGTTGCGAACCAGCTCGCAAGCCCGGCGGAAATGCTGTTCCGACCGATGCTGCGTTCCGGTCTGAAAGACCGTTGCGTAGCGTTGAACGGCTTCCACCATCCTTCGCCCCTGGTCGATGGTCAGCGCCAGCGGCTTCTCACAGTAGACTGCCTTGCCTGCTTTAGCCGCCGCTATTGCCGGGATCGCGTGCCAGTGGTCTGGCGTAGCAATCATGACCGCATCGATGTCGTCCCGAGCCAGGATTTCCCGGAAGTCGCTATAGTCAGCACAGCCAGCACTATTATATTTATTCGCCAACAAATCCTTCACAGTTTTACGGCGGTTAGTATCAACATCGCAGATAGCGACAACCTGAACTTGTCCCGTTGCCAGCAGAGCCTGCATAACGCCGGTGCCTCGCCCGCCCACGCCGATACAGCCGAGCGTAATCCGGTTACTTGGGGTAGTGCTGCCAGCTTTACCCAGCGCCCGCGCCCGCACAAAATAAGGAAATGCTGCTATGCCCCCGGCAATACCCGCAGTCGTTTGTAGAAATGCGCGCCGTGTGACGTGGCGTCTTTGATTCATGGGCCATGACCTCCGGTTCTTCAGAATGAGAGCAGGCATTGCCAGATGTACATATAGCCAAGCGAGTCGATGTCTTCCCAGACCTTCTTGACAAGCTCCTTATCGCCCGAGATCTTCGGCAGCTCCTTTAGCTTTTCCTGCCACGGAATACAGACGCCCGGCGGCCTTTTTATTTTCTGCTGCTTTTTCATATTCAGTAGACTCCGTATTCGCGAGTAAATTCGGTCATCGCTTTTATGTTTTCAACCTTGGCGTCGTCCTGCACAATGGCGCTGGCGTCCATAATGTAGCCGCCGTCACCGGCCACGCCGTCAATTACCTTCTTGCAGCAGTCTCGCACCTCAGCCGGCGTTCCGGTGGCCAACAGCCAATTCGGGATGCCGCCGCTGATACAAAACTTCTCGCCGAGAACCTTGTGGACCTTGAAGATGTCACCCTGGTCAACATGATAAACGATAGATCGGTCGGGCAGCTCTGCGAACGAATCCAGATGGGCGTCCCAGTTGCCCTCAGCATAGAATAGAACCTGATGCCCGTGAGCCCAGATTTCCTCTATTATGGGCTTAAGTGTCGGCCAGTAAAACTTGTCAAAGTGCTTGCGGGAGAAGAAGGGCACACATCCGCGATGCATCCAGTACCCGATGGGCACGTTTTTGTCCGGGTCTGCAGTGCCAATCGCTATGTGCGTAAGGTGCGGCATCAGGGCCTCACAGGCAGCCAGCACTTTATCCGGCCGCTCGTGAACATCCGTCACTAGTCCTAAATATCCGCGTAACTTGTCAGCTATGATGTCAAACGGCGCCTTTAGTATGCCGGAAATCGCTGAGACGGTTCCCGATTCTGTACACAGCAGCTCGTTCTGCTTGCCGAACGCATTGAAGTATGTCAGCATAGCCATTCCGCCTTTTAGAAACGACAGGTTATTTCGGAACGACGTCGGCTCGCCCATTGCGCGGACGTCAGCCGAAGCACGTGGAAGCCAGACATTGAACAAAAAGCCCGTGGGGTCTTCGATTAGCTGGTCGTATTCGTCCGGCTTCATAAACGCCTTTTCCTCGGGCGGTTCAATGTACTGAAAGCCGGTAGTCGGCGGGATGCCGATGCCGGGCACGCCATAATATTTTAGCCCGATGGCTTCGGTAAGCCCGGTCCAGACGTAGACCATGTTGCTGACGACGGCGTCCCAATCGAAATCGGCTGCGCACTTGCGGGCGGCGGCAAACGCCTTCTCGTAATTGTGCGTTACCTCCTGGCACGTGTAGCCCGCGTATTTAGCCGTAAATTCCGCAACGAATGGCCGAATCGGAATCATATCCGGCTTCTCATTCCGCATCGCAGTAACATAGCGTTTCAGACGTTCCTGGTAGAGCTTCTCCATGCCTTTAGTCATGGCGCTGTCTCCTATTTACTGATCTTTGTGAATGCACGATGCGCACAAGATACCCCAATTCCTATGAAACATCAACTACAATTTGGACCGCAGGCCGTCGAATGCCTTCTGTCACCCCGATCGCAGTCGAGAGCCTGCCTATCCTGCTTGCCCTGCGTAGCCCCATCATTTTGGGCGAAGCAGGGAGCGAACCCTGCTCTGAGCAAACCCGTCTTGAGCGTAGTCGAAAGAGTCGAACCGTCGCAAGACAAGGATTTTGTAGCCGACCCTATTGACATCCCCTATATGCCCTTCTATTATTTTGATTGGCAGCAAAGGCCAACTACGCCAATGCAAAAAAGGTATGAGAAGAAGTAACAGTAGTGGAAAAAGTATCAGAAGGAAGAGCAGTCTCTCCAAGGCCGGAACGTACGCTGGGATAGGCGATTTCTGGGATGAGCATGATCTCTCCGACTATTGGGGTAAGAGCCGGTCCGTCCGAACTGATGTAGAGGCGGAGTCCGAGGAATCCCTGTATGCCATTGAGAAAGGATTATCGCAAACTATTTGCCGTGGTGCCAAGGAAAGAGGCGTCTCACCTCATACCTTGATCAACCTTTGGCTTCAGGAAAAGATTCAGAGACTCAAGTTGGGTTCCCGGCGTGGATGACAGAAATAGCTGCCTGTCCTTGGGGCCTATAAAGGAGACCTTATGAGTGATAAAAAAGTACCTGAAAGAACGAAACCACCGGATCCAGAAGGCAAGCCTAGAGGGTGGCCGGACCTAGTTTTGGAGATTCTACGCGATCCTAAGGTATTGTTTGTAGCTCTCGCTGTTATCGTGTTAGCATACATCGGATTACGTATGGCAGGGTACGACCCAATTGCCCAATTATGGAAATCAAAGGGAAAGACACCTGTGCCAGCAGCCAGACAGCTAGATTCGTCTCTTTCAATTGCTATCACATATCCGACTGACAGCATTGAGGTGACTGCGAGCGGTGAATCAGTCTGGTTTCGGGTGAGTGGAACATCGTCCAATGTTGTTTCGGATAATTCCCTCAGGATATGTGTGCTCGTCCACTCCGGTACGGAATGGCACATTCAGCGACCTGCGTTTGTAGAGCCTGACGGTCGATGGACCCTCGAGCAGGCTTGGATAGGAGACGCGAGTGCTCCTATTCGGCTGAACTCTCGCATAAGGATTATGGCAGTCATATCACGAGGGAAGCATGAGCAAGATGAAAAGGTGCAAGACCCACGTGAGCTTAATCCGCTTGCTATGTCATCCGTAGTTGCCGCAACGGTTCGTGTAGTGCGATGAGTCGCACTGATGTTTACAGCCTGAGACAGCGCATGGATTCCCAGGAATCTTGCGCTGGTTATAAGCGCACGTGATATGGATAAAAAGGAGCGTAAACAGTATGGTAAGAAAAAAAGAACTAATTCCTAAAAATGTGACTATTGAGGAAGCCTGCGAATTTTGGGATACCCATAGCGTTGCTGATTATCCTTCACATGTAGTGCAATTTGAGTATAGCCCGGAAGAACAGATCACTTTTGTTGCTATTGCAAATGATTTACTACGCCAATTAGAAAAACAAGCAAAAAAACAGGGGGCATCTATAGAAACATTGATTAATCTCTGGATTAAAGAGAAACTTACGGCTTGATTCTTAGTGTTTATCGTTTTTCCTGCACTTCGACAATCTGGACGGGTTGCCCTGGCCGCTCAAGCCTGCACTTGATCGCTCCTTTACTTTGCAAGCCGTGTGCTTGCAAACTGGCTTGGTCGTCCGTGGGCAAAAGTGCTGTGAACTTCCCCTCAGATAGTTCAACTTGCAGCGCGTAACCGCCATCTATCTGCTCCAGGCTGGCTTGCTGGGACACCGGTTGCTGAATCCGGTGCGGGCGATAAATCGTGACAAACTCGATGCGGCTATTCTTCGCGGGTGTGGTTGCGGTCAGATGCCATTCGCGCATCTTAATACGCTCGCGCGGATTGGGGTCGTACTGGTCGGTCTGCTCGAAAGATAAATCTGCCGGCGTCAAAAAATTGATGTCGCACGCTACATCGGCGTTTCGCACGCCAATATTGTGCTGGTCTTGGACGGCAATCTTGTTGACGGCGTGAAGCCAGTATTCGTACGTCGAAGGTTCTTTGGCCTGAAGCCGGTCATAGACAACCACCAATTCGGGCTTGACAAAAATAATGGCACGTGTGGAACGCGGAAGCGCAGGTTCGTAGGCCTGTCCTGCCTCGCCGACAACGATGTCCATAGCAGGCGTAGTTTTGAAAGCAACGATTTCGCCTGTCGCCTGGGCAGTGCGTTTGGCCTGGCCCTGTTTGTTAACGGTGACATTGTTGACCGAGCGAGTGCTCCAAACCCAGTTCTTGTGGTGGTCGCTTCCATAGAGGTCATAGTGGCCGCTTCGGACAAGCAGTCGCTGGCCGTACGCCCAAAGTACAAACGAATTGTTCGCTTCGTTGCCGTGTGACTGGGTTCCAAACGGGCTCGACTTAAAGATCACTTGCACGTCCTCTTTCGCATCCTTGAGTGTCGTATTGAGGTAAGCCTGTCCGGTACCTCTAAATAGACGCGACGTGGGCAGATCGTCGGGCGGCTTGGCCTCTACCTTCGGCAAAGTGCCCCGAATAAAGCCGATATAACCAGTCGTCTTTTTAGGGCCGCCCATTTGCTGGACGTACCATTGCCAGTGCTCATTGCCGGCCTGAGCTGCCAGCTCGCTCATCAGCGGCAGATTGTCTGAGGCAGCCCGACGCCAGGCACCATCGCCAAAGCCGCCGTCGGTTTTTCCTGGCGGCATCAAATACATCGGGTAATAGCCGACCCTGGCAAAGTACGGTTTATCGTATGCGTTGATGCCCATAGCCTCGCGCATCACGTCCGCCCACCAAGTGAATCGGCCAATGTAGCTGCTCCAGTAACTTGAGCCTTCGTGCCAGCCGCCGTCTTCATCGCTCCAGACCGGATACACATTGAAGAAGACATTAGCCGCAAACCACACCCAGTCCTCGGCGCCGTCAATCTCATTCAGAAATGCGATGCCTACCTCGCCCAGCTTATGCCAGGCCCGATTGGAGTGGCTGGAGTACGGCTGCCACAAATGGCGCGGGCACAAATGCTGGTACATCTCTTCGCCGCGAACCTTCATCACGGCCCGGCAGATATTCTTTTCATCCTCGGTCAAAAGGTCATTGAGGAATGTGTACGTGCGTGAGAAATGGTAGGCGTAAGGCATTCCAGCCTCATCGTTGTAGCGGTAGCCGGTGCTGCCTTTTGGGTCCCACTTTGCGCATTCCAGCAGGATGCGTTTCGCCTCTTGTCCATACTTCTGGTTGCCGCCCAGCAGGCGCGTAAATGCCAGCGTCGCGGCACTATTTAATGCGTTAATCGTATAGACGCGGTTGCCCCACCAGATTTCGCGCCATTCTTCGCTGAGTTGTTGCATTCCGGCAGGGTACTTCGGCGGCTCCTTGGTCGAAGGCGGGCTGGCAAGAATCTTCTCACATTCTTGTACAAGTCCGCGATATTCGGCGCTCATTTCGCCCCGTGCGAGTTTCCGCAGATGATCCAGATTTTCCGGTCGCATGAAAAGCCGCGGATGGCTCTTGGGTATCCGCGAGATAAGCTCCCGGCGCGGCGGCAGCGGCATCGCCACGGCGTCTTGGGCAATCGTGAAAGTCCTCGCCTGGCTCCAGTTTGTATACTGCCCTTGTGTATCCTTTCCACGATACCGCCACGCGTATGTTCCCGGCTGGAAAACTCGTGGTGGGCAATGAACGTTAAATTCGAGATTTTCCGCTCGATATTCGATCTTCTCAAACTTCGTGTCACGCGAGCACTCGATGTCCCAGGTCAGTCCCTTTTGAGGCCGCCAACTGAAGCTCGGCGGATTCACCTGCGAGACTGTCCCTTCGGCAGGGCGGTAGCCCCATTCTTCAGGGCCGGCAGGGCGTTCATCCAGCTTGAGATTCGGCTGCCCGGCAAGTGGCGGGCCAAACAAAAGTAATACAAACAGACTGCCCGCGATATTTTTTTTAGATGTCATGCTCTTTCCTCCGACCCGGCTACGGCACGCTCCGCCGTGACGAGAAGTGAGCCGATCAGCTCTTGGATATTTGCAACGCCGTGGCCAGCGCAGTATTTTCTTATGCCCGCGATGATTTTTAGCGCGCAGCCCGGCTCGATGAAATTTGCCGTGCCGATAGCGACGGCCGATGCCCCGGCGATAATAAATTCCATAGCATCAGACGCGGTCCTGATTCCGCCCATGCCCAGAATCGGTATGCCGCGCGCTTTAGCGACCTCGTTGTAGACCTTATTGACCAGGTAAACCGCTATTGGTTTTATCGCCGGGCCCGACAATCCGCCCGTTTTGTTGGCAAGAACCGGCTTACGAGTTTCAATGTCGATAACCATCGCCGTAAAAGTGTTTATCATGCTGAGTGCATCGGCACCGGCCTCAACCGCCGCTTGGGCAATTGTGCTGATGTCCGTCACGGTAGGGGACAATTTCACCATCAAAATCTTTTGGCCGGCTGATTTCTTGACGACAGAGGTAATCTCTGTCACTTGCTGCGGATCCCTGCCGAAACTTATTCCACCTTTCTCGACATTTGGGCAGCTAATATTCAACTCAAACCCGGCTATTGCTTTTTCGTTGGCCAGCCGCTCAGTGACAGCAACATATTCGGCGATGGTCTCGCCGGCAACATTTACAAAAACCGGCACGGCCATTTTCTCAATAATGGGCAATTTCTCTTGGATGAATTTATCCAAGCCGATGTTAGCCAGGCCGATCGCGTTAAGCATCCCGGCATCGGTCTCGACTATCCTCGGTGTCGCATGGCCTTTTCTTGGTTTGAGAGTGATGCTCTTGGTGATAAATCCGCCGAGCTGGTTTACGTCCATAAAGTCCGCCAGCTCATCAGCATATCCGCACGTCCCCGAAGCCATAAAGACCGGGTTAGCTAACTTCTGTCCCACAAAGTCGACAGTTATATCAATTTCATCATTCATTGATTTTTCCTATACTACATCCAGGTCTGCCGAAAAAGCAAGGTCCTCCGCCATATTTTGTGTGCGGAAGACCAGCAAGGGGTCGCCGGATGATTTGGAGATAGGGATTGCAATTTGGCGCTCTTTGGCTTAGATTAGCAACCGTTACTGGCCTGCCGCCCCGATCGCGTCGGGAGACGCGGGGGCGGGCAGACGAAGATTGTCAAGGTATCCAGGAGCAAGGTATGGCAGGAGCTAAACCAACACGTGCCGAGGCTTTTTCACTGCTGAAACAATACAATAATAATGAGAGCTTGATTAAGCACGCCTTGGCGGTCGAGGCGGTTATGCGATATTGCGCCCGCAAGAAAGGCCAGGATGAGGAGCAATGGGGCGTCATCGGGCTGGTGCACGACCTGGACTATGAGCAGTTCCCTGACCGGCATTGCAAAAAGACTGAGGAGATTCTCAGGGCACACGACTGGCCTGATGATTACATCCGGGCGGTGATGTCGCACGGCTGGGGTCTATGCACCGATGTCGAACCTCAAAGCGAGTTGGAGAAGACGTTGTACGCCGTTGATGAACTTGTCGGGCTTGTGGTTGCGACGGCACTAGTTCGGCCGAGCAAGAGCGTGATGGATATGGAGCCTAAGTCCGTCAAGAAGAAATGGAAAGAAAAATCCTTCGCTGCGGGCGTAAATCGCGATGTAATCGAAAAGGGCGCTAAGATGTTGGGCATGGAATTGGGCGAGCTTATCAGCGATGTGATTATAGGGATGCGCGAAGTGGCTGACGAGATTGGCCTAAGAGGCGCGCCCTTACCGCCGAGTGCGCAGAGATCGCAGGGGAATTCGCCTTTATAATTTTTCTGTCTCAGCGTTCTCGGCGTGCTCCGCGGTTGATTTTGGCGTGAGCCGTTCACGATGACCAGAGAAAAACATTACGGCTGGTTAGAGAAAGTATTGGCGTGGTCTTTTTCTGCCCTATTTTTTGCCGGCGGGTGTGGAGACAGTAGTGATCCGGCTTCGAGTGAAGACCAACTACAGCGTAGTATCCTTGTCCGCAAGGCGGGCCAGCCGGGAGTGCTGATAGTTGGCAATGAGGTCGTAACTTGCGACGAGATTATTGCCACGCCGATGGAGTACAACCAAATGATTGTGTCACTTGCTGAGCTGCTCGCTCCGGCTGCACAAGCTGGCTCGCTTGAGCAGTTCAAGCAGTTGGCCAGACCGCGGGTCGAGGAAGTAATCACCAGCAGAATTTCATATATTCTACTTTATCAGCAGGCCAAAAGACAGGTGGGCGAGAATATCGATGAAAGTCTGGAAAAGGCGGCAGAAAAAGAGTGGCGAAGATTTGTGCTCCGCTTCGGAGGCGATGAGGCCAAGGCAGAAGAGGCGCTGCGGCAGCAGAAAGTAGACCGCAAGGGCTTCAAGGATTACTGGAAAAAAGAGATTCTACGCCAATCTTACATTGCATTGAAATTGGCCGGCAATAGGCCCATCACCCAGCGGGAATTGATGCAGTGCTACGATGAAATGAAGGACAAATCGTTTGCAACGCCGGCGAGCCTTACGTTCCGGCTGATTGATATCGAGCCCGCGAAACTTCAAATAGCCGATCTGCAGCAGGACTTACTCGAAAGGGCCAGAAAGCTGGCGAGGGAGCTGGTCGACCGAATAAGGGCGGGCGAAGATTTCGCAGAGCTGGCAAAGCAATACTCACACGGGCACACACGAGAATCTGGCGGCTTGTGGAAACCGGTGCATCCCGATTCGCTGGCCAAGCCTTACGATGTTCTTGTCGCCGCCGCAGCAAAAATAGAGCAGGGGCAGATTGCAGGTCCAATTGAAGTCGAGGGACACATCTTCATAATGAAGCTGCAAGAGAATCGCCCCAAGAGCTACGAGCCATTTGAAAAGGTACAGGAACAATTGGAACAAAAGATTCTTGCCGATCGCCAGAAAGAGGCTATCGAGAAGCTAAATGCCGAGCTGAGGGAACAAATAGTGCTGAGCGAGAGAGATCAGTTTGTAGATTTTTGTCTGGAAAGAATTTACCAAGTGAATGGGAAGCCCTCAGTAAAACTAAAGGGCTAAAACTGTCTTGAGCAGAGTCGAGAGATATTTAGCCCCGCAATCCTTCGACCCTGCTCAGGACAGGTTCATTGCGGCGCTCTGGAATATGTGACTGATGAAAATCATCGCACACGGCATAGACCTCGTTGATTGTCCGCGAATAGAAGATATGGTCAAGCGCCACGGGCAGCGCTTTATTGATAGGGTCTTTACCGCTGCTGAGCAGAAATATGCCCAGGCAAACAGAAATCAGATAGAGAAATTAGCTGCTCGCTTCGCGGCCAAAGAGGCCGTTCTGAAGCTTCTTGGCACCGGCTGGCGCGGAAAGATCGCCTGGACGGAAATCGAGATTGTGAACAATTCCGCAGGTCAGCCGGAGGTTGCACTTGCGGGTGAAGTTAAGAAAATCGCCGATGAACTTGGGATCAAACATATAAGCGTGAGTATCACGCACACGGCAAATTTTGCCATAGCATCAGCCGTTGCGCTAACGAAAAAGGCAGAGCCCTGAATTTCCACGGATTTACAGGATGGAGCGGTGACGCCATCCAAGTGACAACGAGAAGCTCCTGTTCAAGAAGTTGTTCCACACACTTCATCAGCGGTGTCACTCGCTTTTGAAAAGTCCGCCAGCTCATCGGCATACCCGGATGTCCCCGAAGCCGTGAGTACCGGATTAGCCAGCCGAATCCCTGCCAAATCTACCGAAATGTCAACAGTTTCCGCCATGTGCAAACTCCGGCGATTGGCAACATGTCTAATCAGCACTTCTTCAGGTCCGTAATGAAAATCGCTTCACGGAGCGCCAGAAGAAGCACAAGCTTAACTGTTTCTCTAAGAAAGTGTATGAAAAGTAACCTTTTGTCCGATAACTGATATATGGACAGAAGGAGTTATCCAAGCGATCTGACAGATGAACAGTGGAACTTGATCGAGCCTTTCCTGCCAGCGGCCAAGCC